>Ga0206911_1009_pt2 | contig 51104 bp, 46 predicted proteins | sample Alteio_BWOrgHeat_74_FD_152956 | JGI IMG/M metagenome (GOLD analysis project Ga0206911, IMG submission 152956) | Enriched cells from forest soil in Barre Woods Harvard Forest LTER site, Petersham, Massachusetts, United States -... | ecosystem: Environmental > Terrestrial > Soil > Temperate forest >...
GTCGTTTTGCGGAGTGTTGGGGTTGGACATGAAAAGCTGAGGGCCTCGTTCTCCCTGATTTTCTTAGGATATCACCGCGTTGGTACTCGCACCGGGGATGCGATTTGCTTCGCCGGTGGATGCTTTGTGACTTAGGCTGTTGATATGGTTTCTGCGCAAATTGGGATGCAGCTGCGAGTTTTTGTAATCGCGGCGACGATGCTTTTTGTAGTACGAAGCGGTTGGTGCGGCGATTTGCTTGATCGCGACTTGGTGGTCATTACGCCTCAGGAGCTGTCGAATGGTGCGCCTTGTCTGTTTACGGTTTCACTGCATGATGATGCATCGCACGTGACGGCCGAGTGGCAGGGTCATCCGGTTGCGTTCTTCTCCGGGGCGAATCATCGGACCTGGTTTGCTGTTGCGGGCGTTGATGTTGAGGTTGCGCCGGGGAACTATCCGCTAACGATTGATGCTGAGCTGAAGGATGGTTCGCATCGGGCGCTGCATGAGGATGTAGCGGTGGCGGAGGCTCCGTATGAGAAGGTGCCGCTGAGTGTGCCGGATAAGTTTGTCGAACCGGATGCTGCGGCGCTGAAGAAGATCGCGGCGGACAAGATTGTGAAGGACAAAGCGTTTGCTAATTCGTCGGCGAAGCCGGAGTGGTCGGGAAACTTTCTTCCTCCGCTGCATCACGCGCCGGAGTCGGACTCTTTTGGCAATCAGCGAATCTTCAATGGGAAGCTTGCCAGTGTGCATCGCGGTCTTGACTATCACGCTAAGCTGGGTACGCCGGTGGCAGCGATTAACTCAGGGCGCGTTGTGCTGGCGAGGCCGCTGTACTACGAAGGTGGCTGCGTGGTGATCGATCATGGGCTGGGGCTGATGAGCGTATATATGCATCTGTCGAAGATCAACGTGGCTGTCGGGAGGAGGGTTCGGCGAGGGCAGATTATTGCGCTCAGCGGCGCTAGCGGCCGCGCGACGGGGCCGCACTTGCATCTGGGAATACGTTGGGAAGGCAGCTACCTGGACGCGGCGAAGCTGTTCAAACTGGAGATGCCGCAGACTCACTAGGTTAGTGGCCTGGGAGGCGCTTTGTCTTGTTCCAGATCGGGCCGAAAGAGTTTTCGCAGTGGCTTTTGGATCGCTCGAAGCAGAGAGCGGGCGGCGAGGATGGCGCCGACGAGACAGAGCAAGGCAATTGAAGCGGCGATGAACGGATGGTGGGTGGCGAACCAGGTGAGACCAATCGCTGCGGCGTCTTCCGTCGTGCTGAGGGCAATGTTGGAGACGGGTTCGGGGCTTGGCGTGACGGCGGTGCGAAGTGCGGTCTTCGATCCGTGGGCGGCCAGCGCGACAACTGCGCCTAGTGAGGTTGCGAGGATCTGCATCTGCGGGGTCAACTGGGAGCTGGCGTGGTAGGCCACCAGGGCTGCGATGGGGACGCGAACGACGGTATGAAGCCCGTTCCAAATCAAGTCGAAGCCAGGAATCTTGTCGGCGACGAACTCCATGGCGAACATGATTCCGCAGACGACCAGGACCCAAGTGTGGCCGAGTGAGTCGAGACCAGGAGGGAGTGCAACCCACTGCGTGCGGGCGAGAATGCCGAGGGTCAGTACGGTCGCATAGATATTCAGCCCAGCGGCGAAGCTGGCGGCAATCACAAGCGCCGTAATGTTGCCCGGGCTGAAGTTCATTTGCCTGAAAGTGTACAACCGTTTGAAGAAGGCCGTTTTTCAGGCAACTCTAACGGCGAACGGCGCGCTTGATCTGGGCGTACTGCAGGAGGATGAAGCTGTCCGTCATACCGGCGATGTAGTCGGCCACGACGCGGGCAAGCCCTTCGTTCTCGACCTCTTCGAAGTGATTGATTGGAAGCTCTTCCGGATCGTTAATCCAATGCTCGAAGAGTGCAGTGACGACCTCTTCTGCTTTTTCGTGCTCTGTCTCGAGAGGTTCGCAGGTGTAGAGCGTGTCGTAAAGGTAGCGCTTCTCCTGCAGACGCTCTGCCTCGACCTGCGGAGAGAAGAGTGCGAGTCGCGTGGGATAGCAGCGGACGTCGGCGAGAGTCTCGGCTCCGATTGCCATAGCATTTCGGGCCGTGTTGTCGATCAGGTCGTCGGTGAGGATGTTCTGCATTAGTTGCAGCGCTTCGTTGAACAGGTACTTCTCGTCGACGCCGGCGTGCTGTCGCTCAACCTTTTCGTAGCAGCGCCCGAGGATACTGACATGCTCGCGGATGTGGCGAATCTCGAGCAAGCCGGACTCTACACCATCGTCGAGGTCGGCTGTGAGGTAGGCGATCTCGTCGGCGAGGTCGATCAACTGTGCTTCCAACGGCGGACGCTCGTCGAGCAGATAGGCGGCGAGTTCGGGGTGTTGCTCGAGGTTGTAGTCGCGCGAGTGTTTGATGATGCCTTCGCGAACGCCGAGCGTGAGGTTGAGTCCCCGGTGCGCTGCGTAGCGTTGTTCGAAGTGCTCAACGATGCGCAGTGCGTGCAGGTTGTGGTCGAAGCGGCGACCGTGATGGGTGAGGCAACGATCAAGAGCACGCTCTCCGGCGTGGCCAAACGGGGGATGTCCGATGTCGTGAACCAGGGCCAGTGTCTCGGCGAGATCTTCGTTGAGGCCGAGTGCGGTGGAGGCAGCGCGGGCGATCTGCGCGACTTCCATGGTGTGGGTCAGGCGGCTGCGAAAGTGATCGGAGGCGCGGCTGGTGAACACCTGTGTCTTACCGGCGAGGCGGCGGAAGGCACGGGCCTGCACGATACGCTCCCGGTCGCGCTGGAAGGGCGTGCGCGATGGGCGGTATGGTGCAGGATAGACGCGGGTCAGCAGGAGATCGTCCTGATCTCCGACGACCGCGCATCGATGGAGATCGATTGCCATAGTCAGATTTAAGTGTAAAGGCAGAGCTTGGCGACGCTTCGTTCGCCGGATCTCTACTGTTTGGTGGCGGAGTTACCTGGTACCTTAGCCAGCTTCACCCGGGCGTTCTCGAGTTTGTGCTGAACCTTGGCCACATCGGCAGCATCAGCGTCCGCGGGCAGCGAACGGGCGTACTCCGTCATCGACCGCTCCCACTGGGCGACGGCCATCTTCAGGTTACCCGTCTTCTCGTAGACCTCGCCGAGATGGTCGTGAATGGTGGGGTCGGTGTTGATGCGCTCGATTGCCTTGCGGAGGTTCTCTTCAGCGAGCGCGTACTGACCGGACTTGTAGTAAACCCATCCGAGCGAGTCGAGAAACGCGCCGTTTTGCGGATCGAGTTCGACAGCCTTGCGAATCATTGTCAGGGCTTCGGGCAGCCGCACGCCACGATCGGCGAACATGTATCCGAGGTAGTTCAGGACCGTCGGATTCTGCGGGTCGATGGCGAGCGCCTTGCGGAACTCTGCCTCGGCCTGGTCGTAGAGCTTCTGCCGGTCATAGAGCGAGCCGCGCAGGAAGTAGACGTAGAGCTTCTCATCTGACTTGGTGGACAACGCATCGGCGGCGTTCAACTCAGCCGATGCCTCCTGCCAGCGTTTCAGGCGGGTATAGATCGTCGCCAGCGCGAGACGCGAGTCCCGCTCTTCGGGCATACCCATCGTGGCGGCAAGCTGAGCCTTTGCCAGAGCAACGCCCTGGTCGACCTGACCGGTATCGGCAAGCTGACCAGCGTACATCAACTGAATGGCACGATCGCTAGGCAACGCCTTCGCTACTTCGGCAGCAGTCGCGGTCGCTTCCTTCCACTGGTGCGCGTCGCGATAGGCGTCGATCTCTCCGGAGTACGCGCTCTTGACGTACTCGCCGCCGAGCGACGCCAGCTTCTTGTACGTGGCGATGGCTTCGGAGGTCTTGTTCTGTTCGCGGTAGACGATTGCAAGGCGGTCGAGGAAGATCGAGCGGTTCGTCTTCTCTCCATCCGAGTACTTGCCGTCCGCGCGTTCGGTATCGGAGACGAGCTTGGCCAGGACTCCAACCGCGTCATCGTAGCGGCCGAGCGAATCGTAGAGGAGCGCTTCGTTGTAGATCAGCTCGAGAGAATCGGGAGCGAGCGGCTTCGCCTTTTCAAGTGTCTTCAGGGCTTCGTCGTAGTGCCCCTGCCGGCGCTGAATCTCGGAGATGTGAACCTGCGACTGCGCATCCTGTGGCTCTGCGGCGACAATGCCGGTCAGAACTTTCAGGGCCTCGTCGAGCTGCCCGTCGGCGAGCAAGGCATTCGCGAGAGCGCGTTCCGTGTCCAGATTGTCCGGTTCAAGATCGAGCGCGCGATGATAGGCGGCGATCGCATCCTTGTTCTTCTTCAACTGCTCGTAGCTGGCGCCGAGTGCGAACTCAATGCGAGGCGACCGGTCGTCGACGGGAATTGCGTTGAGTACATCGGCGGCGCGCTTGGCATCACCCTGCTCGCTGTAGAGCCGCGCCATGTTCAGCGCAACCTCCTCCGAGTTGGCGTCGATTCCCTGCGCGAGTTTGAACTGCGCTTCTGCCTTCGCTGAGTCGTGGTTAAGTCCGTAGAGCTGGCCCAGCAGAAGGTGCGTTTCCACGTCGTCGGGCTTCAACTGAGCGAGCTTTTCGTATTCGCCGATGGCCAGTTGCAGCATCTGGCCTGACTGCGCACTCTGCATGTCTCCGAGCGAACGGAGATAAACCTTGCCCAGCAGCGTGTGGGCCTCAATGTCGTCTGGATTCTTACCAACCTGATCCTGCGCGGCTGTAACCGCCTCACGGATGCGTCCAATCTTGAAATAAAGGTCCGCCAGGCCGTCCTGCAGCAGGCGCGAGTTGGGGTCGGCGTCGAGCGCCAGCTTATATTGCTCCACCGCCTGGGTTGCGTAGTCGGACCGGCCAGCGCTGACCGCCATATCTTCGTAGAGGCGGGCCAGACCGTAGTGGTAATAGGAAGACGAACGGTCAGGCATGGGCGCGGGGGCCGCCGGATGAGTTGAGGCGGCCGGAGCCTGCGCAATCATGGTGTGTGCCGCAAAAAGCAGGGCGGCAGCCGGGATCAGCCGGAGGTGACGAAGACTGGAGGCACGCGAGAGCAATGTCATGTAATGTATTTTCCTGTGCCGACGGAATGGAAGCCGAGAGCAAAACACAGCTAGTCAACCGTTAGACGAGCCCGCCAGCAGATTGGATGCAGGCGGCGGAAGCCCACCGATTGCACAGCATAAGCGCGATTATATCCGTCATTTTCAGAAAAATGCAGTATTTAACCGTGGCGGAAGTGCCTGACTCCGGTAACCGCCATGGCCACCCCAAGTCGATCTGCAGCCTCAATTACCTCGGCGTCGCGGACCGAGCCACCGGGCTGAATAACGGCGGTGGCGCCTGCGTTGGCAATGGTTTCGAGACCGTCGGGGAATGGGAAAAAGGCGTCCGAGGCGGCGACCGTCCCTTGGAGGAGAAGAACTGCCTTCATAGCGCCGAATTTCGCCGCGTCGACCCGGCTCATCTGGCCAGCGCCGATCCCGACGGTCTGGCCGTGTCCCTGACTGAAGCGGGCGTAGACGATCGCGTTTGATTTGACGTGTTTGCAGACTCTCCAGGCGAAGAGAAGGGCCCGCATCTCCTCGGCCGTCGGCTTGCGTTTGGTGACGATCTGAAGGTCGGATTCGGTGATGCGGAGGCGGTCGGCGTCCTGGACCAGAAGGCCGCCGGAGACCTGTTTGAGGATGCGGGGCGTTTCGGCTGGGGCGATCTCGATGAGTCGGAGGTTTTTCTTGGCGGCGAAACGCTCGAGGGCTTCCGGGGTGAAGGATGGGGCAACGATGGCCTCGACGAAGAGCTTGGCGATCTCCTCCGCAGCAGCGCCGTCAACCTGGCGGTTGATTCCGATGACGCCGCCGAAGGCTGAGACAGGATCGGCCTCCAATGCTCGGCGGTAGGCCTCGACGACAGTGGCGCCGGTCGACGCTCCGCAGGGGTTGGTGTGCTTGATGATGGCGACTGCTGTCTCATCGAACTCGCTGACCAGTTCCCAGCATGCGTCGAGGTCGACGATGTTGTTGTAACTGAGTTCCTTGCCCTGCAACTGTTTCGCGTTGGCGACACCCTTGTTGGTGCCGTCGGTGTAGAGGGCGGCTTTCTGGTGGGGGTTTTCGCCGTAACGGAGGGTCTTCTGTAGCGGGTCGATCACGCGGATCGTCGCGGGCAGTTGATCTTGCGAGAAGACTGTCGTGCCGCCAGGGGTTTCGATGCTCTCAAGGGCGGTGGCAATGCCGGCATCGTAAGCGGCGGTGATGGCAAACGCTGCTTTCGCGAGGCGCCAGCGAGTTGCACGGCTCAGGCTGCCGGAGTTGGCGGCAAGTTCCTCGGCGAGCGATGTGTAGTCGGCTGCTGAGGTAACGATCGCTACGTCGGAGAAGTTTTTCGCGGCGGAGCGAACCATCGATGGGCCGCCGATGTCGATGTTTTCGATGACGTCGGCGAAGGCGACGCCGGGACGCTGCGCGGTTTTTTCGAAGGCGTACAGGTTCACGACGACCATGTCGATCGGTTCGATGGCGTGCTCGGACACCGATGCAATGTGCTCGGCGTTGTCGCGAATGTGGAGGATGCCGCCGTGGACTTTGGGATGAAGTGTCTTCACTCGGCCGTCGAGCATCTCGGGGAATCCCGTTAGGTCGCTGATGTCGCGTACCGGCAGACCTGCATCACGGAGCGCGCGGGAGGTGCCTCCGGTCGAAACGAGGTCCACGCCAAAGGACGCCAACGTGCGCGCGAAGTCGAGCAGGCCTGTCTTATCGGTTACGGAAAGCAATGCGCGGCGGATGGGGCGAAGATCGGCTGGGGGAGTTGAAGTGGCAGTACTGTGTTCAATCATCACTATCTATTCTAAGCCAGCAGAGCGGTCGACTTCAGAGCACCACAGAGCCGGTGAGCGTGCTGACTTTGGCTACGTCGTGTGCGGCACACCATCGCTTCAATCCATTGGCGATGTTCTCGACGGCGCGGGGGTCGGCGTAGCTGGCTGTGCCCACCTCGACCGCCGTTGCACCTGCCATCATGAACTCGGCCGCATCTTCACCGCGCAGGATTCCTCCCATGCCGACGACGGGAATCTTCACTGCTTTCGAAGCCTCGTAGACCATGCGGACGGCAATGGGTTTGATTGCGGGGCCGGATAGTCCGCCAGTGACGTTGGCAATGCGCGGACGGCGTGTCTCGACATCGATGGAGAGAGAGACAAAGGTGTTGACCAGCGAGACGGCGTCGGCTCCGGCGTCTTCGGCGACTCGGGCCATGAGTCCGATGTCGGTGACGTTGGGCGAGAGCTTCACCATCAAGGGGCGTTGCGACGCCTCCTTGCATCGCGCGGTCAGCTCCCATAGTTGGGGCGGATCGGTGCCGAACACCATTCCTCCGTGGCTGGTGTTGGGACAGCTTGCGTTGAGTTCGTACATGGCGATACCCGAGGCATCGTTCAGTGCGTGGATCACTTCAAGGCAGTCGTCAATGGTGAAGCCAAAGACATTCGCGATTACGAGCGCGCCGTGCATCCGCTGCAATTTCGGAAGCTTCTCTTCGATGAACGCTTTCACGCCCATGTTCTGGAGGCCGATGGCGTTGATCATGCCTGCGGCGGTTTCGATGATGCGCGGAGTGGGATTGCCAGCCATCGGCTCCCGCGATAGACCTTTGGTTACAAATCCGCCGATTTTATCCAGTGAGACGATTTCCTCGAACTCAACTCCATAGCCAAAGGTTCCGCTGGCTGCAATCACAGGCGAGCGAAAGTCGACGCCCGCGACAGAGACGCGCATATCAGGTCCTTTGCTACGTGGCTCCGCGCTCACTTCCCGCTTTCCTTCCGCATACTTACAGTGTAGCGGCTTCTTAGTGAGAAGCAGCAGCAGGTGACGGATGAAGCGCCTCGGTCAAGATGCGGCCCACGCTGGCGGACGGAGCATTGACGCCGAGGATCGACGCAAAAGTGGCGGCGATGTCCACTGGCGCCACCAGTTCACGATAGAGGCCCGGCACAAACTCTTCGCCGAAGAAGCCGAGCGGCACGTGCCGGTCGTAGCTCCAGGGTGAGAAGTGCGTGGTCTGGATGCCGTTCGAATACTCCATCTGGTAGGCCGTGGGAAAGACCATGACGTACCATCCGCCGTGGTCGGAGTAGCTGTGGGAGATGCGGCGACCAAACTCAGTGTCGGGAACCTTTCCGTCGGCGAGATCGACGCGCGAGCGGGTGAAGTAGATCGAAGGATCCGCGTCGACGCGGCTCTCCTGATACTTGCGCGTCGCCTCGGGAGTTTGCAGATTATTCGGCGGCATGGGCGGTGTACCCAGCTTTCGGATGGCTGCGGGAATCGCCTCAATCACGGCTGCCTCGGCATCTTTCTCAGAGACACTGCCGAAGGCCTTGGCGTCGAGCGCGATGTAAGGCAACTCCTGGGTTGGCATGAAGTATTCGACACTCTTGCCGGGGGAAAACTTTGCGTTCAAGGCTGTGTCCAACTCTGCGGTGAAGGCCTCAAGGTCCAAGCGTGCAGCGGCCACACCAAGCTTTGCGGCCTCTGCGGGAATCGGCGCGACACCATGGTCAGCGGTCAGAGCGATCATGACGTTTGACAAGCCCATCTTCTTATCCAGATAGCTGAAGAAGCTGTCGAGATCGCGGTCCAGTCCGACGACCATCTCGCGTTGCGCGTCTGAGTCGGGTCCAAGCTGATGGCCTCTGATGTCGTTGGCGGACAGGCTCACGGTTAACACATCGGTCACGTCGTGCTGCCCCATTCCTTCGCCTTCGATCAGTGCCCGGGCGAAGTCCAGCTCATAGCTGTTTGCCGCAGGCGTGCGCCCAACGAGTGCGTAGAACTGTGTCGTGTCTTCGAGTCCAGCTTCCTTCACCGCCTGGGCGATCCTCGGTCCCTTGTTGAACTTTGTGGCCCAATCGGGGAGCTTTGCCATGTAGTAGGTGGACGTCACGAAGCGACCCGAGGCGTTGTCTATCCAGAACGCTCCGTTGGCCGTCTGGCCGGATGGCAAAATCGCCGCGCGGTCCTTCAGCGAGACGCCGTACAGCTTTGCCTTTCCTTGGGTCGCCAGTCGCACTTCATCACCAAGGGTGGTTGCTTTCAGGTTGATCGGCGAAGCTCCGATGCGTGGATCGTTCGGGGCTGGGGCCGGCGGAGGCAACAGCGCGGGCAGGTCGTCGAATGTCCCGACCATTCGGTATCGCTCATCTTCCACGGACGAGATCACGCGGTCAGTGTTGCGGCTCAGGTCCCACCACTCGTTGCTGCTGATACCGTGGCCGTCCGTATATGCTCCGGTCCCGATCGTCGCGTGGCCCGGAGCCGTCTTGGTGTTCGCGTAGTCGTAGTAGCAGGAGCTGAAGTAGGCGCCGCGCTTGAGGAAGAGGTTGAAGCCGTTCGGCGTGGTCAGTGCGTCGCGGTAGCGCTCGAGATAGTCGCCGCGGAACTGATCGATAACCAGAATGACCACGAGTTTTGGCTTCGCATGGTAGGCGTCGGCGCGTGCAGAAGACGGAGCAGGCAGCAGAAGGACCAGAAATAGAAGGGCAACAACTAACTTTCGCATGCTGGATAGGGTAAATGGAAACTGTTGCAACTGGATTGCAGAGGCACGCATTGGCTGCGAAGACGCTAAAATGCAAAGTGATGATTGATCTGGCATTTGTGCGGGCCAACCTGGCCCTGGTTGAAGAAAAATTGAGATCCCGGGGCCTGGACCCCGCTGCCGCGCTTGGCGATTTTGCCGCCATCGACCGCGAACGCCGCGAGGCCATCACTCAGGTCGAGACGCTGAAGGCTCAGCGCAACAAACTTACCGAAGAGATCGCGAAGCTCCGGCGCGAAGGTAAGGACGCAGCCGCGCAGACCGAGCAGACCCGCGTTCTGAAGACACAGGTGGAGTCGCTCGAAGCAGCGGCAGTCGCGGCCGATGAGAGGCTGCGCGGAATCATGCAGTCGGTCCCCAATCTGCCTCACGACGACGTCCCCATTGGCAAGGACGAGCACGGCAACCGCGAGGAGAAAGCCTGGGGCGAGCCGCCGAAGTTCGACTTCCCTGCCAAGCCGCACTGGGAGCTCGGCGAAGCCCTCGGCATTCTCGATTTCAATCGTGCCGCGAAGATTTCAGGCTCGCGCTTTGTTGTCCACTACGGCCAGGGAGCACGGCTGGAACGCGCGCTCGCCAACTTCATGCTCGACCTGCACACTCGCGAACACGGCTACACGGAGGTTCTGCCGCCGTTCATGGTCAATTCGAAGTCGCTCTTCGGCACGGGCCAGCTTCCGAAGTTCGCAGAAGACTCGTTTCACTGCGACGACAAAGGTGCGTACGAGCCCGGCAATTTTCAGGAGAGCGACCACTGGCTGATCCCAACTGCCGAGGTGCCGGTTACGAACCTCTTCCGCGACGAGACTCTCGACGAGGCTCAGCTTCCGATCTCGTACTGCGCCCACACGCCGTGCTTTCGCTCCGAGGCCGGATCCTACGGGAAAGATGTGCGGGGCATGATTCGCCAGCACCAGTTCCAGAAGGTCGAGCTGGTGAAGTTCACCAAGCCCGAGGACTCTTACGCTATGCACGAGGCCCTGACACGACACGCCGAGACCGTGCTCGAAAGGCTTGGGCTGCCCTATCGGCGTATGCTGCTCTGCACCGGCGACATGGGGTTTGCCTCCGCTAAGACCTATGATCTCGAAGTGTGGTTGCCGGGCCAACAGCTCTATCGCGAGATCTCCTCTTGCTCCAACTTTGAGGCTTTCCAGGCGCGACGCGCAAACATCCGCTACCGTCCGGCGGGCGCGAAGAAGTCGGAGTTTCTTCACACACTGAACGGCAGCGGACTTGCCGTCGGCCGCACCTATCTCGCAATTCTTGAAAACTATCAGCAGGCCGATGGCACCATCAAAGTACCCGATGTTCTCGTCCCTTACATGAATGGCGACACCGTCATCGGCAAGCAATTAGGCAGGAGTTAAGCCATGTTCAAAATGATTCGCAGCTACATCTTCTGGGCCTATGAGCGCGGCAGCTTTCACTATGACGTGATGGTGACGGCGATACTGGTGTTCATGTTCGTCTCGCCGCACTTCATCAACTACCATGACAAGCCGGTCGAGACCGTAGCACTCCACGCCAGCGAGGTCCTGGTGCGAGAGGCGGGCACCTCCGATGGAAGCAGCCGCTTCATCTACCAGGTCCGTGCTGAAGATATGGGCGCAGCCTCGACCGACGCCGAAATCCGCGCCGCCATTGTTCGTCTGGTCGAACCGATCTCTGGCGAGGTGACGGTTGAGCGCTACGAACCCATCCGCGACCCGCAGGGCAAGGTAATCGCCTACAACGCCTGGGTGCTCCGGTGACCCTGTCGTCTCGCCTGCATCCAACGAATGGGAGCACTCGATCTATGATCCTGGCCTTTATGATTCCGATCCACCGCATCGCCGCATCCTTCGTCGTCTCAGCCGTTGCCTTGGCTCTCACGCCTGCCGCACTGGCTGCACAGCCAAAGCCCGGCCATCTCGACGAGGTGCTTCGCCAGATGGATGCAGCGAGCCTCAGGTTCCAATCTGCCGAAGCCAACTTCCGGTGGGATCTCTATGAGAGAGTTGTGAAGGATACGACGACTCAGACTGGAACCATCTACTTCAAGAAGCAGGGCGCATCCACGGTAATGGGGGCAAAGATCGTATCGCCGACGACCCGGTTCCTTGACTTTCGAAATTCAGCAATTCGTCTCTACGACCCTGGCACCAATCACCTGACGACGGTCAGCGCCGCAAAAAACAAGGCGCAGTTAGAGAGCTTTCTGACGTTGGGCTTCGGCGGCAGTGGGGCAGATCTTGCGAAAGCATGGGCGATTCAAGACCTGGGAGATGAGACTATCGACGGCGTGCAGACGGCTAAGCTCGATCTGGTTCCAAAGGATCCGGCTGTCAAGACCAATTGCACGCACATGACGATCTGGGTCGATCCGGTTCGCGGCATCTCACTCAAGCAGAGCTTCTATATGCCTTCGGGAGACTACCGGACCGCGGTCTACAACGACATCAAGTACAACCAGAAGGTCGACGAGAAGCCTTATCAAATCGTGACCAATAGCAAAACGACGCACGACGAGCACTAGGCTGCTCTCTGCCGATCCGCTGGTGCTGCGGCGAACAGAATGCTTCCCCATACGATCAGGAGCGGGAAAAATTCGAGCGTGTAGCGTGGCTCCGAGTTGTCGAGCGTCAGCAGCAAGAGGCAGCGCAGAGCGACAAAACCGACCATGGCCGCGACCAGCGCACGATGAGGTCCCCAACCATTCCGCCGCCAGCGCGACAGGCCGGCGAAGCCAAGAACAAAATACCCAAGGTTGATGAGGGCCAGCCCGACGGCGAGGAAGGTCGTCTCGCCGTGCTCCTTCCATCTCCACCATTCGAGGGGAATCTCTAGCATCTCGGCGCGCGGACGGAAGATCATGTTCAGCAGTCGGGCAACGGGCAAAGCGATGTAGTAGCGAATAGGGTCGTCGTGGATGCGCTCCTGGGCCAGGGCTTCGAAACGCGCGTCGAGCGACCGTGTGGCGTTGTAGGCGCGGTTGTAGTCGTTCAAAATGGCTGCGGTTTGTGTGTACTGGTCGTTTGAATCGAAGGCACGGGGCGGCAGATCGGCCATCTCGATAGGTGCGCTGTCGTAGTTCCAGTAGACCTCCTCGGTGGAGGCGAAGTCGATGGCCCATGTGCGGTACCAGCGCTGGAAGCCGAGCGGCACGTCTTCGCCGGGATCGGTCGCATAACGCGGCGCGAGCGGCTGGAAGACGTGGAAGGTGCGCCAATTCCGCACCGCCCAAGGGGCGAGCGGAAGCACAACGCAGAACGCGGCCAGCACGACCGGCAAAGCGGCCTTCTGCCAGGTGCTGCGCGACGATTCAGGCGACTGCCAGACCATCCAAAGCATCGCTGGAATAACTGCCGCGGCGAGCATTCCCTGTTCCGGCCGCAGCAGAACCGCGTAGGCCATGGTGACGGTGGTGATCCAGAGCCAGCGGTTGAAGCCGAGGCCGGCACTTCGCCAGCGCTCGAGACCGTAAAACGTCAGGGCGATGCAGGTGAGGGTGAGGATCTCGGTAAGCGGAGCAGCCGTGTAGGTCGCCATGAACGGGCACAGCGCCGTGAGCCAGAGTGCAGCCATTGCGGCTCGTCGGCCAAACAGTCGCCCGGCCAGCGCCGCGATCACAAGGCAGGTGAACAGGTCGATAACGCACTGCACATACATCACGGCGGTGTAGTGATCGACGCCGAAGATCTTGAAACATAACATAAGGAAGAGCGGGTAGCCGGGGAGACGAATCAGAGTGGGGCGCAGACCGTTTGCCATAACTGAAAAGCCGTAGACGCCATGCTGCATCCAGTTGCGTGCAATGTCTCCGTAGATGAGGGTGTCGCCGTCGATGCGTCCGGCATGATGGACGAACCACAACCGCAAGGCAAGACCGACCGCAAGTGCAAGGGCGGCGTAGAGACCTGTCTTTTGTTGCTGTTCGGTCATGTCTCTGCATCATACCGCCGCGCTCGGAAGCGTCTCGGAAGCGTTGACTATGACCACCCGGCTGCATACGATGGACATTGATCGCATGCGCCGAGCCGCCCGTATTTCCAGATGAACAAACAAGTCTTCTACGACCCACAACGCAAGCGCTGGAAGCGGCTGCGGCGCATCTTCGACCTGCTTGCGCTGCTGGGACTGGTGCTGGGCAGCGTCTTCGTGGTGGGCCTGATGCGGATGAAGCCCCTGCCAGAGCTGTTTCTGAAGGCGCAGAAACGCAACTACCGCGCGCTCACCACTCAGGCGGCGAATGCGGTGAAACTGCGACGGTCGGCACACCGCAGAACTGACGTAAAACCGGGCGACGTTCCCTTGAACTCGGGTGAAGGTCTGCGCGCGGCGTACTACGTCGAAGACGATCCGGCCAGCTACTCTTCGCTGAAGCAGCACATCGCGCAGATCGACCTTCTGTTTCCGGAGTGGCTGCACGTCATCACGTCCGACGGCAAGCTGAACGCCTACGCCCTCGACAACAGCCCGTACTCGGTCATCGATCGCGGCACGGTTCGGCCGGTCGATCGCGAGGCCAAGGTTGCGCGCACCGTCGCGGCCAACCACGTCAACCTCGATATCTTTCCCCTGGTCAACAACTATGACCCGAAAAAGGGCCTGTGGGTGCCGGAGATTGGCACCTTCCTAACCAGCGACACGGCGCGCGCGAACTTCCTGCAACAGGTCCATACCTTCCTGGCGGCGAACCCAACCTATCGCGGACTCTCGATCGACTTTGAGGAGGTCCCAACCTCTGCCCAACCCGGGTTCAAAGCTCTGATCGCCGCTTTGTACGACGATATGCATCCGCGCAATCTCAGGCTCTACGTCAATACGCCCGTGGGCGACGATGACTGGGACCTGAAGTTCATGGCGGATCACTCCGACGGCCTGCTGCTGATGAACTACGACGAGCATCAGGATGGCAGCCAGCCCGGCCCGATCGCCTCGCAGGACTGGTTTCTCGACAACCTCAAACAGGTGCTGAAGGTCGTCCCTAAAGAAAAGGTGATCTGCTCGCTGGGCAGCTATGGATACGACTGGACGATGTCTCTGCCGCCGGAGCCTCCTGCTGGAAAGAAGTCTGCGAAGACTGGACAACCCACTCCCCCGAAGGTGCTGTCGTCGCAATATGTGTCGACCCAACAGGCGTGGCAGGCAGCGGTCGACTCCGACTCGCAGATCGACCTCGACGACGACTCGTTGAACGGACACTTTGCTTACGACGACGTCGACGCGCACGAACGCCATCAGGTGTGGTTCCTTGACGCTGTGACGATCCTGAACCAGATGAGAGCGGCGCGGACACTGGGAATCCAGACGTACGCGCTGTGGCGCCTGGGTTCGGAAGATAACTCGATGTGGAAGATCTGGGACCATCCTCTGTCATCGGACCCGGTGAAGGAGCTGGCGCAGGTTGAGCCAGGCTATGACGTCGATACCGAGGGTGAGGGCGACATTCTGCGTGTGACACGCAAGCCGCATAACGGAAAACGCATTGTCACCATGGATGATGACGACTCCGTGCCCCTGGACTACCGCATGATCACGCAACAGTCCATGGAGTCCTATCCGCTCTCCTACACGGTGGAGCAATACGGATACCACCCGAAAAAGGTAGCGCTGAGCTTTGACGACGGACCTGACCCCGAGTGGACTCCGAAGATTCTCGACATCCTGAAGAAGTACAACGTCAAAGGCACTTTCTTCATGATCGGCGAGATTGCCGAAGACAACATCGGCGTGATGCGGCGCGTCTTTCGCGAAGGCCACGAGATTGGAAACCACACCTGGACGCATCCGGACATCAGCGAAATCTCGAACCGGCAGGTGGACCTGGAGTTGAACCTGACGGAGCGCCTGTTCGCCTCCGAGCTTGGAGTGCAGCCGCTCTACTTCCGTCCGCCCTATTCGATCGATCAGGAACCGGACACGAACGATCAGGCTGCGCCGGTGGAACGTATCCAAAGCCTGGGCTACGTCATCGTCGGCAACAAGATCGACACAAACGACTGGGATGAGCACCCGCGCAAAACTCCCAAGGAGATTACCGACAGCGTCTTTCAGCAGATAACCGATATGGAGACGCATCCCTGGAATCGGGGCTCCATCATTCTTTTGCACGATGGCGGAGGAGACCGCAAAGCCACGATCGAAGCGCTGCCGGTGCTGATTGAAGCGCTGCAGTCACGCGGCTTCGAGATCGTCCCCGTGTCAGAGCTGGTGGGCAAGACCCGCGCCGAGGTAATGCCGCCGTTGACGTCGCGCCAGCGCTGGCAGGCACGCGCTGACTCGATCACCTTCTTCTTTTACAGCTTCTTCCACTATTTTGTGGTGGCCGTGTTCTTCGTTGGCGATGTGCTGATGAGCGGCCGCTTGATCATCATCGGCGTCTTCGCCGTAATCGACCGCTTCCGGAAGAGGAAGAACTACGCAACCCCGGATTACCAACCCAGGGTCGCCGTGCTGATTCCTGCGTACAACGAGGAGAAGGTCATCGTCCGGACGATCCGGTCCGTGATGATGTCGAACTACAAGAACATCCGGATCATCGTCATCGATGATGGGTCGTCAGACAGGACCTACGACGTGGCGCGCGAAGCCTACCCAGCCGATATCGCATCCGGACGGCTGACTGTGTTGACCAAGCCGAATGGAGGCAAAGCGGACGCGCTGAACTACGCGCTGGAAAGAATCGACGAGGAGATATATGTAGGGATCGATGCAGATGGCGTGATTGCACACGATGCCATCACCAACCTGGTCCCGCACTTTGCGAATCCGAAGATTGGGGCGGTCGCGGGCAATGCCAAGGTGGGCAACCGAGTGAATCTGTGGACCCGCTGGCAGGCGCTCGAATACATCACCAGCCAGAACTTTGAGCGGCGCGCCCTCGATCTCTTTGATGTTGTGATGGTGGTGCCCGGCGCGATTGGCGCGTGGCGGACGGAACCGGTAAAGATTGGCGAAGGCTATCACTCAAACACGGTGGCCGAGGACGCGGACCTAACGATGAACCTGCTCGAGCAGGGCTACAGCGTGATCTACGAAGACCAGGCGCTCGCGTTCACCGAGGCTCCGGTGACTGCGGATGGCCTGATCCGGCAACGCTTCCGGTGGTCCTTCGGCATTCTGCAAGCGATCTTCAAACACAAAGGCGCGATCAGCAAACACCGCGCCATGGGGCTGTTTGCACTGCCGAATATCCTGATCTTCCAGATTCTGCTGCCGCTGGTCTCGCCGCTGATCGACGTGATGTTCGTAGCCGGCGTCATTCATTATTTTGTCGACAAGCACTTTCATCCCGAGACGGCATCGACAGACAGCTTTTATAAACTGCTGGCTTTCTTCGCTGCGTTCCTGGTGATCGACTTTCTCGCGTCGGCACTGGCATTTGCACTCGAACGCAAACACGCGGCCAGCAAAGGCGATGGCTGGCTGCTCTTCCATATCTGGATTCAGCGGTTCACGTACCGACAACTCTTCTCGGTCGTACTGTTCAAGACGGTCAAGCGCGCCATCGACGGCAAACCCTTCAACTGGGACAAGCTGGAGCGCACCGCAACGATGTCGAAGGAGACGGAGAAGCTGACGGTCGGTGATTAGCTCTCAGCAATCAAAGTCTCTCTATGATGCATCAAATCAACGGCGCACCAAGATCCACCTCATGATCCACCTGTTTTATCCATCTCAAAGGCGACGAGAGTCCGCTGCTCGCGCTAGAATCGACGCGTTATGGCTACCGTAAATCTTACCCACTCCGTTCCGTCCTCAACGACGCTGACACCGTTCACCAACGAGCCATTCGTCGACTTCACCCAGCCCGAAAACAAGCGGCGAATGCAGGCCGCGATTGCCGATGTTCAGAGTAAGCTGGGCCGCGAGTACGACATCGTCATCGGCGGCATGCGGCTGAAGACTACCGGCAAGATCTTCTCCATGAACCCGGCGCACCCGGCTGAAGTCATCGGCGTACACCAGCGCGCCGGCGTGGAGCATGTCGAGCTGGCGATGCAGATTGCACAGGCTGCGTTTGCAACCTGGAGCCGGACTCCTGTCGAGGAACGTGCGAGCCTGCTGTTTCGCGCTGCGGCACTGATCCGCGAACGTAGCTTCGAGTTCTGCGCCTGGTTGACGCTCGAAGTAGGCAAGAACTGGGCCGAAGCTGACGCTGACGTAGGCGAGACCATCGACTTTCTGGAGTTCTACGGCCGCGAGGCTCTGCGGTTGAATGCTGCGAAGACGCCGATTCAGCTCCCCGGCGAACGCAACCAGCTCCTCTACATCCCGCTGGGTGTGGGCGCGGTGATCCCGCCGTGGAACTTCCCGTTCGCGATCATGGCCGGAATGACGGCGGCTTCGATCGTCTGCGGCAATACCGTGATCCTGAAACCTTCCGTCGACGCCCCCACGATTGCGGCGAAGTTCAGGGAGTTGCTTGAAGAGATTGGATTGCCAGATGGCGTTGTGAATCTCTGCCCCGGCGAAGGTCCCGAGTTCGGCAGCGCAGTGGTGGCACATCCGCAGACGCGCTTCATCGCGTTCACTGGTTCGAAGGCCGTTGGCCTGGAGATTCATGAGCGCGCCGCCAAGACCCAGCCGGGCCAGGTCTTCATTAAGCGCACGATCCTCGAGATGGGCGGCAAGGACTCCATCATCGTCGAATCCGACGCGGACCTGGACGCCGCTTTGGATGGCGTTGTCGCCAGCGCGTTCGGCTTCAACGGGCAGAAGTGCTCAGCCTGTTCGCGCGCGATCGTCGCCGCCGACATCTACGACGTCTTTTGCGACCGCCTGCAGGAGCGTGTGGCGAATCTCAAGACCGGCGACCCGGCCGAGAACGTCTACACCGGCCCGGTGATCAGCGAAAAAGCCTATCGCAAGACGCTCAATTACATCGAGATCGGCAAGAAAGAAGGCACCGTGTTGAACGGCGGCCACGCGATCGAAACTCCCGAGGGCGGCTACTACATCGCGCCAACCGTGATCTCAGACGTCGCACCCATGGCACGCATCGCGCTGGAAGAGATCTTCGGACCGGTACTGGCCGTGATCAAGTCGCACAGCTTCGACGACGCGCTCGCCATCGCGAACAACACCGAGTACGGTCTGACCGGAGCGATCTACACCAGCTCCCGCGAGAAATTGGACCGTGCGCGCGAGGAGTTCAACGTCGGCAACCTCTACTTCAACCGCAAGTGCACCGGCGCTATGGTCGGGGCTCATCCCTTCGGAGGCTTCAATATGAGCGGAACCGACTCGAAGGCCGGCGGCCCGGACTATCTACTGCTGTTCACACAAGCCAAGAGCGTCGCCGAGAAGATCGGCCTCGCGACGCCAGCAGAGGAAAAGCAGTCCGAACAGATGGGCATGTAGCAGGAAGGGTCTTTGTCACGACAACCTGGCCAAGGCCTCAATTCGATTTCAAGGCCATCAAGCCGTCTTCATCTGGATCATGTGCCCGGCCTTCGCTGCAGCCTCGGCGAGTGCGCGGTGGTGGATCGTGAATAGCGCAAGTTCAAGCCGGTCGGAGACGCCACTCTTGTCGTAGATGCTCCGCAGGTAATTCTTGATGACCTGCTCCTTCGTCCCAAGCTGCGTCGCGATGTCCTTGTTCTTGCAGCCTTGAACGATCAGCGCCACAATCTGCATCTCCTTGGGCGTCAGCCGGTCGCGCACTCGTGTTCCGACGCTGTCCGCCGCCTGCATCGTGGTCACGTTGGAACGCTGCACATAGCGCTGCCCCTGAGCCACGCGGCGAACGCAGTCCACCAGCGCAGTTCCGGGAACGTTTCGGCTGAGGATGCCGTCGAAGAGCCCGGCCATGTCCTCCGCAACCTGCTCCGCGTTTTCCGTCACCAGGATGATCCGGCTTCTCGCCGACCGCGTCCGTGCCAGCAGGTCCTTTAGGTCGGGGCGCAGACTGGAGGAGACCAGGATCACCGAACCGCGAAGCGTGTCGATGGCGGCAAACAGCTTCGCCATGTCTTCGCACTGGGCAGCGATGCGCATGTCGTCTTCGAGCGACAGGACCCGTGCCGCACCTGCCCGAAAGATCGCCTGATTGTCAGCGAGAATAAGTCGATTCATACGTATCTTCATCTCCTGCCGGAATATAACCGCTCGCAATCCCCTTATCGGTCAATTGCGGCGACGAGCCGGTAATGTCTACAATTCGGACAAATTTCGCCCCGGAAATAGCTCTCTTGGCGGAAGTTGTTCCAGGCAAACGATATCTTTCTGAACCCTGAAGGCGTCGTCCACAATCGAATCATACGTGGGGCGTACCGGAATGTCGTCCCGAAGTACAAAGAGGCCGGTAAGCAAGTATAAAAATGAGATATGCCTAAGCCTATTCTGCTCGCCATCGACGACGACACCAGCGTACTTGAGGCTGTGGTTCAGGACCTGCGCCGCCACTACGGTCAGGACTACCGCATCGTCCGCGCTGCCTCGGGTGCCGCCGCGCTCGACATCTGCCGCCAGCTCAACGAGCGCAAGGACACTGTCGCGCTCTTCCTCTCCGACCAGCGCATGCCCGGAATGACCGGAGTTGATTTCCTCCAGCAGGCCCTGACCATCTATCCCAACGCAAAACGCGTACTCCTCACCGCCTATGCCGACACCGAGGCAGCCATTCGCGCCATCAACTCGGCGAAGATCCACTACTACCTCAACAAGCCCTGGGACCCGCCCGAAGAAAAGCTCTACCCTGTTCTGGACGACCTGCTGGAGACCTGGAAGCAGGGATACAAACCCCCGTACGAAGGCATTCGCGTTGTGGGTACGCGCTGGTCTTCGGCCGACCACAACGTTCGCGATTTTCTCTCGCGCAACCGCGTCCCCTACCAGTGGCTTAGCCCTGAGCAACACCCTGAAGCCGTGGAACTGCTCAAAGAGCGCGGGCTGGACGACTCGAAACTCCCCGTAGTCATCTTCGGCGATGGCACCGCCCTCGTCCAACCCACTTCCAACGATCTCGCCACCAAGCTTGGCATGCCGCGCCAGGCCCAGCAGAAGTTTTATGACGTCGTCATCGTCGGCGCAGGGCCCGCCGGCCTCGCCGCGGGCGTCTACGCAGCCTCCGAGGGTTTGAGCACACTCATCGTGGAGGGCGTAGCAATAGGCGGTCAGGCCGGTTCCAGCTCTAAGATCGAAAACTACCTCGGATTTCCCGAGGGGCTCAGCGGCGAGGAGCTGGCAAAGCGCGCATTCCTGCAGGCCCACCGTCTTGGAGCTGAGTTCCTCGCCCAGAGCGTCACCCGCATCCGCCGCGATAACCAATACCAGATCGTGCAGATGTCCAACGGACAGGAGATCACCTGTCATGTTTGCCTCATCGCTACCGGCGTCTCCTACCGCAAGGTCGACATCCCCGGCGCCGACGAGTTCACCGGCTCTGGCGTCTACTACGGCGCCGCACTCGCTGAAGCCAAGTCCTGCAAGGACGAGATCGTCTACATCGTAGGCGGCGCAAACTCGGCAGGCCAGGCGGCGATGTACTTCGCACGCTACGCTGGCAAAGTCCACATGCTCGTACGCGCCGATTCACTCAATAAGAGCATGTCCAAGTACCTCATCGACCAGATCAAAGCGACACCCAACATTACCGTCGAGACCTGCACCGAGATCGTCTCCATGTCGGGCAACGGCCACCTCGAATGCCTCACCCTGAAGACCCCGCGCGGAGAAGAGGCCCGGCCCGTCACCTCCGTGTTCATCTTTATCGGGGCCGCTCCCAAGACTGACTGGCTCCCCAAAGAAATCGCACTCGACAACAAGGGCTTCATCCTCGCCGGCCCTGACCTCAAGGCGCAGTCGCCAAAGTCCTGGACGCTGGACCGCGATCCTTACTTGCTCGAGACCAGTGTCCCCGGTATCTTTGTCGCCGGCGACGTTCGATACAACTCCGTAAAACGATGCGCCTCCGCAGTCGGTGAAGGCTCCATCGCAATCCAGTTTGTGCACCAATATCTGGCAACCCTTTGAAAGGCAACGAACCAAAACAGCCATGAGCAACCAAACCGAGATCGTCCAAAACCAGCAGGTCGATGAAGCCCTCTTCGCAAAACTGCGTCAGGCGCCCATTTTGTCCTCTCTCAAAGACGATGAGATTCGCTGCCTCAAAGGCGTCGAAGAGATTTGCCTTGATAAGGGCCAGGTACTTTCCGCACAGGGCGAAGTTGGTCACTTTTTTTGGATTCTTTTGGAAGGCGAGATCGGCATCTTCTACGCCAGCCCCGAGGGCGACGAGATGATGGTCACCTCCATGACCCCCGGCCTGGCCTTCGGGGAAGTTCCCTTGCTCGCCAACATCCCCAATGCTGCGAGCCTGCGCGCCTCAACCCATTGCTGCCTCGCTCAGTTCGACGAAGAATCGTTCTGGAGCCTCATGACCAGCTGCCCCGGGGTCCGCAAAGCCATCCTCGGCAACATGGCCAACCGCATCCAAAAGATCCAGAGTATGAACATTCAGAAGGAGAAGATGGCCACTCTCGGCACACTCGCCGCGGGCCTGATGCACGAGCTCAACAACCCTGGAGCTGCTGCCCGCCGTGCCGCTTCGCAACTTCGCGAAAATCTTCTCCGAATGCATGAGCTCTCCCTCAAATTCAAAGAACGCGAACTGACCAAGGAACAGAAACACTGCATGTTCGATCTGCAAAAGCAGGCCCTCGCAGCCAGGCAACCGATCATGATGAATTCGCTCGAGCAGAGCGACGCTGAAGAGGCGCTGGCCGCGTGGATGGAGTCGGCAAACATCGAGAACGCATGGAAAATGGCGCCGACACTGGTGTCCGTCGGAATCAACACGAATGAGCTGACCTGCCTTCGCGACGAGTTCGACGGTCAGATGCTCTCAGAAGCACTCGGTTGGCTCGAGGCTCTCGTCTCCAGCATGCAACTAGTCGGTACCATCGAAGAGAGCATCGGCCGGGTGACCGATCTCGTGAAAGCCGTCAAATCCTATGCGTACGAAGGCCGAGGGCAGAAGCAGACGATCGACATCAACGACAGCATTCACGCGACGATGGTCATCCTTGCGCACAAACTGCGCGAGAAAGAGATCGTAGTCGAGAAGAGCTTCGCCCCGGATCTTCCGGCGCTGCACAGCGAGTGCTCCGGCCTCAACCAGATCTGGACCAACCTCCTCGACAACGCAATCGACGCGGTCCCGCAGCACGGAATCATCCGCGTACGCACCTGGTCAGAGAAAGCGCCCAACGACCCAACCCACACCGACCTCTGCATCAGCGTGAGTGATAACGGCGGCGGCATCCCTCTCGAGAGTCAGTCGCACATCTTCGACCCCTTCTACACCACCAAGCCCGTAGGCATCGGCACCGGCATCGGCCTTGGCATCGTGCAACGCATCGTCGAGGAGTACGGCGGCGTCATTCGCTTCAGCTCTGAACCCGGCAACACAGAGTTTGTTGTGCGCCTGCCCAGTGATCGCGAACAACATTCTGCAAGCTCGTAGCACCCACTTCAGACAACAACATTTTCTCCTGAAGAGCGTTTACTCATTCGAATTCGAATGCGCCGCCAATCATGGCTACACGCTGTTCGGATAGTGAGGACGCTATGAAACTCTCCCGTATTGCACTTCTGCTCGGTACCGCGGCCTCTCTCGTCTCCACTGGCTGCGCTTCGCATCCCTACTATGCCGTGGCCCCGGCGCCACCTCCTTACAACAGCGTTCCTCCGCTGATCGCACGCGCCGAGCACGAAGGATTCCGCGCCGGCTCCGAAGACGGCGGGCGCGATCTCTACAACGGCTTCGGCCACCACCCGGAACGCGACCGCAAGTTCCACGACACTCCCGGCTATGATCCCGCGCTTGGCCCCTTCGGCCCGTATCGCGACGCCTTCCGCAGCGCATACGTGCGTGGCTACGACCAGGCCTTCTACCGCCGATAGGCGCCTGTTACGGGTGCGCCCCTGCATCGTATGATGGATGCCATCAGACATTCAGGAGACACCCGTGACTTTGATCCCGTTTCACATCGCCTTCGGTGAGCAGGCGACCATATCCCTCCTCGAACCAGCCGGCAACGCCCTCGAGTTCAAGGCCTTTGCCGACATCGGCCAGCTTTTTGCCAAATAGCACTTCAAGCTCACGGAAACTCGCGAAAATTCCTTCGATTTTCGCATTACTGCTCTAAAATCAGAGGATTACAGTGCGACTCGGGGATCGAATCCAACGTCATCAACTATTAGAAGGGCATCACCAAGATAGACCTCAATTTAGAGTAAGACAAACGCTTTACTAATTCGATTTAGTTGATTTAGACTTCCCGCGACTGGAAAACGACACTTTTTCAGTCGCGAAATCAAGGCAATCTTTTGCAAACTGTAGCGCCATTTGCCCGGCGTGTCTCTGAAGGAGTGCTGATGTCATCTTCCAGGTTATTCCGCCCCGTCGCTGCAATCTTTGGTCTCTTCGTTGCAACTTCTTTCGGCCTCACTGCGGCCCACGCCCAGACCGATCACGCCGCATCGAAGATGCAGATGCCATGGACCGATAAGAGTCTCTCCCCCGATCAGCGCGCCGACCTGGTGATCGGCCAGATGACGCTCGACGAAAAGATTCAGATGGTTCACGGAGCCGGCTGGGGCGTGTTGCGTGCCGGCGCTCCTCTTCCTCCCGGATCGAACTTCGGCGCTGGCTTTATGGCCGGCATAGAAAGGCTCGGCATCCCCAACGTTGATCTTGCCGACTCAGCCGTGGGTATCCGCATGGCCGCCTACCAAGGGCGTTACGCGACCCTTCTTCCTTCGACCCTCGGCGCGGCCTCAAGCTGGAACCCCGACTCCGCCTTCCTCTACGGCTCTGTCATCGGCCGCGAACTGCGCGCCCTCGGCTTCAACATGTCCATCGGTGGTGGCGTCAATATCACCCGCGAACCTCGCAACGGCCGTAACTTCGAGTACGCCGGCGAAGACCCGCTGCTTGCCGGCACGATGACCGGTCAACTGGCAAGGGGCGTCTTCTCGCAACATGTCATGAGCGACATCAAACACTATGCGTTCAACGATCAGGAGACCGGCCGCAACGTCGTCAATGTTCTGCTCGACAAAAAAGCGATGCGCGAGTCCGACCTCTTAGCCTTCGAAATCGCCATCGGCCTGGCAGATCCCTCCGGTGTAATGTGCTCTTACAACCTCGTGGAAGGCGATCATGCCTGTGAAAGCGACTATTTGTTGAATCAGGTCCTGAAGAAGGACTTCAAATTCAAAGGCTGGGTGCTCTCTGACTGGGAGGGGACTCACAGCACCGTCAAGTCCGCGCTCAACGGCCTCGATCAGGAGATGCCCGGCGACGACAACTACTTCAACCAACCGCTGAAGAAAGCGGTCGAAGGCGGCCAGGTCCCGATGGCGCGTCTTGACGACATGGTCCACCGCATCCTGCGCAGCATGTTCGCCGCAGGTGTCGTCGACGATCCTCCGGTTCGTACCGTGGTCGATCCCTTCCGTGGGCGTGACGACGCACAGCACATCGCCGAAGAGAGCATTGTTCTGTTGAAGAACTCTGACCGCATTCTGCCGTTGAAGTCCTCGCCCACCTCCATCGCCATCATTGGATCCCACTCAGATGTGGGCGTTCTCTCCGGGGGCGGCTCGGCGCAGGTCGACTCTCCCGGTGGCAACGCCGCGAATCCTCAGCCCGGCGGCTCGAAGTGGGGCGACGTAATCTACTTCCCTTCCTCCCCGCTGAAGAACATCCAGGCGAAAGCGCCGCAGACCTCCGTCAAGTACATCGACGGCACCGATACCGCCGCAGCCGCAAAGCTTGCGAAGGCCTCCACCATCGCGATCGTCTTCGCAAATCAACCGATGCGTGAAGATGTAGACGCCGCAACGCTCTCGCTTCCCGACAATCAGGATGCGCTCATCGAAGCCGTAGCTGCTGCGAACCCAAACACCATCGTCGTTCTCGAAACCGGCGGCCCTGTCAGCATGCCGTGGAATCAACATGTCAAAGGCATCGTCGAGATGTGGTACCCCGGCATTGGCGGAGCTCAGGCGCTCGCCAACCTCCTCTTCGGCGACGTCAACTTCTCCGGCAAACTTCCCGTCTCCTTTGCCAAGGATGACGCGCAACTGCCGCACCCCATCGTTCCCGGTCTCGAGGGCGTCACAGCCAAAGCACCCAACCGCGAACACAAAGTGAAGCCCTTCGACCTGAAGTACACCGAGGGAGCCAAAGTCGGTTACAAATGGTTCGAGTCGACGAATCAGCAGCCGCTCTTCCCCTTCGGATTCGGCCTGTCCTACACCACCTACGCTTACTCCGGCCTCACCGTCGACGACGCCAAACGCACCGTCCACTTCACCGTTCGCAACACCGGCCAGTGCGAAGGAACCGAGATCGCCCAGGTCTACGTTGCATTGCCATCCACAGCCAACGAGAACTACAAACGCCTCGCCGCATTTCAGCGCGTGAACCTCGCTCCAGGCGAATCGAAGGACGTGACTCTCACCCTGCACCCGCTCACGCTCGACGTCTTCAACACCGACCAGAACGCCTGGCAGTTGCTTCCAGGCGACTACAGCGTGACCGCAGGCGCATCCTCAAGCGACACTCCGCTGAAGGCAACGCTGCACGTCCATCCCTGACGTTGTATCGTCGAAGCTGATGGACGCAGCAGACCCATATGGCTCCCCGACTCATCATCAACGCTGACGACTTCGGCCTCACTCCCGGCGTCAATCGCGCAATCGCGGAGCTTCACCAGGCTAAAGCCCTCACCTCCGCCACACTAATGGCCACTGGCGCAGCCTTCGATGACGCCGCCGCCATCGCCCATGCAAACCCAACCCTCGGCGTAGGCTGCCACATCGTCCTCACCGACGGAGTTCCCGTCTTACCTCCCGAGAGAATCCCCACCCTCATCGGACCCGACCGCAAAACCTTCCGCCCCTCGCTCATCGACTTTGTCCAGGCCCTCCTTCTCGGCAACATCCTCGAAGTAGACATCGCCCGCGAAGCCGCAGCACAGATACAAAAGCTCCAAATCGCCGGCATCGCGATCACGCACCTCGACACCCACAAACACACGCACCTCTTCCCCGCCGTCCTCCGCCCGCTCCTCGGCATCGCCGAGCGCATGTCGATCCACGCCATCCGCCAGCCATTCGAGCAGCCCTGGAGCCTCGCTCTCGGCCACGGAAACCGCATTCGCCGCCTCGAAGTCAAACTTCTCAGCCCTCTCAAGACCAGGTTTGAACAGCAGCCCCAGATCCGCAACCGGCAGGTCCTCTCCACCGACGGAACCATCGGCATCTCCGCCACTGGAAACCTCTACCGCGAAACCCTCCACCAGATCCTGCACGCCATGCCCCCCGACGGGACCTTCGAACTCGTCTGCCACCCCGGCTATAACGACAGCGATCTCGACCGCATCCCCACTCGCCTCCGCACCCATCGCGACATCGAGCGCAACGCCCTGTTAGCCGAAATACCCGCGATCGCCCTGCATCCAAACGCTCTCCACCTCATCAACTACGGGAACCTCGGCGCACACGTCGCCCCACTCGATGCTATGCCCGACACGAGACGCGAGCGAGTCTTATAAACTGGCAGCCGCGTCCAACAACCTGAACCACAACCGCCACACACGCAGCCCCCGAAACACAGGAAGTCTATGAAGATTGGTATCACCTGTTACCCAACCTACGGCGGCAGCGGCGTCGTCGCCACGGAACTCGGAATCGAACTCGCCGCGCGCGGTCACGAGATTCACTTCATCACTTACTCGCAACCCTTCCGCCTTACCGGCCGCGAAGCCAACATTTACTTTCACGAAGTAGCCGTCTCCAACTACCCGCTCTTCGAACATCCGCCCTACGACCTAGCCCTCGCAACCCGCATGGCCGAGGTCGCCGAGTTCTACTCGCTCGATCTCCTCCACGTCCACTACGCCATCCCGCACTCCGTCAGTGCGCTGCTGGCCCGGCAGATGCTCGCCTCGCGCGGCCTGCATCTCCCCTTCATCACCACCCTCCACGGCACCGACATTACGCTCGTCGGCCTCGACCGCTCATACCTTCCCATCACAAAGTTCGGCATCGAGCAGTCCGACGGCGTCACTGCCATCTCCACATATCTGCGCAATCGCACTCGCGAAGCCTTCCACATTGACTCCGAGATTGAAGTCGTCCGCAACTTCGTCAACTGCGACGTCTACGTCCGCGATCCCGAGTTAGTCGCCGCCATGCGTCCCCGCTTCGCCGAAACGAACGAGCGCCTCCTCGTTCACCTTTCCAACTTCCGCCCCGTGAAGCGCATTCAAGACGTCGTCCAGGTCTTCGCCCGCGTTGCAAAAGCCATGCCGGCCCGTCTGCTCCTCATCGGCGACGGCCCCGACCGCAGCGTCGCCGAATATCTCGCGCGCGAAAATAACGTGCAGGACCGCGTCCACTTCATCGGTAAGCAGGACAACGTCAATGAGCTGCTCCCGCTCGCCGACCTCATGCTGATGCCCAGCGAGATGGAATCCTTCGGCCTGGCCGCGCTCGAAGCCATGGCCTGCAGTGTCCCCTCAATCGCCACCCGCGTCGGCGGTGTCCCCGAACTCATTCACGACGGCCACAACGGCCTTCTCTTCGACGTTGGCGACATCGACTCCATGTCCTCCGCCGCCATCTTGTTACTCAGCGATCAGCATCGTCTCGAAACCATGGCCAAAGCCGGCCGCAAGACCGCGCAGGACCACTTCTGCTCCTCCCGCGTCATCCCGCTCTACGAGGATTATTACGACCGCGTCATCACCCGCACCCGGCCAACCCGCTAGCACATTGCTGTTGTCTATTCTCTCCTCATCAATTCGCCGAAGGATGCTCCACACGATCTATCACCAGAATCTCCACCGGTCCCTGCCGCGGCTCCAACTTGAGTCCCACTTGCTCCTTCAGACCCTCTCGAAAGTTTGGCCCCGATGCATCAGGCGGAGCATTGAACTCTGGCACCCAGTCCAGCGTAAAGTCGAACGTCCCGTTCAGTCCTGTCTCATCGATCACTGGCCGCGGTATCGTTGCCATCCCTGTCATCGTCGGCAACGAGCTCGCCAGCAGACTCAGCGCCACACCGCGCCCGCCAAAACGGATATGACCCGTTGCACTGGTGGGAAGATGTGCAATCACCCCACAGACCCTCGGTAGCTCCCCCAATACTGATCTTGGCACTGATCTTGTCGCCGGCACGTTCGACACGCTGTCGTCAGTTCCTTCATCCGTAGGTTGAACCGTACAGGTGTCGCTCGCCGGATGCGGCACGAGGCCTGCCCCTGTCTGGCCCGGCTTCACCAGCATCAGCGCAAATACAGGCGCCTGCCGCGTCTCATGGTGCACAACCAGCTTGAACCGGTCTGCCAGCAGCGCTTGCATCATCAGCCTCATCTGGTCCTTGGTCGGACGCCCGTCCGATCGTGCCTGGATGTCGAAGCGGTCAGCCGGGGAGTCGAAACTTCCCGTCACCCAGGTGGGAGCTTTGGACGAAAGATTCGCAAAGTAGCTGAAGCGAAGCGCCAGCTCCTGCGTCCCCGACAGGTTGTACGCGAACGCTATGTAGTGCCACAGCGGTTGGTTCGTAGCCGCAAAATAACTGCCCAGCGGAGTAAAGACGTCGCCCTTGTTCACAGTCGAATAGACATTCCCATTATCCAAAGAAAAGGTGCTATTGGGCCTATCGTCCGACTTGTTCTGCCTCACCGAAGCCACATCGAACTCCAGCTTTGGTGCTGGCGGCGATTGAGCATAGCCTCCGCTCATCATCGCAAACCACAGCCCCATCGCCATCCACCCCGGCTTCAACTGCTCCATAGCATGATCTCCTCGCAGATCGTCACCCTATGTAGCAAACTACTTTCACGCCTTAAGACTGTCAAGCGGCTTCCCTGGCATTACCCCCGCGTCATCGCTCGCACCGCATCCTGCACCAGGTGACTGATCGCCTCACCCGCCGCCCCGCCAATCGGCCCCCAGGCCTCTGCGTGCGCGTCGAGAATCGGCATCAACAGCGTCACCTTCGTCCCGCGCCCTGGCCGGCTATTGATCTCCACTGTCGCAAGGTCTCCATACAACACCGACATCCGCTCGCGAACATTGCGCACGCCAATCCCCGTGCTCGGCCTCACCAACCCGCTCGCGGGCGAGGCGTCATCCCACTCCGGCGTTATCCCCACGCCATCGTCCTCCACCTCCACCATCAACCGGCCTTCCCCCGTAACCCGGCTCCGCAGCGTCACCGTGCCGCCACTGATTCGCGGCTCCAGTCCATGCTTGATGCTGTTCTCGATCAGCGGCTGCAGCAGCATTCCCGGCACAACGATGTCCAGCGTGTCCTCCGCAATCTCCTTCACCACCTTCAGCTTGTTGCCGAACCGCACCACCTCGATGTCCAGGTAGTCGTCGGTAAACTGCAGCTCCTCTCTGAGCGGCAGAAACGCCTCACGATCCCTCAGCAGCACACGCAGAATATTCGCAAGCTTCACAATCATGTCCCGCGCCAACTCCGGCTGCGACCGCACGAGCGACGTAATCGAGTTCAGCGTATTGAACAAAAAGTGCGGATTAATCTGCCGCTGCAGCGCATCCAGGCGAGCCTCGAGCAGCAGTCTCCCCTGCTCCTCCAGCTTCCGCTCCACGCGAATCGCATTCCATATCTTCAGCGGAATTCCCACAACGATCGGCGCCGTCGCGCAGATCAGCAACTCCACCCACCACTCGTTCGAGTACAACTCAAAAAAATGCCGCGGATACAACATCGCCAGCATACTTGTGCCGAACTGCATCCCCGCCACCAGCAACAGCAGCAGAATCTGTCGATCCAGTTTTGGCCGCCGCAGGTTTCGCGTCACCCACCTGTAGATACTCAGGTCGATCATCGGCGAAAACGACCACACATCCTCCGGATCGGTGAAGCGGCCAAACGCTCCGGCGATCGCCGCAATCGCCAGGTTCACCGGCAGCGTCCAGTACTCGTGATGCAGCACCGCCGGAATCGCCATCGCCGCTCCCCCGGCCATCGCTGCCAGCGGCCCTACGAGAATCCCCAGCAGAATCGTCGTCTCAAACGAAAGATCCGCTGCCAGAAAATTCGGCACAATTGTCCGCACCCAGACACCCAGCGTCAGTGGCACGCAGATCATCGCCACGAGCCCCGCCGTCTGCCGCGGAGTCCGGCGCGACATAAGCAGCAGATTCTTGAAGGTCTTCGACCGCGCCAGCGAACTCGAGACCGCCGCCGCAACGCCCAGCTCCACCAGCAGCGTAATCAGAATCAGTTTTGAGTCGGTCTGCGTCACATCACTACTTTACCCCCGCCCCTCCATCCCAAGCCCAATCCGTGTCCTGCATCGAACCTAACCCATCAGTAATCTAATGGCGATGGGCACCAAAACGTATAATCAGACCATGCCGTTCGTAAGCGTCACAAAAGTAGCCGAAGCCGACTTCCCCACCCGCTGGGGGCACTTCCGGATCCTTGGCTTCGAGGGGCTCATCGACAACCCTGGCGCCTGCAACGACAACATCCCCCCGCCCGCCGTCCGCACTGAATCAGCCGTGGCCCTCGTCATGGGTGACATCCACTCCACCCCGCCAATCGTTCGCATCCACTCCCAGTGCCTTACCGGCGACGTCTTCCACTCCCTGCGCTGCGACTGCCGCCAGCAGTTTGAACTCGCCATGCTCGCCATCACCGACGCCGGCGGCGGCATCTTGCTCTACGAGCAGCAGGAAGGCCGCGGCATCGGATTGATGGCCAAACTCCGGGCCTACGAACTCCAGGACAAGGGCCTCGACACCATCGAAGCCAACCTCGAACTCGGCTACGAAGCCGACTGCCGCCACTTTGAGCTGCCAGCCGAAATCCTAAAGCAGATGGGCGTCAAAGCCGTCCGCCTCATCACCAACAACCCCGCAAAGGTCGACGCCCTCGAACTCGCCGGCGTCAAGGTCGTCGAGCGCATCTCCGCCGAGGTCCCCCTCGAACCCACCAACGAGCGCTACATCCAGACCAAGCGCGAAAAGATGGGCCATCTCGTAAGCTAACCGGCAAACCCTACAGCCACAGTTTTCATCAGACCTAGCTTGCACAAAGAAACCCACGTGAGAGGTCCTGAATGGCACTTCCCCGCCGCACCCTCTTCATTATCCTCGGCAGCATCGTCGCGCTGATCCTCCTCGTCATTCTCTCGATCCCGCTCTTCCTCAACGCTGACAGCTTCCGCACGCGCATCGAATCGGAGCTCACCACCTCCCTCGGCCGCAAGGTTACCCTCGGCAAACTCGACCTCTCTGTCATCTCCGGCAGCCTCGTCGCCGAAAACACCACGCTCGCGGACGACCCTGCCTTCAGCACTCAGCCCTTCATGCAGGCCTCCAAAGTCAAAATCGGCATCGAGATGATTCCCCTTATCCTCAGTCGCGAGATCCACATCACCGGCTTCGACATCGATTCGCCGAAGATCAATCTCCTCCGCGCCGCCAACGGCACCTGGAACTACTCCACCATTGGCAGCGCACAGCAGAACGCCTCCGCTAACAAAAACTCCACCATGATCCCCAACCTGACCGTCGGCCACGTCGTCATCGCCAACGGCCAGTTGACCGTCGGCATCGCGCCCACTCCCGGCACGCCCGCGTCTCCCGTGCACACCTACGATCAGCTCAACATCGAAGCCAAAGACTTCTCCTTCCAGAAAGCGTTCCCCTACACCCTGTCTGTCCATCTCCCCGGCGACGGCACCGTCTCCCTCAACGGCAACGCCGGACCGATCAACGCCCGTGACGCATCGTTGACGCCTTTCTCCGCTCATCTCGTTGCCAAGCACATCGACCCGCTAGCCGCCGGCTTCGTCGACTCAACCGCCGGCATCACCGGCACCATTGATGCCATCGACGTGCAGGCCACCTGGAACGGCCAGCAACTCCACGTCGCCAACCTCCTCATCGACACTCCCAAGCTGACTCTCGTCCGCGAAAACAAACCCACCGCTGCCGCGCCGCCGCCACCCACCCCCAATAGCAACAACATGCTCAGCACCCTCTCCGCCGATCATCTCCAGATCAAAAATGGCGCCATTACCATCACCTCGCCCGGCCAGAGCATTCCCGCCGTCTATCAGAAGCTCGAGGCCGAAGTCACCAACTTCTCGCCCACCGCAGCCTCACCCTTCAAGCTCAGCGCGCAGATTCCCGGCGGAGGTTCCCTCACCGGCGACGGCACCGGCGGCCCCGTCAATCAGGCAAATGCCGCCGCAACTCCCCTCAACGCACACATCGCCATCACGCATCTCGACCTGGCCACCAGCGGAGTCGTCGCCCCGGACGCCGGCATCAGCGGCATCGCCGACGTCGATCTCAAAGCCCTCTCCGACGGCAAGAATCTGAACGCAAACGTGTCCACCAAGATCCAGAGCCTCCGCATCGCAAAGAACGGCTCACCCTCGGCGAAACCGGTCGACATCCAGCTCTCCATCGCGCAGAGCATGCAGACGCTCGCCGGCCAGATCCAGAAGGCCACCGTCACCATCGGAAGAGCGGTCATCAATATCGCGGGAACGTACCAGACCACGGGCGCCAACACCGCGCTCAATCTCAAAGTCAGCAGCGACGGCACATCCATCGATGAGCTCGAAGCATTCCTTCCCTCCGTCGGCGTCCATCTACCCACTGGCTCTCGCCTGCAGGGCGGCACCCTCACCACCAGCCTCAACGTCACGGGCACCGCCGCGAACCCGATCATCAGCGGCCCCATCCGCATCAACAACACCAACCTCGCCGGATTCGATCTCGGCTCCAAACTCGGCCCCCTCAGCTCGCTCGCCGGCATCAAGAGCGGCTCCGGCACCGCCATCCAATCGCTTAGCACCAACATCAACGTCAACGCCGGCAACGTCCGCACCGACAACCTCTCGATCATCGTCCCATCCATCGGCTCGGCCACCGGAGCAGGCACCATCAGCGCAGCCGGCGCACTGAACTACAACGTCGTTCTCAAACTCACAGGCATCCTCGGAGCAGCCGGCGGCAAAGGCGGCGGCGCAGCAGCAGGAGCCGGAGGCATCGCAGGCCAGCTCATGGGCATGATCCCAAGTGGAGGAGCCGGAGGAGTTGCCGGAGGCGTCGTCGGAAACATCGCCACCTCAGCTCTCCGCAACGGAGTCCCCGTTCAGATCGGAGGCACCACCTCCAGCCCCACCTTCACACCCAACATGAGCGGCCTGGCAAGCAGCGCAGCCGGAAGCGCCGTCAAAGGTGCGGCCAAGCCATCAGGCAGCCAGACCGATCCGCTTTCGAACGCGCTCGGCGGCCTCTTCAAACCGCACTAACCGACGCCGCCCCACCCTCTTCACCAGAACGCAATCCGCGGGTGATACGCTTTTCACGCGAAACAGCGCGGCAAACCGTGCGCGAATCACTACTCCAGGAGAGCTCGCTCTTCCATGAAGCACGTCTCGATCACCGGGCCACTTCTCCGACGGGTCTCGATACCCATCGTTCTCTCGCTCCTCGCCGCCGTAACCCTACCCGCTCGAGCCCAGACCGCGGATGCGCTGGGTCAGGTCCGGAAGATCTACATCGACGCCGGCGGCGCAATGCCCGAAGCAGCCGACATGCAGAAGCATCTTATCGACAGCCTGCGGAACGACCACTCCCTCGAAATCGTCACCGATCAGGCCCGCGCTGACGCCATCCTCAAAACCAACAGTTCGATCTGGATCAAGGCCTACGTCTCCGTCAATCCGCGCTCTCCTGGCAGCAAATACCCCGTCTACGGCGGCTTCCTCTCCGCGCAACTCGTCGGCAAAGGCGGCGACACTCTCTGGTCCTATCTGGTCACGCCCAGCCGCTACGCATCCTCTGGCATCCATCAGGATCTAACGGATCAACTCGCCAAAAAGCTGCTGACAGCCCTGCACGAAGCCACCCCTGCCGCAAGCGGACCCGCGCAAAGCGTCCGCATACTCAGAGCTGCGGGAGCCACTTTCCCTGCTCCGCTCTATCAGGCCTGGATCGAGTCCTTCCGTGAACATCACCCCGACATTCAGATCACCTACAACGCCATCGGCTCCGAAGCGGGCATCCAGCTACTCCGCGACAACAAGATCACCTTCGCCGCCTCCGACGTTCCGCTCTCCGACGCCTTCATGGCCCAGATGCCCGTCAAGCTGCTTCAGTTCGCCACCGTCATCGGCGCCGTCGTCCCGATCTATCACCTCCCTCAGGCAGGCCAGGACCTCCGCTTTACCCCCGACATCCTCGCCGACATCTACCTCGGTAAGATCCGCAAGTGGAACGATCCCGCCATCCGCGAGTTCAACCGCGGTGTCACCCTCCCCAACGCCGACATCATCGTCATCCATCGTGCCGACGGCAGCGGCACCACCTTCGCCTGGACCAACTTCCTCAGCAAGACGAACCCCGAATGGAAAGCCGTCGTAGGCACTGGCACTACCGTCAGATGGCCCACTGGCCGCGGCGCCCAGGGCAACGACGGCATCGCCTCTCTCGTCGACCAGACCCCCAACTCCATCGGCTACGCAGAACTCAGCTTCGCCATCCAACGCCGGCTCAGCTACGGGACCGTTCGCAATGCCGCCGGAAACTTTACCCAGGCCAATCTCCTCACCCTCGCCGCAGCCGCTGCCAACTCATCCAACGACATCCTCACTCCAATCACCAACGCCCCCGGAAAAGACGCCTATCCCATCACCAGCTTTACCTGGTTCCTCGTGCCGCAGTCATTTCCGGAGCCGGCAACCAAAGCAGCCGTCGCCGAGTTCCTCAACTGGGTCCTCACATCAGGCCAGAAGGAGTGTTCCGCCCTTGCCTACTACCCGCTCCCAAAAGAAATCGTCAATCGCGAACTCGAGCAACTGGCCGCCTTCAAAGCGAAATAGCTACTTCACTTTGGAAAAATCAGCCTTTGAACACGGTCGACTCAGGATGATGATTCATCCAGTCGAACCAGTAGTCCTCGTGTGCCTCGAGCTGCTTCTGGCATCGTCCCTTCAGCTCTCCGTCCACCGCACACCCCTGAAAGTTCCACGCGCTTCCCGTCTGCGTATCGCTCATCACACCGTCGCCTGACCTGCCGACAAACGTCAGAGTCGCATCCCCTTCAAACACGCGAATCGAAGCGCCGTCCGGCCCGACAACGATAAGAACCGGCGACCCGCCAACCCGGTCCTGAATCAGCTTCGCCGCCAGGATCGCCTCAATCGGATAAGCCTTGTTCTCCCCTGCGAAGCTGACCCCCAACATCAGTTGGTGCGGCGCTATTCCAGACTTCGCCGTATCCACCACAGTCCGCGTCTTCTCGACATGCTTCTCCCAGTCTTTCGGGTCGTACTCGGCTGCATACGTCTGGTCCGGCTTCAAGACCTTCCCCTGCGGCTGCTCGCCCTTCCACAAGGCAAAGGTCAACTCATTACTCGGAACCTCTTTCAGTTGCCGTCCCTTGAGCGGCCCGTAGATCGCCTCGCCAGTGCTCTGCTGCCAAATACTGCTCGTCTCTTCGTCACGCAGCAAAGCATTTCCGTTATTAATCCCCGCCAAACGAAAATGCAGCAACTTTCCATCGAGAACACGACTCCAAACCAACCCCGTATGGCACAGCGTGCAATAGGTCACCGCGATCGGCACACCCTCCAGGGTGTCGTTCACTATATGGTGATACCCCATCGTGCGAATCGGATAAGCACGCGCCTCCTGCCCAATCCTCACCGCCAATACCTTATCGTCCGGATCCACTTTCACCTCATCCGCGCTGCCAAACGCAGGCGAATCATAAGGGTGAAACATCCTCTCGAAGATATTCACATGCGTCATCACCGCACTCGCAGCCGACGACGCAAACAGCCCAACCAACACAATCCTCGACCCAATCCGCGCTGTCCTCCAGTAACGAACCAACAGCAGCAGGACCACCACCGCGCACAATCCCGCAACCCAAGGGCCCGCCTGACGAACAGTCAACGCAAAACTCAACGCCTGCGCACCTTGCGGACGGAACGGCCGAATCACATACATCGGAATAGCCAAACAAGCGACGCCAACAACCGTACATAGGAATGCCAGCGCCAAAGGCTTCCCCGTCCCAACCTTGGCCGCACGAATCTCCTGCACTTGTGTCATGAAAGTCCTCGCAGCGATTCAATCCTGTAGCCGCCCGCTCAGTCAACCCACAAATGGGTGGAGATCAAGCTCCATCCTCCAGGACGAGCATCACTTCACGGCTGCATCCCCATCACTACCTTCGCCGTCGTCACTGCCTGCCCAACATGCCTCTGCGTATGATCCGCACAATGCACCAGCAGCCCGCCGACGCTGCTCGGCAATCCAGCCCGCCCAACCCCGCGAGCCTCCTCATAACTTCCCGGCGCAATCGCCCTCACCCGCTTCATCGCCAGCTCAATCCCATCCTCAAACTCGCGAAACAAATCCGCCCGCGATCCACTCATCTCCATCTCGCTCTTCAACGCACTTATCTGCTCCGCGCTCAACTGCCGCCCTTCCGCATACGTCAGCAACCGGTCCAGGCTCCGCACAATATGCCGCAGCTGAAAGCCGACCGAAGGCAACCCAAATGGCCTCGCCTCCAACTCCTCCTCCGTCAACCCACCACACCACCGCTCGACATCTTCCCGCGCCAGTTCCAGCGCATGCAGCACCCCGCGCCGCACCGCATCAACCTCACCCAACGTGCCTCTCAACCAGGGCTCAGTCATCTCAGTCCTCTCTCGTCGGCGTGACTTCCGCGGCACGCATCGCAGCACGTCCTATCTGCTTCCAGGTCGCCTCCCCCAGTTCCCTTCGAAGATGCCTCTGGGCCGCTTGCCAATAAGGTACGACACGCTTGTACTCGTCGAGTCCCGCCGCTGTCAGGGAAAGACGCAGCTCCCGGCGATCTTTCCCCGCCTCAGAGCGAAGCCAGCCCTTACTGCGAAGATGAGCCAGAGTCCTCGTCAGAGTCGTGCTGTCGAACTCCAACAATCGAGCCAAACCCTTCTGCGAGATCCCCGGCGCCAAATTCAACGTCTGCAGCAGCGTGAATTGCGTCGTGCGAAGTCCGCTCGGGCGGAGCGCATCGTCATAAAGCTGCGTGATCGCACGTGCTGCCCGCCGCACATTCGCACACAGGCACGGCAGTTCAATCACTTTCTCTTTCGCAACTTGTGAAGCATCACGGCGGCCCATCGTTTGTTTACCTGTATCTACATCTATATCAGTTGCTTGAGACGGCAGCAACGATTGTGAATCACTATTAGATGCATCTACATCTATTTGGGATAGCAGTCATCCGAAAGGAGATCAAAATGAACCCTCAAGTCCCCGGCTTCCTGTTCCCGTTCATCTCGTTCAGCACGTTCGCGACCCTGGCCGCCCTACTCTTCGGCTTGAACCGCTCACTAACCGCCGCCAACTGGCCCACGCGTGATCGCGGCCGGACAGTCTGGGGCGCCGCCGCACTTCTTGCATTCTTCTACCTCGTAGCTCTGCTTCCCTCTCGCGCAGGGTTCTACCAGGCAGCCTCGCGGATCCCCACCATTCAATTTGGAGTCCTGTTCCCCATCTTCGCCGGCATTCTCCTGTTCTTCCTATCGCGCCCGCTCAGGCGCGTTATTGAAATAGTCCCGCAACAATGGATCGTCGGCATCCAACTCTACCGAGCCCTTGGCGTCATCTTCCTCATCCTCTACGCGATCGGCAGACTACCTGGCGTATTTGCGTTGCCCGCCGGAGCCGGGGACGTACTTGTCGGCCTGCTCGCCCCTGTGGTCGCCACCGCACAAACCCGTCAGTGGCGCCACGCAAATGCACTCCTGCGAGCCTGGAACATCCTTGGACTAACCGATCTGGCCGTAGCTTTAACGACCGGGTTCCTCACATCTCCATCGCCTCTGCAGCGATTCGCATTCGACGCCCCCAACGTCCTCATCAGTCGATATCCCCTGGTCATGGTGCCGGTCTTTCTAGTCCCCCTCGCCATCCTTCTGCATCTGGCATCACTACAGAAACTCCACAAGACCGAAACCGCTCCAGGTATCCGACAACCCATTGCCATTTCCTAACACAGCGAGTGGAGCATCTTTAGAATCGCTGTGCTGGTCTTCGATTCAAATACTAATGAAAACATCTCACGGCAAGAGTTGACGATCGTCTTTACAACGCAGGAAGGACGTTAGGCAGTGCAGTTGGAAGTTCAGCGATTGTGAAAGCTGGGCTGGGGTGGCTCGCTCGTCCACCTCGATGAATCGGGCATGACAACAGCTAAAGCCGGTCCAGTTTCCTTTCTGGTCTATGCCACCGGTGCTTCGAGAGTGTTCGGAGTAACCCTTGAAGTCGGCGGGAGGTGCACCGAAAGGGCTTCTGGGGAGTAGGCCAAGGCGAGTTGAAAGTATGGAAACCGATGCGGAGTTTGGATGAGGGTAGCCTGGTTGGTCCTCCTGCATTTCAGTGAGGTGCATGTCAGCAAGGTAGCCATCAACGAAGTCGAGTTGCACCGTGAATAGGGTCCAAGGAAGTGTAATGCGCAATGGAAGAAATCGCAGGTGGCCCGCAAGGGAATTGGTCCACTCAGTCGAGTTGTAAAAGTGATAATAGACTTGGCCAACAACTATTCCCTCGCGTTGCTGGTCTGATCTTTCTTCATAACGAGAGAATGGCTTGAGCGCTGCCCGGGCCTGCGCCTCGGTAGTAGTGCCGGGATGGAGTCCGCGGACTGTGGCGAGAAGTTTGGCGGCCTGCCAACGACGAAGGTGGCTCACGGCCAACTCAGATGCGAGAGGGGCCGCTAGGAGGACTGCTAAAGCGAGGCTGGTCGCAGTCACTGTTTTTCGCATGCTACTCCTTATATCTCCGCACCGGTCGCCCCGACCACCTCAATAATTTATCAGCTTGTTGCTATCCCGCCGTTCAATGATGTGCTGGGCTCCCGCAAGGATGAGGATACGAATGCGTTCAATATCCGCTCACAGACCTTTCCCCTTGCGAAACTCCCTCACCACATCCCCCACATACCTGTGTTCCGAGTCCACCGCATAATTCATCCCCCGCACCTCATCCGCACTCACCTTTCCGGCCAGCCGATCCATCGCCACCTGAATCCCCTGATGCCGCCTCAGTGAATCCTCCCGAAACAGCGGCACCGCTTCATACGGTGGAAAGTAGTGTTTGTCATCCTCCAGCACCACCAACCCCAGCGCCCGTATCGGCCCATCGGTCGAGTTCCCCGCGACCATATCCACCTGCCCGCTCGTCAGCGCCCGATACAACAACCCCAGGTCCATCGTCCTCGGAGCCCCGGCGACCCGCAATCCATACGTCGCCTCCAACCCCGGCAATCCATCCGGCCGCGACTCAAACTCATACCCCACCCCCAGCCGCCATCCCTTGTCCGGATCGGGCGAAATCCTCACCGCATCCGAGATCGTCTTCACCCCCAACTTCCGAGCATCGTCCCCGCGCACCACCATCGCGAACGTGTTCTGAAACCCCAGCCCCGGCTCGACCCGCACCCGGTACTTCGACTCGTATAACGCACTCACACGCCGAAACACCGTCGCCTCATCCCGCTGTCCCACCGGCGGCAGCGGCTGCTTCAAAATCGCAGTCAACGCCGTCCCCGTGTACTCCACATACCCATCAATCCGCCCGCTCACCAGCGCCTGCTGACACAGATAACTCCCCGCCAGATAGAACCGCCGATCTACTTGCTCTCCGGTGACCGCCTCAATCTCCTGCGCCAGCAACTCCCCCAGCACCACCTGCTCAGTAAAATTCTTCGCCCCAACCGTGATCCGCGAAGACCGCGGCGGCGCACAAGCTATCAGCAGCAGACATAGACTCGCCACCCATAGCGGCGACAAGCCATTGCGGCACCTAGAATCTCTCATTCCCCCACCGCTCGATTGATCGGCCTCGGCAACTCAAAGTGATAAAACGATCGCGGCCCTATCTCATGACTGGCGATAACAAACCCGAGCTTCTCGAGGACGCGGATCGAAGCCGCGTTTTCTACCTGAACGGAGGTCACAATCCGCGTCAGTTTCAATTCATCAAACCCAAAGTTCACAAAGGCGCGACCTGCTTCGGTGGCCAATCCTCGTCCCCAAAACTCACGCGCGAGATAGAAGCCCAAGACTCCCTCGCCGGCAACCGTCGCCCCATCTTGGATATGTGGATACAGGCCACAGCGCCCCACGTAGCGGTCATCCACTTTCAGCACACTCGCCCACATCGCCATACGACCATCAACGGGATGCATAGCTCTCTCTCGGAATCTCTGCTCCGCCACCTCTCGCGTTCTGGGATACCCACCAACATACCGGCGCACCTCGGCATCGGCCTCCATCGCGCAGAACGCATCAAGGTCGGCCGCCTGATGGGAACGAAACAGCAGCCGCTCTGATTCGAGAACGATCACCTTACACCCGCCTCACAGTCAGCCGCTTCTCCAGCACCCCCAGCCCCGCATCCGCCACCAGAGCGAGCAGAGCCGCGGGTATCGCCCCTGCCAAAACCAGCCCATTATCCACGCTCGCCACTCCACGAAAGATCAGCTCCCCCAGCCCACCCGCACCAATCGCCGCCGCAATCGTCGCCACCCCCACACACGTCACTGTCGCCGTCCGCAGCCCAGCCAGAATTACACTAGCCGCAAGCGGAAGTTCCACCTTAAATAACCTCTGCATTCCACTCATTCCAAGCGCATTCGCCACATCCACCAATGCCGGATCGACGCTCCCAATCCCCGCATACGTGTTCCGCAAAATCGGCAGCAGCGCATACCCCGTCAGCGCCAGAATCGCCAGCCTCGCCGCATTCTCCCCCAGCCACGGCACCGGCAGCAGCAGCCCAAACAACGCCAGGCTCGGCACCGTCTGTAGCACATTCGCCACCCCAATCACCGGCCTCGCCCATCCCTGCTTCCGCGTCAACAAAATCCCCAGCGGCAACCCAACCGCCGCGGCCAATGCCATCGCAGAGACTGTCAACCACAGATGCTCAAACGTCAGCCGACCAATCTCCCACCCATGAGCCAGCAGAAAATCCATCATGCCGACACCACACGATGTACAGCCGAAACATAATCCTTTACATAAGGGTTATCCGACCCCACAATCTCCTCCGGCGACAAATCCGCCGCCACCGACCCCTCCGAAAGAAACACCACCCGCTGTGCGAGATAAAGCGCCTCATCCAGATCGTGCGTCACCAGCAAAACCGTCTTCCCCACCCGCTCCAACAGCCCCCGCAACATCGTCTGCATCTCAGCCCGCGTCAGCGGATCGAGCGCCCCAAACGGCTCATCCATCAGCAACACCATCGGGTCTGTCGCCAGCGCCCGAGCCAGCCCCACCCGCTGCCGCTGCCCGCCCGAAAGCTGCCACGGATACCGCGCCCGAAATTCCTCAAACTCCAACCCCACAAGCGCCATCACCTCTCGCACCCGCGCCTCAATCTCCGGCTTCGACCGCCCCGCCAGCTCCAGCGCCATCCCCGCATTCCGCTCCGCCGTCATGTGTGGAAACAGCCCCGTCTCCTGGATCACATACCCAATCCCCCGCCGCAACGCCACCGTGTCGTATTCCCTCGTCGGCTTCCCCGCCACCCGCACCTCACCCGAAGTCGGCGACACCAACCCGTTCACCGTCCGCAGCAACGTCGTCTTGCCCGACCCGCTCCGCCCCAGCAAAGCCGTCGTCGTCCCCTTCTCCAGTTCCAGCGAAATGTCGCGCAGCAATACCCGCCCATCAGCCAGGGTATAGCTCACCTTCGCGAAGGTAACGCCCGCATCAATCATGTGCCATCGATTATCGCAGCACCACGCAGACGAGCCGTCGCCGGCTCAAACCCGCGCCCGAGTCACCACTCACAGAAAGCCGAAGCCCGTAAACGAAAGCGCAAACAGCAGAACCGTCAGCGCGCACACTGTCAGCCCCATCCACCGCACACCCGCCTTCGCAAAGCAAAGCAGCACGAACGCAATAATGGCAAACACCATGCCAACGAGCACTGCGTTGATGGCCAGCCCCACCACTCCCGAAGACTCCCCATTGTCCGACAGTATCTGCATCGTCAGGATCCACAGTGGCGGAACGAATGCCGCTACCGTCGCAAGACCCAGACCCGCCACAGCAAGCGGACGGCGCCACGCCGAGAGGTCCTGGCGCAACAGATGCTTCCATAGCGGCAGGCACAACGCCAGCGGCGAGAGGCTAATGGCCATCGCAACCGCGAGAAAAACTCGTATCTGCGACTGCTGCATCGATCCACCTCGGACAGCCTTGGACCTTAGACCTAATACCTTTTGACCCAGCGCGTCTGCTTCTAGTGCGTCACTTCCGGTGTGGCCTCCGCCGCAGGAGCAGAATCTCCCGTACCTGGCTGCCCCTTCACCCGCACCACTGTGATCTTCTCGAAACCCTCTTTGAAGGTCGGCGGCTTCAGACGCTCAGCCATCTTCTGCATCACCTCATCGGTCACCTGGCGGTCGCGCTTCGAGTTCCGCTCCATGCACACAGCTAGTGGCACATCGAAGAACACTGCCTGCACCTCGTACCCAAAGCTCTTCGCCATCTTGATCCACTGCCTGCGCTCATGCGGCGACAGGTTCGTCGCATCCACGTAGTTCCACGGCATCTTCGCAATCAGCCGGGCCCGCAGCAGACTTCGCAGCGTCGAAAACACCAGTCCCTGATAGCGCTGCTCCGTAATATCGTCGAACAGCAGCGTCCGCAAAAGGTCACTCGATAGCGGAGTCACTCCGCGCCGTTTGTACCAGGTCGTCTTACCCGACCCTGGCAGACCGATCGTCAGCACCACATAGCCTTTCGGCGACTTCAGCGCCGTCTGCTCAACCGGCGGAGTCGACAGCGACTCAGGCTGCGTCTCCACCACCATCTTCGGCTCAGGCGCCGCGGCAACTGTTTCCGGCGAACTCGTCGCTCCGGATCCAGTATGCGGGGCTGTTTCGGCAACCGGCGCCGATGCCGCCTCTGGATACGCTGGTCTCAGGGGGGCTGGCTGGTTTGCGGGCAACTCCTGCCCACTCTTCCCCGTGGACTCCGAATCATTCGGTCCACGTCTAGGGCGTCGTCTCATCTTTTCGCTTATCCATTCGCGCAACTCGCGCATACCACGCTTGTAACACAGCGCCGAAGCACCCCGCAAATCACACGCACCACCTCCGACACCCCGCAAAGTATCGTCCCACCGTCATTTGCACCCCCCTTACCCCGGTGATAGCATTGGAGATGGTGGGCGCAAGCGATTCCGCTGCGCTCTCAAGTGCCCATACTCTAAAGACACCCCCGCACCACCACGACAGGAGCAACTGAAATCATGGCAGCAGTAAAGGTAGGCATTAACGGCTTCGGCCGCATCGGACGCAATGTGTTCCGCACCGCCCTCGGCAACCCAGACATCGAATTCGTCGCCGTCAACGACCTGACCACCCCCGCCACCCTCGCTCACCTCCTCAAGTACGACTCCATCCTCGGAAACCTCCCGCACAAGATCACCCACGGCGCTGACTTCATCGCCATCGACGGCAAGCAGATTAAAGTCTTCGCCGAGCGCGACCCTGCCAAGCTCGACTGGGCCTCCGTCGGCGCGCAGATCGTCATCGAATCCACCGGCTTCTTCACCGACGCCGAAAAGGCCAAGGCCCACCTCGGCTCCACCGTCAAGAAGGTCATCATCTCCGCCCCTGCCAGCAACGAGGACATCACCGTCGTCCTCGGCGTCAATGAAGACAAGTACGACGCCGCCAAGCACAACATCATCTCCAACGCGAGTTGCACCACCAACTGCCTCGCGCCCGTCGTCAAGGTCCTTCACGACACCTTCGGCATCGCCTCGGGCATCATGACCACGATCCACAGCTACACCAACGATCAGGTCATCCTCGACACCCCGCACAAGGATCTCCGCCGCGCCCGCGCCGCCGCTCTCAGCATGATCCCGTCGAGCACCGGCGCCGCCAAGGCCCTCAGACTCGTCATCCCCGAGATGGACGGCAAGCTCGACGGCTTCTCCATGCGTGTCCCCACCCCCAACGTCTCCGTCATCGACCTCACCTTCGTCGCCGAGAAGCCCATCACCGTAGCGACCGTCAACGCAGCCCTCAAGGCCGCTGCCGACGGCCCTCTCAAGCCCTACCTCGGCTACACCGACGAAGAGCTGGTCTCCTCCGACTTCAAGGGCAACCCCCTCTCCTCCATCGTCGACTCCAAGTTGACCAAGGTCATCGGCAACACCGGCAAGATCATCAGCTGGTACGACAACGAGTGGGGCTACTCCAACCGCGTCAAAGACCTCATCCTCTTCCTCGTGAAAAAGGGCCTCTAGTCCGTGCAGATAAATCAGACCGCCAAAAGTTCGGCCTCGGTGTCATTTACCGAGGCCGAACTCGTTTTACTCAACAACGCCTTGAATGAGGTATTGAATGGGTTAGGTGTGCCTGAATTTGTTACTCGCTTAGGAGCAACTAGGCAAGAAACGGAAAAACTACTCCATCAAATCAGCTCGCTTCTTAGTAAAATAACGCAAGGCGATCCTATGGATAAGACCGTTCGCAAAGTCACCGATCTAGCCGAGCAACGCGCGGAAACATACCGCTACTGGCGCAGCCGTCCCTCCTCCGAGCGTTTCGAGGCGACCTACCGGCATAGCGTCGATCTCTACCGGCAGAAAGGCATCGTGTCGAATGGAGAAGGATCAACGCGATCTTTTGCGCGTATTCAACGAAAGAAAAGTTAGATATCTCATCGTCGGCGGTTATGCGGTCTCCTACTTCACCGAACCGCGCGTCACAAAAGATTTGGATATCTTTATCGATACCAGCGATGAGAATGTTGCCCTCGCGTATGGCGCATTAGCAGCCTTCGGTGCACCACTTGCGGGCATGACTCCCAAAGACTTTCAGGATCCGGCCTACGGATATCAAATCGGCCAACCCCCAAGCCGCATCGATATCCTTCAGGAGCTGACCGCAATCGATTTTGAATCGGCTTGGAATGCGGGGGAAGACGGCATGATAGACAACGATATTCCCGTACGTTATATCTCGCCCGTCGATTTGATAAAAAATAAACTTGCGCTCGGCAGACACAGAGACCTGGCCGATGTCGATGCTATCCGCGAATCTGAAGCCGCCAATGCAAAGAGACTGAAGACAGATTAAGCCCGAGTCTCGGCAAATGCGGCCGGCACCTGCCCTTCACCCAAAAATCGCCTCCGCATACTTGAACGGCCTCGTGAGCCGGGTCTTCCAGAAGTAACCCAGAATAATCACGCTCGCCACCGCCGCGTAAGCACACCACAGCGAAGTGAACGCATACCGCTTCACCGCCATCACCACTAGCAGAATCGCCAGATTCGCCGCGCCAAAGATCACCATTGGCCTCTCCTTCGAGAAGAACAGCGAGCCGCACGTCGCAATCACATACAACACCGCAAGCACCGTATTGTTGGTTCCATCATTCACATAAACGATGCTGTTCCCCTCCACATAAATCCTCAACGGATAGGCGATCAGCGCCCAAAGCATATAGAGCGTCGTCCCTGTTCCAATCGCAAGAAACGGCAGCATCCGCCTGCGACTCTTCATATTCGGCTCAAAAAGCAGCACGCTCAGCGGAATCACAAACGGCAGCAGCCCCTGCGCATACAACACAAACGCCGCTCCCATATCATGCGTGACCTTAGGCGACAGAATCCCATCCAGCCCCAGCCAAACAAAGCCCTCAATAAATTGATGCACCGCAAAGAACGTAGGCAGCGCTGCAAACAGAAGCTCTCGCTTATGCTTCACCTTCGTCAGTGTCACAACTCCGACCGCCCCCAACACTCCGCTTCCTACAAAGTTCGCCGTCGCAGAAAAGCACACCTTCGCCGTCCTCCTCAATCTCAGTTCCGCCGATTCTGCCGATAATACGCGACTTTTCCCCACACTCAACCCTCCAATCCGATCTGTCCTGAATCCCCCGCAAACCTCAGGTAATCTATCCATCAGGCAGCGAGTCCACCTGCCCGATCGAGGACTCTATGGGACGTCGCTTCCAGGAACTCACCTTCACGCCTCTCGTCAAAGAACATCAGAAGGAACACGGCAGCCTCCACCAGTACGAGCGTATTGAGCAGACCGCGCCGCAGGGAGACACCCTCGGCCCTCCCGAACAGGACTTCATCAAACGCCGCGATGGCTTCTACATGGCCTCCGTCAGCGAAACCGGCTGGCCCTACGTCCAGCACCGCGGCGGCCCCAAGGGCTTCGTTCGCGTCATCAATCCCGGGCTCCTCGGCTTCGCAGACCTTCGCGGCAACAAGCAATACGTCAGCCTCGGCAACTTCGACCACGATCCCCGCGTAGCCCTCTTCTTCATGGACTACCCCTACCAGACGCGCCTCAAAATCCTCGGTCGCGTCGAAGTCCACGAACACGACTCCGAAGCTCCCGCCCTCATCGAATCCTTCCGCCCCACCAACAAGGCCGACGTCATCGAGCGGGTCATCCTCATCCACGTCGAAGCCTTCGACTGGAACTGTCCCCAGCACATCACTCCTCGCTACACGATGGAAGAGCTCGAGGAAACACTCTCCCCCGTCCGCGACAGACTCAGACAACTCGAAGCCGAGAACGCCGCTCTGCGCGAAAAGCTCGCTAAAATGGAACCGCAGTCAACGTAGCCGAATCGAAATCGAGTCACCATCAATCGAGCCACATCAAGTCAATATGACCCACCGCAAAAACATTCCCGGCACATCCCCCTTTGAGCCCATCATCGGCTTCTCCCGAGCCGTCCGCATCGGCAACCACGTCCACGTCTCCGGCACCGGCCCCGTAGGCGCAGACGACGCCGACGTCGTTGAACAAACCGACCAGTGCCTCACCCTCATCGCCACTGCGCTCAAAAGCGCCGGCGGCTCCATCGAGCACGTCTACCGCACCCGCATGTACCTCACCCATACCGAAGACTGGGAGGCCGCCGGCCGCATCCACGGCAAGTTCTTCGGCCTCATCCGCCCCGCCGCCACCATGGTCGTCGTCGCCGCACTCCTCAACCCCAAATGGCGCATAGAAATAGAGGCCGACGCCTACATCCCGGAGTGAAATCCGTCTAGAATCATTCCCAATGACAACTTCCACCGATCGCCCAGCTCTCTGGAAAGTCATAGCCTGTGCCACGCTCCTCGTCGGCACACTCGACATCTCTGACGCATTTATCTTCTACGGCCTCCGCGGCGTCACCCCCACCCGCATCCTTCAGGGCATCGCCAGCGGCGTCCTCGGCCGAGCCGCCTTTGGCATGGGACGCAGCTCTGTCCTCCTCGGCCTGTTCTTCCACTTCTTCATCGCCTTCTCCGCCACCACCGTCTTCCTGTTGGCCGCCCGCAAACTCCCACTCTCACGTCGCCCCTGGGTCTACGGCGCGCTCTTCGGCATTGCCCTCTACATCGTCATGAACTACATCGTTCTTCCACTCTCCAGAATTGGCCTTCGTCCCACACCTCCCCTCGTCCCTCTCATCAACGGCGTCGCCGCCCTCGTCTTCTGCATCGGTATCCCACTTGCTTTCATAGCTCGTCGTTACATTCCGAAACAAATCGCGTAACCTTTTCTCCGAGATGATTTCTACTAGCACCCAGAAGGAAAACTAATGCCGAAGCTGTCTATCCGCGATCTAGACCTCACCGACAAGCGCGTCCTCATCCGCGTCGACTTCAACGTCCCACTCAAGGACGGCATCATCACCGACGACACCCGCATCCGCGAGACCCTCCCCACCATCGAGTACGCACTCCGCCACAAAGCCAAGGTCATCCTCTGTTCCCACCTCGGCCGCCCCAAAGGCAAACCCGTCGAGTCCATGAGCCTCCGCCCCCTCGTCGCTCACCTCCGCGGCCTCCTCGACCACATCCTCGGCGACGACGAGAACGTTGCCTTCTCCCCCAATTGCATCGGCGCCGTCGCCAGCGAAATGGCCGCCAACCTCGAATCCGGCCAACCGCTCCTGCTCGAAAACCTCCGCTTCCACGCCGAAGAAGAAGCCAACGACCCTGCTTTCGCCAAAAAACTCGCCAGCCTCTGCGACATCTACGTCAACGACGCCTTCGGCAGCGCCCACCGCGCCCATGCCTCCACCGAAGGCATCACTCACTTCGTCAAAGTCTGCGCCGCCGGCCTCCTCATGCAAAAGGAGCTCACCTACCTCGGCAAAGCTCTCACCGAGCCCGACAAACCCTTCGTCGCAATCATCGGTGGAGCCAAGGTCTCAGACAAAATCCAGGTCATCGACAACCTGCTCGAGAAGGCTGACGCCATCATCATCGGCGGCGGCATGGCCTACACCTTTCTCAACGCGATGGGCCAACACACCGGAAAATCCCTTGTCGAAACCGACAAGATCGACGTCGCCAAGGCCGCGCTTGAAAAAGCGAAGGCCAAAGGCGTCCGCTTTCTTCTCCCCGTCGACCACGTCCTCGCCGACAAGTTCGCTCCCAACGCAAAAACTCAAACCTTCGGCAAGAACGGCCCCTTCCCAGCAGAATGGATGGCTCTCGACATCGGCCCCAAATCCATCGTTCTGTTTGAGGATGAGATCGCCGAAGCCCGCACCATCATCTGGAACGGGCCCATGGGCGTCTTCGAGATGCCCGCCTTCGCCCACGGAACCAACGCCATCGCCCACGCCGTAGCCCGCAACCACGACGCCACCACCATCGTCGGCGGCGGCGACTCAGTCGCTGCCATCCAGCAATCCGGCGTCGCCGACCGCATCACCCATATCTCGACCGGCGGCGGTGCCAGCCTCGAATTCCTCGAAGGCAAAACCCTCCCCGGCGTCGCCGCCCTCACAGAAAACCAAAGATTCAAGTAGGCGACTTCTCAAGCAGTAAAGCTGTCGGCATTCGAACAAACAAACCGTCGCCATTGGAACAACGACCGTCGTCATTCTGAGCGCACCGAAGAACCCTGTATTTTGCTCCAGCACCTTCGCGGGAATGATGTTTCTCATCCCCCTTCTCACGACGACGCCACAATGGAATACTAAGAACACATGCGCAAATTACTGATCGCCGCCAACTGGAAGATGTACAAGACACCTTCCGAGTCCACTGCCTTCCTCACCCACTTCACTCCCCTCGTCAAGCATAACGACAAAGCCGAGATCGTCCTCTGCCCCTCCATGACCTCGCTCCCCGCACTTGTCGACGCGGCCCGCAGCACCCATATCAGCATCGGCTCCCAGACCATGCACTGGCTCAACGAAGGCGCCTATACCGGCGAAACATCTCCCACTATGCTCACCGCCATCGGAGCCACCCACGTCCTCATCGGCCACTCCGAGCGCCGCCAGTACTTCAACGAGACCGACACCACCGTCAACCTCAAACTCAAATCTGCACTCGCCCACAAACTCACGCCTATCGTCTGCGTCGGCGAGCATCTCAACGAGCGCGAGTCCAACCTCACCGCCGACGTCCTCAAGCTTCAGATCTCCGTCGCCCTCGAAGGTATCGACCCGGCCATACTCACCCCACTCGTCATCGCCTACGAGCCCGTCTGGGCCATCGGCACTGGCCGCACCGCCACTCCCGAAATCGCGGAAGAAGCCCACAAGATCATTCGCGACCAGATCGCCCACGTCGCTGGCCCCGCCCTCGCCGCCAGCACCCGCATCCTCTACGGCGGATCGGTCAAACCCGACAACGCCGCCGCCCTCTGCTGTCTCGAAGAGATCGACGGAGCCCTCGTCGGTGGTGCCAGCCTCGACCCCAAATCCTTCGCCGATATCATCCACAACGACACTTCAACATAGCACCGGCTCAAAAACACCAAAGCCCGCGCCGAAACGCGGGCTTTGACATGTTTACCGCAACCTTAACTACCGGTAAGTGTAACGATAGTACCGATGGCCATGGCGATAGTAAACGTGGCGATAACGATGATGATAATGATCGGGCCCAACTTTTATGATTACCTGCCCCTCTGCTGAAGCAGGCGCTGTGACTAAAGTAGAAAACAAACAGAGACCCAGGATTCCGTGAATCAGGAGCTTTTTCATAGTCGGTTCTCTCCTTTTCAGATCGACCAACTTCTTTGTTCTACCAAGTCTGATTCGCCCACCATCGCGTCTCGTTGTCCTCAAATAAATTCTTTTCCCATACAACTCTTCGTTGTTGACTTAGCAAAATCACTCGACAATTTTGGTAGTGGTTCAGTTTGGAATGACTGAAGTTTCCCAAAATCCGACTTTTCAGGCAAAACGAGATGGCTTCCAGGTTTCTTCCCGACATACTCCACCACACCACGGTCGCGTACAGGCCGTTCTTGATGATGCATCACCCACAGCCCTGGGAGCATCGACAGGATTTCACTTCTCGCCAATGGCCTGATGCTGGCCGGCGCGGCTCCTTCATAGGAATCCCAACTCACACTGCTCTTGCAAATCAAGATGCCGCCGGTCTTAAGCGTTGATAGTACTTTCGGGCAAATGTCTCGATCGAAGTGGTAAAACATCACGATCAGGTCGAAATAG
>Ga0206911_1011_pt2 | contig 45374 bp, 41 predicted proteins | sample Alteio_BWOrgHeat_74_FD_152956 | JGI IMG/M metagenome (GOLD analysis project Ga0206911, IMG submission 152956) | Enriched cells from forest soil in Barre Woods Harvard Forest LTER site, Petersham, Massachusetts, United States -... | ecosystem: Environmental > Terrestrial > Soil > Temperate forest >...
ATTATTGTTGTTCGCCAGCAAAGTCCAACAAAGGCAAATACAGTAAGTCGAATTCAAAATCTTGAAAGAAGCATTTTGGAATATGCAGAAGAAACAAAAATCCCGACATTTCAATACTCTAGAAAACAAATACAAGATGTATTTGAATTGTATGGACACACCTCAAAATTTCATGTAGCTAAACAAATAATTACTTGGTTTCCTGAACTATCATCACGTGCGCCTAAACTCCGTAAGCCTTGGATGAATGAAGGATATAACATGGGTGTATTTGATGCTATGGCCCTAGCTATTACTCATCATTATTTAATGGATTAAATCTATGAAGGTTTTAATAGCATGCAAGGAAAATCAGGCCGTCATTGTCAAATATTGGGGTCTTTAGAAGCTTTCCTGTTCGGAATACACTATGTGAAAATTCATTCACAAGTAAAAACTAACATCATGGAAAAGCAGAAATTAGACATCTACCAGATTGTCACTGACAAGATCATTGCGCTTCTTGAAACGGGCACGATACCTTGGAGAAAGCCTTGGACTGACACAGGACTCCCCAGAAACTTAGTAACTAAGAAAGCTTACCGGGGAGTAAACGTGTTTCTCTTATCGTCTCTTGGATATAAACACAATCTTTTTGCAACCTTTGAGCAAGTAAAGGCGCTCGGAGGTTCGGTAAAGAAAGGGGAGAAATCACAGATAGTAGTCTTTTGGAAATGGATAGATATTTATAATCCTGATCCTACACCGCCAGATGAAAAGAAAAGACAGAAACCTATGCTTCGATATTATCACGTGTTTAACGTGGATCAATGCGATGGTATACCCCAAGACCAAATACCTGTTATAACCCGCCCAAATGAGCCAATAGAGCTATGCGAAGGCATTGTTGAAGCCATGCCAAACAAACCTACCTTTCAGCATATTGAGAATGAGGCATACTATGAGCCATCAACTGATCTACTTAATATACCTGATATTGAATACTTTGTGGAGAGTGAAGCGTACTATGCCACATTGTTCCATGAATTGATACATAGCACAGGACACAAAGATCGGCTTAATCGAAAGGAGTTGGTTTCCAATACTCGATTCGGCTCATATGATTACTCTACCGAAGAACTCATTGCTGAAATTGGCTCATGCTATCTTCAATCCTTTACGGGTATAGTTAAAAATGATATGGCTAATAGTGCCGCATATATCGAAGGTTGGCTAGATAAACTCAAAAATGATAAGCGTTGCATTATATATGCAAGCGGACAGGCACAGTGCGCGACCGACTATATTCTCAATATCCATGCGGAAAAAGCAAACGAATCCATTCCTCACCATGAAAATCAAGCTGTATGACTTCTGGATTTATCTGGGACGAATTGACCGATACCTATTCAATCACTGTAATTGAATTTCCGAGAGACAAAGAATATGTGGCTGAAGTATTTATAAAAGATGATGGTTTTGTATGGTACTGCGTTAAAAGATACGCTTTCCTACCAACCAAATCCATTATTTTCCGAGATACCTACGCTATGAAATGCAAAAGCCCTCGCCCCTACAAGCCTGGACAGACCTGCGATGGCTCAATCACCGCTCCCGTACTGCATTTATATGCTCAAATGTGCAAGGCCGTCCAATCTGACCCAATTGCGCTTTATAGCAAGGCATATGAGGATAGTATTTTCACTAAGGAACAGCTTGCGGAGATAACTCGCTTTGCTGAATGGCAGGGGGTAGAAATTATCTATGACTGGAATAGTTCGGTCATGGATTTGGTTCTGGAAAGCCTACATGAGATAAATTATCATCAACTCGCAAACGTACTGGATGAATACATATCAATATAAGTGAGAAGGTAAACCGTTTGTGCAGGGTTTGTGCAAATAAAAAAGCAGTTAAGATTTTACTCCTAACTGCTTGATTATTAAGTCGGGGTACCAGGATTCGAACCTGGGACCCCCTGCTCCCAAAGCAGGTGCGCTAACCGGGCTGCGCTACACCCCGAACTATCCAAAGACTTATTTGCTTCTTACCGCAATTTCATCAGCGGAGAGAGAGGGATTCGAACCAAACCTTAGAACTATGTGGCAGCAATAGTTTCACTGAACTTTTGTTTTTAGGTATCCGAATAGGTATCCTTCTCAATGTTTTTTAAGGTGATTTCTCCCCTCTTTTCAGAAGTCTTGGGCGGCAAAGGTAACATTTCTGTTGCAGTTGCAAAATTGTTACAGAATTAATTTTTGCAACAAAACTGAAGGACTTCTGGAGTTATGCCAACAAGTTCTCCAGTTTGTTTTTCCACTTCTCCCAGTCCGGCATCTCTTTGGTCTGTAGGTCAATAAACTTCTGAGTATGGTTGTGGTGGATAAGGTGGCATAGCTCATGTATAATAACATACTCAATGCAGCCTTTTGGAGCTTTGATTAGCTCCGGATTCAAAATTATTTTTCCCCTAGCAGTGCAGCTTCCCCATCTCGTAGGCATTTCACGAAGTACAATCGAGGTAGGTTTTACCTTATGTTTCCGGAATTTTTCAATAAGGGGTGCCGCTAGCCTATTAAACCAGTCTCTTGCGTTATTATAATACCAGTCATGCATTAAAGTTTCCACCTTATCTCTCTGTGGGGTAGTTACCTCAATAAAACGACCAGTGGGTTTTACCGTACCTGCCTTGCCGATAATTATTTTTAGGCGGTACTGCCTACCCAGATAAAGATGGGTTTCGCCACCAATGTATTTTCTGGCTGGAGTCTTAGGGTGAAATCCCAGAAAGAAAAGCTGTTGCTTAATGATCCAAGGGGCTTTCTTGATTAAACGTCTTTTTATATCAGGCAGCGTAGCTGATGCCGGAGCTTTGACTAATATAAGATTCTCAGGTGTGACGGTTATACCCAATGACTTACGGTCTGTATAAATAACTGAAAATACCAGATCGATTGAACCAAACTTAACTTTGTGTGTCATTTATATTTCAACTTAGATACATTGATACAACGGTTAGCTATCTCTTCACTTTCTAGATAGGATAGCTCGATATGGTATTTGTCTCTTACTTCATCAATAAGATAGTCGCTAATCTCAATAACCAGCTTCCCTGTGATGCTGGATTTGTATTGCCAGTCCACGACAGGTCTTCCATTATCCAAAACCAGTTTCTCGATGATGGCCTGTATATCCTGAGCACTTTGCGTGGCAATACCTTTTACCGTCACTGGGTCTTGGATATTTGTGCCTAATGCCTCGTGACACAGACCGTAATAGGCAGTGGCTATATCATTCTTGCGCAGAACTTCCGGTATATCAGAATCTGTATGAGAAATGACAGACTCCATTATACTCTTCACTTTGCTCAGATACTCAGCTTCTGTAATCCTTTGTTCCTCATAAGCTTTAATTGTCTCCTTAAGCATGTCAGAGAATTTTTTATAAAAGGCAGGGTCTTCCTCCATTTTCTCTGAGATTGTCTTTGCTGTCCTGGAGGCAATGTGATCAGCTTTAGCTGCTGCCCCAGTGACCTTCTCTAGTTCGGCCTGAAATTTCTCCGTATCAAAAATGTTTATCAGGTCTGTGATAATACGTACCTCATCAGTCTGGATATGCTTGTCTATGAGCTTTTGTATCTGGCTTTCATATTGCCTGTAGTCAATAATATCGGAGTAGCGGTCCTTTACAGATTTTCTGAGCTTAAGGAAAAAAGTTGCATCCATTTTGTACCGCTCTATGGTCGCCTCCTCATTTGAATTGTAGAAATCAATGGAGGACAGGGCAACCTTAAGCGCTCTTGTAAAGTCTGTAACTCTATCATAGAATATAGTCCTGATGGCTATATCCCGAAGTAGATACTGAAAGGCCTCTATATCCCGTTTGTTCCTAATCCCTTTGAAAATATCCCATAAGTCAGAATGCTTCTGAGGGAGTTTTTTGATTTCATCCGCTATGTTAGTGATAGTACCTTTTAGATCATCAATGTCAAAGTCTTCAAAACTTGAGTAGTTACGTAAGGCTTCATCCAACTCCGTAAGGACACCGGAGTAATCTATTACGTAACCAAAGTCCTTTCCTTCATATACCCTATTCACCCGTGCTATGGTCTGTAATAGTTTATGTTCTTTTAATGATCTGGTTAGGTAAAGAATTGTATTGATAGGGGCATCAAAACCTGTGGTAAGTTTGTCCACTACTATGATAATCTCCGGCTTAGGCTGCTTCTTGAATCGCTTAATGATGTTAGTCTCATAGTTCTTGGCTGTACCATGCTCATTGAGCATCTTTTTCCAAAAAATATTGACAAGTTCCGTGGACTGAGCATAAGCACTATCCTCCCCCTCTCTTTCGTCTGGTGGGGATATAAGCACCTCAGATGATACTATCCCTATCTCGTCCAAGTAGTTCTTGTACTTGATCGCTGCTATCTTATTCTGACAAACCAGCTGCCCCTTAAACTCTGTCCCCTGCCAGTTATCCCGAAAGTGCAGGCTTATATCCCAAGCTACTGCATATATTTTCTGCTCGGCAAGGTTTAGCTGGTCAGCTCTGCTAAATTTCTTTTTTAAATCCACCTTCTGATATTCATTCAGTGGCTCTGAGATCATGGAGAAGAAGTTGTCAATCGGCGTTTCATTCACTTTCTGAATAGCATGTCTGCCCTCATAGAGGATAGGCACTACCGCCTTGTCTCTGACAGCCACATCCACCGGATAAGCATCTATAATACCGCCAAACTTACCAGCCGTATTTTTCTCCTTATGCAAAAGCGGCGTACCAGTCATAGCTATAAAACAGGCATTGGGCAAAGTCTTTTGCATCTTTACATTGAAAGTACCGTATTGGGTCCGGTGCCCTTCATCAATTAGTACAAATATGTCTCTTGATTCAAAGGGCTGCTTAGCTTTATTGACGGCTGCCTCGAACTTATTGATGATTGTAGTCACCACTGCATCACTCTTGCTCTCCAATAGTTCCACCAGTTTCTGTCCAGTGGTTGCATTTGTGACATACTTACCACACTTCCGGAATGTGCCCGTGATTTGGTCGTCCAGGTCTACCCTGTCAGTGACCAATATAATCTTAGGGTTTTTGATGCTCTTGTCTAAGGCTATTGCCTGTGCGAGCATCACCATTGTTAGTGACTTACCGCTTCCCTGCGTATGCCATATCACTCCTCCCTTTCTTCTACCCTCTGACGAGATATGAATACGGTCTATTACTTTCTTAATGGCAAAGTATTGTTGATAGCGGGCAATCTTCTTCTCTCCATCATCAAACACAATAAAGTTGAAGGCGAAGTCCAATAGTCTTGAGGGTCTGCATAAGCCATACAGATACTCATCCTGGACGGTTGGCATCATGTCCTCCTGTTCCATAGCATCGAAATACTGTTGGACATAGTTAAATCGCTCGTTATATAGCTTGTCTTTTTGTGCTTTGCTCAGGGTCTGGTTCTTGAGCCTACGTAGTTCCCCCTTGTATCGCAGCTCCTCCTCTTTGGATTGAAACTTCTCTTGCCACCTTGCCCAAAAGTTTTCCTGCGTTCCGTTAGTCGCATATAGAGCCTCATTATAGGCTATGCTCATTATGTTCTGTGCATAGACATATAGGCTCCTTATTCCATCCTCCTGCTGATTGCGTAGGTGCTGTGATATGGCCTGATGCAACATATCCTTACCTGGCTGCTTGCATTCTATTATAGACAAAGGAATGCCATTGACAAATAGAACTATATCCGGCCGGTAGTGATCTCTGCTCGTTGCTTTCATGACACTATATTCCTCCGTGACATGAAATACATTGTTTGTCAAAAAGGTGTCAGGATTCCAGTCTATATATTGCAGTGTAAAGCTCTTTTTATCTCCATCTATGCTCTGCTCGAATGCCTTACCCAATGTGATCAGATTGTAGACGTATTCACAGGCGGCTATATAGCCTTCATTCATTGGCAGGTCGCGGAGTGCCTGAATGCCTGCCTGAATATTAGCAGCCGAGAAGCCAAAATTATTCCCTTTGTATGTAATGGAATTTATCTTCTCCAGCTGGCGGCGCAGAATATCCTCCAGTAGCACATTACTCGTCTTGCCGCCACGACAGGTCATTGCCTCATCTGGTGTCAGATAGGTATAGCCCAGCTTCTGTAGAAAGTGCAGCGCGGGTATCTGACTGATGTGATCTTCTATGAATGAGGGTGTTTCCATTACATCTTGTAATTAGAAAGTATGATAAAACGTGCCCGTTCATCTTTCAAAATCCTCCTGATTATGTCTTCAAAATCCGCCTTCTTATCGATGTCATTGTATACATCTGCTGGATTGCTAAATGACGTTATTTTTATTGGGTATTTACCATCTTCATTGACACAAGCGGCTTCAAAAAGACGATATGTATAATTGTCTTTGTTGGCAAAAACCAAATAAAATGCATACTCTTTTATGCTCCCGCCATCGGGATCTTCCTGATAAGAGGTAGTTGTAATAACGCCATGTATTTTGCCTTGATATCGGCTCTCAATATCTTGAGATAACTGATCTAAAACAACATATGGATCATTTTCCCTTATCTTGTCTAAATCTTCTTTTTCTGCATCCTTCGGTAGGTCTTCAAGAAAACTTTGCTCACTCATAAATATGTTTTAAAATGTAAATGAAAAATATAATGGTAAATGGTCTAAAAAAAAATTCTTACCCCTTCTTGCGCTTTCCATCAAAACTTCGTCCTTAATTTTATCAGTACTCAATATCTCAAGGTTTTTGTGGTTGAAGTGCTCAATTAGTGGCTGTGTGAAAATCACTTGATCAATCAAATGCCAATCACGCTTCTTGTCAACAAAGCTTTTACTATAGTAAAATGATCCTCCGCTTCTAGGCTGAGAATTTCTGAGGTCATAATCACCTAATAACATCCAGCAAGGATTGTAATATGGGGTTGATTGACCTAAATCTATATTCCGAGGTTTAGGAGTAACCTTTGTTCGACTAGAATGGGCATAAAACCCCTTAGACTCAACCATTCCTGGTGCAAAAGGGGTCATATTGAAATCGCCCATTAAAATTACCCTGTTATTAAAAGTTCGTCCTAAACCATCTATCTTCCTTTTATACTCGAAAGCTCTTTGTAATTGATCGTATTCATCGTAATATAGTGAAGAAGGGAAATGTATAGCTCCTAACAATACAGGATCTTGATTTGGTATTTTTAGTTTGAACGTTTGTATAGATATTTTCCGTAAATATCTTTTGACTGAAATAGTTTGTTTATAAATTTTCACGGTAGGGTCGTTACTTTTAAAACTATTCTCCAGCATTTCTACTTCATCTACACCCTCTTCTATTTCCCTTAAAATCTCAACCTCTAATCCTACTGTCAATCCTGTTTTTACAAGAACTCGAATATTATCCGCTGTTTTGACTGCTGACTTTAAATCAATTTCAGAATAATTATTGGCTTTACAGAATTTTGTTGATTTGGCTTTATCTGCTTCCAGAAGAACAATAAAATCAAACGATTTGTCAGGATATGCCTTAATTAGATCTGTCAAATGATCATAAAAAACACCTGCTGTATTATTAATATTCCAAACTAAAAAACTTATATCAGTCATATTATTTTTTTATTTTTAATCTCTTCTTACCTGTCAATAGCAGCTGCATCAGCCCCTTCTTCTGCTCCCGGAGTTGGTCTAGTTTTTGTTTGAGAAGGCTCAACTCATCGTCTGCTGTGCCGAGGACATTAGCTATGGCAACTTGCTCCTCATAATTCGGAATGGTGATCTTTAGATCAAAAAAATCACTTGGCGTTACATTCAGTAGTCCATGCGCACGGCCACCCTCATTGGCTACTTTGGTCAGCCCTTCATCCAATCGATTAGCTTCAAAATAATGTCCGAAAAAATCTCCAGAGTGCATACCGTTATCACGTATTTTAAAGCAGATGTATAGTGTGGTCACTACTGCCTTCTCAAAATCATTCAGGCGCTTAGTAGCTCCCCAAGGATAACCGTTTGAGTAACTTTTATTATAACAGAACTCGCCTTTCTCGACAAGAAAATAATTATCCAGCAGCTCACTGGCTATGTTTTTATTAAAAAAATCTGTTTGCATAACGAAGCCGCGCTGTGCCGATATAGTAACCACCGTGGTATTCTGTTCTGCATTCTTTCGTGTCACTCGATCAAAGACATCTTTCATTCTCACTTGCTTCCACTCTCCCTTAAACCCCTTCAATCTCCTACGCCCGGTGAGTAGCTGCTGCATGAGCCACTTCTTGCAGAGTTCTTTCTGAGCTATGAGGGCTGTGATGGTCTCTATTGCTATATCCCATGTGCTAAGTACGTCGGTTATGGCTTTTTGCTCGGCATAGGATATTTTAATGATAGGAAAATCCCCGACATCCTTGCTTGTTATATTGGGGTCTTTTCTACTACTGCCAGCTAATCGTTTCCAATAGGCAACATTCCCGTTAAACCAATGTAGTAAAAAGGTAGGCAGTATTACTTCGGGAGAAACTGTTATAGCTGATAATGCTTGGTTTATTGTAGCCTCGATTCCCAAAATTCCTGTTCTGCCAATTTGATTGAATCCGCCATACATAGCGACAAGTATAGTTTCTTTAGGATATATTCTAAGCGATGTTTCTTTTAAGGCTACTTCAGTAATGAGCTCTTCAGTCGTCTGAATATCCGAATTATTTAAGTCTGTTGTTTTAACCCAAGGAATAGTTCCTTCAGCATGAAACTTACTTTCGCTTCTAAGCGGAGTGGTGCCTGAAGTAATTTTCCCAATTTCTTTTATGGTCCTTACTTCCCAATCATTTGGAATAGGACCAACTGGGGATGGCTTATAGCCCTGAGGCATCTCTTTTTTAGTTTTCATGATCTCAAGTATTGTTCAATAGTTAATTGCCACTGATTATCTGCCAACCAGCCAATATTGGTGTTAAGCAAGGCGTGCCTATCCTGCCCCCTGAATGCTTTCATGATACATTTCTCCAGCCATCCTGTCTCCTCTTTGCTCAATTCCTGATTTTTGTCTTCGATCAGTAGCAGTTTATATTCCTTAAGTAACTGAAAGTCTATATCATGATCATCCTCCGTCAATTCATGGTGCCCTTTTCCAGTGCGCTTTCCTCCCATTTTTCGGAGTAGTGCGTTCCAGCCCCAATCGCCTCCGGGTGTAATGTCAAACTGAGACATCAGCCTATGAAAAAATCCTTGTGATGACTGCCCAACATAGGTTATCACGTTTTCGGAATCAAAAAAGAGATATACTCCACGAGGAAACACTTCTCTATAAAAGGTATCTGCAAAAGACCGGTTCAATACTTCTGAATTCAGCATGTCTAGTACCTGAAAGTCCATTACACAAGTCTTTTCTATCCCATTAATAAAATCAATGGCCTCTTGTGGAAGCATATTTTTTATATCAGCATAGTGTATCTTCTTTATCGTTTTCATAGTTATACTCCTAATTCTTTTAGGTACTTATTCATTTCCTTCTGCACTTCTGCCAGTTCATCTTCGAGCTTTTTGATTTCTGTCTGTACTGCCGCTATGTCTACCTCGGCCTCTTCCTCGAAGGTGTCTACATAGCGTGGGATATTGAGATTGTAGTCATTTTCGGCTATCTCCTCCGGTGTGGCTACATAGGCGTACTTTTCTTCTATTACTCCGGCTTTTAGTTTTCCGGCATTGAAGTTCCTGTAGGTCTCTACTATCAGGTCTATATCAGTGTCGCGCAGTTTGTTTTGGTTCTTGCCTGCCTCGTAGCGCTCACTCGCATCTATGAAAAGAACATTGCAGTTTGCACCCTTGCCTTTATTGAAGATTAGTATGGCAGCAGGTATGCCGGTGCCGAAAAACAGATTGGCAGGCAGGCCGATCACTGCTTGCAGTTCATTATCCTCTATGGTCTTTTGGCGTATCTTTCCCTCACTACTCCCGCGAAACAAAACTCCGTGCGGAACGACTACACCCACCTTGCCACTACCTTCGTAGGTGGTCTCTATCATGTGGCTGATAAAAGCCCAATCGCCTTTGCTCTTGGATGGCACTCCTCTCCAGAAACGGTTGTATCGATCTGCCGCTGCTTCATCAGCACCCCACTTGTCCAGGCTGAAAGGCGGATTGGCTACCACAGTATCAAACTTCATCAGCTTATCACCTTCTTTCAGTTTTGGATTGCGTATAGTATCTCCCCAACGCACTACAGCATTATCAAAACCATGCAGGAACATATTCATCACGGCCAGTGCCCATGTACTGCCATTAGCTTCCTGACCGAATAGAGAAAAGTTACTTGAGCCTACTTCTCTGCCTGCTTTGATCAATAGTGAGCCTGAACCACAAGTTGGATCACATATACGTGCACCGGGTTTGCTTTTAGTGAGCTTAGCGAGTAGGGTAGAAACTCCAGGCGGCGTGTAGAACTCGCCAGCCTTCTTTCCTGCATCAGATGCAAAGTTGCTGATAAGAAATTCGTAAGCATCCCCTATTACATCATTACCCTGTAGATGTGACGGACTAAGGTCTAAGCGTTCGTCGCTAAAGTCTATTAGTAGATTTTTAAGTCTAGTGTTCTTGTCTTTAGCATCACCTAGATTGCTGCTATTGAAAGTTATGTTGCGAAATATACCACTACCATCTTCGCTGAATAGCTTCTCACGGTTCGCCTCTTCCAGATCAGTAAGGGCAATGTCTATTAACTCTCCGAGGTTAGCTTCATTGCGATGCTCAAACAGGTAATCGAAGGTGCTATGCTCAGGGACTACAAAGCGCTCATGCTGCATGGCCCTGAGTGTGCGCTCATGATCTCCTTTATACTTAGCAAGGTATTCACTGTATTTATCCTTGTATACATCGCTGACGTATTTGAGGAATAGCATAGTCAATATATAATCCTTGTACTGGCTAGGGTCTATCACACCTCTGAATGTATCACAGGCCTTCCATACTATCTGATTGATTTCCTTTTGGGTTATTGTGTTTGCCATTTGATTTATTGTTTAGCTGCAAGTTTTAATTGAATTTGTAACAGTAGTTCTTTGAGTCTGCTTATCTCTGCGATGAGTTTTCTCTCTCTAACGCTAAGTGAGTAGATACTTAGAATCTTTTTTTGTTTGTCAATGGAGGGGACAGGTAGGGTCATATCTGCTAATATAGCAATTGAGATAGAAGGAATCGATGTACCCTTGGCAAATGATTTTAAATACTGCTGTCCGTCTGGGTTATTCAGATACCAGCATACATATTCTGGGCTGACTACATTTGAATTAACCCTGACAATGAGAAAGGTGGATGAGGCGACTGCCGGGCGCATTTCAGATCGGTAGATCATTGCCTGATTGTTGATGCCTTTGGCTATTAGCAGGACATCACCATCCTTGAGCAGGTGCTTCCTTGTTTTAGCCACGAGATTTATATTAGGGGTGGCCATACTATTTAATTCACCGTACTGATTGAAATCTTTAGCCTGAAGGTAAATGGCATCCCCTGACATCTCCGGCTTCTTATAGATTCCGGTCTGGATATTGGCTATATTTATTAATTTTTGAAGCATTTTATTCAGTATTCGTTCTACAAAGGTAATTATAAACAACTAAATTCAGCATTTTCTTCAGTAATGAATCTACAAATATCATAAATCATTGATTTATAAGGAGAAAAAATAAGAGAAGAACATAAACTCCTCGCCCACTGCGATAGTCGGGCGGACTATTCCAGTAGAGGTGCTCTCCAGCATTGCAAAAACTCAGGTATTAGATTCTTCAAAAAGGTCGTTTATTAAGATTATGCTATAATACGTCTGCTTTCTCCAGTAATATTTGATGTAAAAGGCTAAGGAAAGGTCAGGGGACAGAAAAACCGAACGTTTAGCCAGAGTAAAGCCGCTTTAAAGTGAATTTATGCTATACATTAGGACCGCTGACCAGTAAGATTTCAAAGTTCTCAGCTTTACCCGGTGAGATGGGCATAAAAGGAGTGGTTCGCTTTCCCATATAAATAAAAAGGTCTTCTTTTATAAGACAGAAAGCAAAGATGCAAAGAACTTATCAATGCCTTTATTTCTATAACTTACATCTTCAACTCTGGCCGTTAATACCAGGATATTAAAATATGGCCAATCAAACCAATCCATACGAGACGAAAACAGTCGCTGAGGTTCTAGCCGAGCTTAAAGTACAGGTAATTACCGGACTTGCTGATGGGGAAGTTCAAGAACGCCAGAAAACTTATGGCCTTAATGAGGTGCCCGAAGAAAAGCAATCTATAGTACTACTCTTTCTGAAACACTTTTGGGGCCTTACAGCCTTTATGCTGGAATTTACTATAGTTATGTCCATCATACTGCATAAGTATGTAGACGTGTACCTAATAAGCGGACTAATGCTATTCAATGCTATCATTGGATTCATACAGGAGATCAGGGCCGCCAGAACCGTAAAGTCATTGAAGAAAAGTTTGCAGGTATTAGTGCGTGTACTAAGAAACGGGAACTGGCTACAGGTGATGGGTAGCCAGTTAGTACCCGGAGATATTATAAGAATCCGTACAGGAGATTTTATTACGGCTGACGCAAAGCTGATAAACGGTATTGCAGGATCAGACCAGTCAGCACTGACCGGAGAATCTGCGCTGATAGGCAAAAAAGAAGGAGACATATTATATAGCGGCTCTGTGATTAAAAACGGAGAATGCAATGCAGTGGTGGTAGCCACAGGTATAAAAACTTTCTTTGGTAAAACAGCCCAACTGGTGCAAACCGCCAAACCACACCTGCACATGGAAGATGTAGTCGCCAATGTGGTCAAAATACTCTTTTCTATAGTATTGGCATTTCTTGCTATCACCATCACTATTTCATTGATACGTGGTGAAACATTTATGTCTATCCTTCCTTTGATTCTTATCTTATTGGTGTCAGCAGTGCCTGTTGCCCTGCCTGCTATGTTCACCGTAAGTATGGCGGAAGGTTCCAAGCAACTGGCGGCCAAAGGTATATTGGTCACCCGCCTAAGCGCTACAGAAGATGCTGCCACGCTTACTACATTATGTATTGATAAGACTGGTACACTTACTCAAAATAAATTGTCGCTTCAGGAGTTGGTTCCTGCTAATAATTTCAATGCCGGTGATGTTGTTCAATATGCTGTATTGGCCTCTATAGCTGCAAATAATGACCCAATAGATCTGGCTTTCATACAGAAAGCTGCAAATGACAAAATAGATGTAAGCGGTTTTACACAAGTATCCTTCACTCCTTTTACAGCCGCTCTTAAAAGGACAGAAGCTCTACTGCAAAAAGATGGCAAACAATTTAAAGTAATGAAGGGTGCTTATAATACAATCAAGGAATTATGCCATTTTGAAGACTCCACCTTTGATAAAACTGTAGATACATGGGCTGCCAAAGGCTTCAAAACCCTCGCAGTAGCTATTGAACAAAATGGGATACAGACCTTGGCAGGAATTGCAGCATTGATCGACCCACCCATTCCTGATTCGGCACAAATGATAGCCAAAATAAAAGAACTCGGTATCAAGGTCAGGATGCTGACCGGCGATGCTCTGCCCATTGCGAAGGAAATAGCCGTACAGGTAGGCATAGGAGAAAATATTGTCGAAGCCAGCCTTTTCAGGACCAACAAGGATGCCAGTGAAGCGCATAATATCATTACAGCGCACGATGGGTTTGCAGAAGTATTGCCCGAGGATAAATTTAATATCGTCAAAGCTCTACAAGAGCATCACGAAACAACAGGTATGACAGGTGACGGGGTAAATGACGCACCGGCACTGAAACAAGCTGAAGTAGGTATAGCAGTTATGGCAGCTACCGATGTGGCTAAACAGGCAGCCAGTGTTATCTTATTAAAGCAAGGACTTGAAAGTATCATAACCCTCATTACAGTTGGTCGTACCATACATCACCGTATCACAAATTGGGTTATAAGCAAAATATCAAAAACACTGTTCACTGTTGTATTTGTTTGCGTTGCCTATATCATTACTGGACAGTTTGTGGTGGGTGCATTTGATATGATACTGCTATTATTTATCGTTGACTTTGTAACATTGACATTAGCCACAGATATTGTCTCCTCATCTCCACATCCTGAAAGCTGGGCAATCAAACCCCTCATAAAAAAGGGTTTTATTATTGGGTCATTGAATATTCTGGAGGCTCTGATTTGGTTGTTTATAGGAAAGAAATATTGTAATATCACAAAGATAGAAGAGCTGCACTCATTTGGCTTTGCTATTTTGTTCTTTACAGGCATATTCAATATACTGATCTTGCGGACGCCTTTCAGATTCTATAAACAGCCAATAGCCAAAATTCTACTTTTTGCAATCATAGCTGACATTGTATTGGCTTTTATTATTCTTACAACCGGATTACCTGGTTTTGCCGTTCTGCCAATACTAATAACCGGGGGGAGCTTGTTGTACTTTATGTTTTGCAGCTTCTTCATTAACGATTGGGTGAAAATGAAGTTTTGAAATAGGATAAGATGCCAACTATAAAAAAGAAATATTGGAAGACTTGAATAGGTCTTAGTTACCAACGAAGCTTATGTAGAAACGTGGTTAAAGATTAGTCTTCGTTTTTTTGGGGTTTACCGTTTTTTGCCCAAAATCTTACATTAAATATTTGTAAAAAGGAAGATTATTAGGAAACATAGCTGTCAAATAGTTATTTTAGTAAATACTTAACTCAGAGTGATGTTTAGTTCATTTTATACAAGGATTAAATTGTCTGGCAAAGCCTCTTTGCTTTTGGGGGTGTATTTCCTTCACTTTGCCTTTTACCAGAGTATAGTATCAGGATGCTTTGATTCTAATTTTTTTAGTGTAAAGACAGTCTTTTCTGATTCTCACAGAAGTGATGGCTCTAATAAAAATATTGCCACCTTTCGGATGTTAGAAAAACATGAAAGCCCTCAACAGACATTCAAGCTTATATCTGAATTCCCAATACTCAGTTCCAAATTCTTCGATATTTTATCCTTACTTAATGAAAGCTCTGTAGGCCAAGTCCACAGTTTTATTTCATTTCATTTCGCAGACACATCCTACCGACTCTATGTGAAGGACTGTGTATTCCGTATCTGATTTCTCAAGATATTTTCAAAATGACAGGACATGTATGGCATGATACCTGCTTTTTTCGTTTCCCCTTTTTAAAATTTTAATCAATGAATGCTATCAAAAAAAAGCAACTACTCATTATAGTCTGTTGCATTTGTACAGTGTCCTTTTCAAAGGCACAGACCATATCCCTTCAGTCACTGCTTGACAGGCTGGCATCTAACAATGAACTGCTCAAATCGGGTAAAAGCCAGATAGAAGCCAGCCGCGCACAGGTGAGATCGGCGAGCTACAACAGGCTGCCCAATATAAATACAATGTACCAAGCTACAGTGGGTTCGGATAATAATGTACAAGGCCCCTATTTGAGCATGGGTGTGATACCCTCAGTGACCGGAGGCAGCAGACTACAGAGTAATATCAACCCCGTGACAGGTAATACGGCATTGGCAGGTATAGAATGGGAGGCTATCAACTTCGGGAGTTATAAGGCGCAGACAGATGTGGCTAAAGCAGGGCTGATGACACAAAACAGCCTGTTTGTAAAAAGTCAGTATGATCTTAATGGTATAGCATCGGCATATTACATAGAGCTGCTTCGCCAATATGAGCTGGCGATCATCAATAAGGATAACGTGGAGCGCCTGCAAAACCTGCTTACTTCTATAAATGGTCTTATCATAAACGGTATCAGGCCGGGAGTAGATAGTTCTATCGCTTCGTCAGAACTATCAAAATCAAAAGTGGCACTATATGATGCACAGCGAGGACTCGCTCAGACTCAGGCACAACTTGCCGCCCTGACCGGTATACCTGCGCTGTCCATATTGGCTGATACTTTATCAGGAAATAAGATCATCAGCGCAGGTGATGCTTTTGCGGTTAGTGCCGCCATAGACACTGCCAATAATCCTGCCATTGCTTTATACTCGTCCTTATACGATCTGAGCCGCGCTCGTCTGCAACTGGAAAAGAAAAGATTTTATCCTAAAATATTTCTTGATGCAGACGCGTGGACGCGTGGCTCGAGCCTGAGTAGCACGGACCAGTTCAATGAACTACAACAGGGCTATGTTCCCCAAAGATTTGACTATTTCGTAGGTCTCACCTTCACCTATGATCTGATGAACATAGTGCACAAAAGGCTCAGTACGTCTGTATCAAAATATGAATCAGATGCATCGGCACATCAATTAGAGCAAGCCAAAATAGACATCAATAACTCGCTACAGCAATCACTCATAGAAACCGAATATGAACGTAAGCGTCTCAACGAGACCAGCCATCAGCTTCAATCGGCATCGGTAGCCTATGAGCAACAGGCTAACCTATACAGAAATGGCCTGTCGAGCATCATTGAACTGGACGTAGCGCTGAGCTATTACATACAGGCACGTAAAGACTATCTCGAATCGAAGGTGGGCTATATGAGAAGTATTATCAACTACTCTCTGGTCACCAATTCATTTACATCATTGGTGCAAACCTTAAAATTATAAATCATGTTTTTAGTCAGATTTGCCTTAGGAAGACCCATAACAGTTATGGTCATTTGTCTGGGACTTGTGATATTCTCTGTTATCAGTCTCACCAAAATAAATATTGACATATTTCCGAAACTGAATTTGCCCACGATCTATGTCGTAGAACCATATGCAGGCATGTCGCCGGAGCAAATGGAGGGATTCTTTTCTACAGGTTTGCAGGATGTGTTTCTATATGTGACTGGTATTAAAAGCATCGAAAGCAAAAATATACAAGGCCTTACTTTTATGAAGCTTACTTTCTATGAAGGTACTGATATGGCTGAAGCATCATCAGAGGTGGCCACTTACGTCAACCGGGCTTTGAAGTTTTTTCCTGAAGGAGCATTGCCGCCTTTGGTAGTGAGATTTGATGCTTCATCACTACCGGTGGGAGAGTTGGTATTCTCCAGCCCCAACAAGTCACTGGCTGAGATATATGACATAGCTATGACTCGCACAAGGCCAATGTTTGCAACTGTCCCCGGCCTGTCTGCTCCTCCCGCAATGGGTGGTACAGCGCGAAGTGTGGTAGTAAATGTAGACCCCACTAAACTGCGCTCACAAAATATCAATCCCGATGAAGTGGTGCAGGCCATTGCACAATCAAATGTAATGGCACCTTCGGGGAATATAAGGATTAGCAATACCATGTTCATCACAACCTCCAACTCGCTGGAACAGAAAGTGGAGCAGTTCAGCAAAATCCCTATAAAAACGCAGGGGGACAAGACCATCTTTATAGGTGATGTAGCCAGAGTAAGTGATGGGGCTGATATTACTATGGATTATGCCCTGGTCAATGGCAAACGCTCCATCTATATACCAGTGGTCAAGACAGCAGAGGCATCTACCTGGCAGGTGGTCAAAGAGCTGAAGGCACGAATACCTGAGATGCAAAGCCTCCTGCCGGAGGACGTAAAGATCACTTATGAATTTGATCAGTCAGTTTTTGTGATGAATGCTGTGAAGAGCTTAATGAGTGAAGGAGTGATAGGAGCTATCCTCACGGGTCTAATGGTACTGCTTTTTCTTGGAGACCTTCGCAGTTCTCTCATTGTCATTATCACCATTCCAATCTCTATTTTGATTGGCCTCTTATTTCTAAGCCTTTCAGGGCAGACCATCAATATCATGACCCTAAGCGGGCTGGCACTTGCTGTGGGAGTATTGGTAGATGAAGCTACTGTGACTATAGAAAATATCTTTCAGCACCTGGAGATGGGTAAAGATAAGCGACAAGCCATCTATGACGCTTGTATTGAGATATCCTTTCCCAAGTTACTTATTCTGCTTTGTGTACTGGCGGTGTTTGCTCCTTCCTTTATGATGAATGGAGTACCAAAGGCTATGTTTCTGCCCTTGTCGCTTGCCATAGGCTTTACAATGATAGCCTCTTATTGCCTTTCGCAAACGATGGTCCCTGTACTTGCCAATTGGATATTGACTGATAAAATAATAGAGCGTTTCAGGAAACCTGGGGTTCACGCCGAACCCGGTGAGCCTTCTGGCGAAGAAGTGGTCAAAGAAATGATGGCTCATCCCGGTGAAGAGATACTGGACCATGAGAAGGGCTTCTTCCATCATTTGAAAAACAGGTTCAGCCATATCATCTATATCATGATGCCACACAAAAGGCGGAACTCCATTCTCTACCTCGGCGTTATGATAGTGCTGGCAGGGTTAGGATTTGTTTACATAGGAAAAGACCTGATGCCTCAAAACAATAATGGACAATTTCAGATACGCCTTGATGCTCCTGAAGGTACCCGTCTGGAAAGGACCGAGGAAAAGGTACAGCAGGTGCTGGCTATCGTAGATAGTACAGTGAAAGGACACCTGAAAGTTTCTTCAGCATTTATAGGTCCTGTCTCAACCAATTATGCTACCAGCAATTTATATGTTTGGAATACTGGCACACACGAAGCGGTGATACAGGTGGAGATAGATGAGGATTACAAAGTAAGTAATGACGCTCTCAAAGAAGCCCTTCGTAAAAACATACATCATCTGATGCCAGATGTGCAAATCACATTTGAGCCTATAGACCTGACTGAAAAAGTAATGAGTCAAGGGGCTTCAAATCCTATTGAGGTGCGTGTAGCTGGAAAAGATGTGGAGCAGATCGGACGATTTGCAGATTCGCTGGCCGACAAGATGAGGCAAATATCCTATCTGCGTGATGTGCGCATACAGCAGCCCCTCCATTACCCCACTATTGCCATGACACTCGACAGATATAAGATAGCACAGTTTGGCCTTGACGTAGCCAAAGTAAGCAATTCAATTACTTCATCCACTTCATCCAGTCGCTTCATTCAGAAAAATCTATGGCTTGACAACAAAACTGCCTACACTTATCAGGTACAGGTACAAGTGCCGGAGTATGCAATGAATGAACTGAATGAATTGAAGGAAATACCTCTGATAGAAGGCCAAAACAGGCCTGTATTGGAAGATGTAGCAACTTTTAAAATGACCACTACGCCGGGAGAATACGATCGTTCAGGTCCACGCCGTTATCTGACGATAGGTGCCAATATCAACGGGAAAGATTTAGGTACCGCTACAAGTGCTGTAGATAAAGCAGTCAAAAGTATGTGTGAACCACCTAAAGGAGTAAAAGTGGAGGTGAGAGGCATGTCCTCTCTGCTTACCGAAACGTTGAATAGCCTACAGGGAGGGCTTATGTTTGCTATCATAGTGATACTGCTATTGCTCACGGCCAATTATGAATCCTTTCCTGTAGCTCTATCTGTGATTAGCACTGTACCGGCAGTGATCTTTGGTTCTTTGGCAATGTTATTCATTACAGGTTCTACATTAAACCTACAGTCATATATGGGTATGATCATGAGTACTGGTGTATCAGTAGCGAATGCACTACTGATAGTGACTAATGCCGAGCGCATCAGGTTGGAAACCAACAATGCCGTGCAGGCTGCTGAGGTAAGCGCAGGGCTGAGGCTTAGACCCATCCTTATGACCAGTATGGCAATGGTAGTGGGCATGATACCTATGGCCTCCGGCTTAGGTGAGGCAGGTTCTCAGTCAGCACCCTTAGGCAGGGCTGTGATAGGTGGTCTAATTGCATCTACGTTTGCTTCATTGTTTATACTCCCTCAACTATATGCCTGGATACGGCAGAAAGCCTCAGTGGAGAGTTCATCACTATTACCTGAAAAAATTTAAAAATCAATAAATGAAAAAAATAATTGTTGCGTATGCTATCTGCATTTTTCTGGCCGGCTGTGAGAGTCATAAGCTTGTCGATCTAAGCGAAAGCAAAACAGATAGTGCTAAAAGTCTGGAAACTGTAAAGATTGTAAGGGACTCTTTGAATACAGTAATAAAATTGCCGGGAGAGTTGAAGCCATTTGAAAAGGTAGACATATATCCCAAGATGAATGGGTTTGTCAAAGAAATGTTTGTGGACCGGGGCAGCTTGGTGCATAAAGGGCAGGTACTTATGACTCTCGAAGCTCCTGAGATAGCTCAGCAGATTCAGGCGGCTCAGGGTAAACTGCTAGAGGCGAGAGAGAATATCAACGCTAGTCGAGACAGGTACTTTCGCCTGTTTGCTGCTTCCAAAGTGCCCGGCTCTATCTCTGAACTTGACCTCAATAACGCTCAGTCCAAATATCAGGCTGACAGTGCACTAGTAGCATCTGTGCAAGCCAGCCTGAATGCTGTACAGGTATTACAGGATTACCTTATTGTGAGAGCTCCCTTTGATGGAGTAATCACAGAGCGAAATGTGCATCCCGGCGCTATTACAGGGCCTAATTTTAAACTGGACAATAAGCCCCTGCTCATACTGGAAGATGATAATGTCCTGCGTCTGGAGACATTCATACCTGAGGTATACTCAGGCAGTGTAGATATGAGTGATGGTAAAATTTCTTTTACTACTGATGCATTACCCGGTCAGATTTTCTCAGCCCCGCTCTCACGTTCTTCTCATTCCTTGTATGATGAGTACAGGTCGGAAGCGATAGAGGCTGATATAGTTAATACAAAGGGGGCCTTCAAGCCAGGCATGTATGTAGAAGCAACACTTAAAGTCAAGTCACCCATCACATCCCTCATTGTACCTTCATCTGCTATCGTGACTACTACTGAAGGTAAATATGTCATCTGTGTAGAAAACCACAAAACCAAATACGTAAATGTAAAAGAAGGCATCAGCAATGGAGGAAAGACAGAAGTATTTGGCAACCTCAAAGGAGATGAAGTGGTACTAAAAAAACCATCAGGTGAAATCAAAGAAGGTCTATTAATAAATTAAAATCTAACAGCATGAAATCAGTAATAGGAGTATATACTTCACATGAAAAAGCGATTGCAGCCTTGCAGCAATTAAAAAATTCAGGTTATCCCACTAATCTCCTCTCGGTGATAGGTAAAGCAGAATTAAAAGATGAACAACTATATCTACATACAAAAGATACAATAGAAAAGGCAGAAATAACTATAGGAACCATTGCAGGTACGGTTTTAGGGCTATTAACAGGTATTGGAGTTTTTGCTATTCCCGGACTTGGCCTTTTGTATGGAGCAGGAGCATTCTTTGGGGTACTCACAGGCTTATGGGGTGGTATTGTGACTGGAGGCTTGGCAGTCGTACTTACTGAATCTGGAATGGATCACGTTCATGCTTTGCGATATGAACAGCATATAAAGGATGGTAAATTTATTGTATTCGCACAAGGGGATGAAAAGCAAATACAGCAAGCGCATGAAATATTGCATACTCAAGGCGAGGCGGATGAGTTAACCAAGTAATTACCATTTAGGAGGAGTTAAATGAATTAAATCACCATTAAACATAATCACTATGAGTGAAATACTTATCCTGAAAGCTAAGCACTTCAAAATTACTCAGTTTGGATATCCTTCTGATTGTGCACATTAGCGAGAAAAGCTTAATAAAAAATGGCCACCCCTTTCGGAATGACCACTTTTGAACCTATGAAAACGTTCAGTAAAAATAAGAAACTGACATAAAATAAAAAATCTACTTTTTTCAGCGGTTTTTGGTTGTCGAGTATCTAACCTTCTCAAAAAAGTAGTAAAAAATGCAGCATAATACTCGCTGTTGTTACCCGAAGGTCAACCAATCAGAATAAGAAAGTTGAAGTAGTAGTAGCCCTTGCCTTTGATTATATAGACCAGGATCAGGCTGCTGTCCATCTTAACCTGTGACACTTTCACTTTGTCACCAAATTTATATGTATCAACAGGACGGATCACCGTTACTTCAAAAGGGCAGTATAACCTCATGAGTTCACCCTTATAGGTTATAATCAAGAAGCTGTCAGGGCTACAGTATTTGTTTATGGCTTCGATATCCTCTTTGCTCATTTGCAATGAATATTTCAGTCAAGAAACCAGTGTGGTGTACCTTGGACAATAGCTTTGCCTATCCCGGCCACAAATTCCGAGGCATTCAGCCCTCTCTCCAAAAACTTGTCGATATAGCTGCTCTTATTCGCAGATGTGAAAAGATTATAGAGATTCCACAGATTGATATTCCCCTTCACATCTCGGCAGAATGATATCCCACCATAATAGTCTTTGGCTATTGTGGACAGGTGGTAGTCTCCAAACATGAGCTGCGGTATATCTTTCTTATCTGCCTGTGAAAGGAACTGATACAGTTTTGCCTTCCCTACGATTTGCGCGAACTGGCGCTCTGTGATGTGGAGCTTGGCGAACTCAGATAGAGTTTGCAGGTATGCCTCGGCCTGAAAGTTTCGTATTAAGTCATGTATTAGCCTGATTAGCTCATCCAGACTGTTTACTTTGACATCCAGTTTAAGGCCGTCTGTCCAGACACAGAGATTTAGGCAGACCTTGTTTTGAAAACCGATGAAGATTTTGAAATGTTCGAGCGTACCCTTCTTGGCATACAGGTTATCTTCATTGTATGCCTTCACTCCTCCTACGACAATTGAAAGTTTATTGCCGTTTATCTCCTTACTTATCTCAGGTACCTCAATAAGAAATGCCATCCTCTCGTAAAATATGGTCTTTTCATGCTCTAATAGCTCTTTAGCAGGCTTATTTCGAGCTTCTGGTATTCTGCCCTTGATTGGATGGCTGACCCTGATCTGTGGGGCTAAAATCTGCATCCCTGAGTAATGACTGCTAACAGCATCATATGTACCCTGAATAAAATCCGATAAACTTATGGCTGTCTCATTGTCTTTAGTAAAAACAGGCACTATATGCTTGGTCTGTATTTCATCCAAAGACATTTCTATAGTATTAGCCTCTATGAAGCTGCTCCCAGGACTGGTTATAGTCATATCATCTACCAGATTCTCATGGTTTATTTGTAGTACTTCCATTTTCGTGAATGTTTGTGGTTATTAAATTGTTTTTGAGCTTGGCCTTTTTATCCTGAAAGTCTGCCAGCAGGGCTGTTTGATACTCAGGATAGGTATTATAGATCGTGGTGAGTTCCTGTAGGTCGGCAGCAGCCTGTACTTTTGCTTTGACCTCTTCCATGCTCGTAGACTGACTACACCATTTAAAAATACGTTCACCTGTTTTCTCACTAATGGTGAACTCTGGCATCTTATCAAACAAACCTGTACGGTCTTTTGATGATTTAGCCTGATGCTTTATGTCAATCTCAAGTACAAGTGTGAGTTCATAATCAGTCCCCTCACGTGTAATGCCTCGCAAACCCACTTTCTCAGGAACCTGCTTACCGTTCTTTTCAGACAACACATATTCCTGCTTTGCCCTCATGGTAGCTATTATATGGCACTTAGATTGCAGGATGGTATTGATGAAGTCATTGTGTCGTGGTGTGAGACGCGACCAGTTGGTAAAGGAGTTGCCTAGCATGTTAGAATGTATCTCCAGTATACCCCCCTGTCCCTCCCACTCATGAGAGATTGAATCAATAATGATTACCTGCATTCCTTCATCTTCACAGACCTTTATTGCTGTGCTATAACGCTCGGGTGAGTACGGAGGTGATAATGGCAGGACATTATAATTCCCCAGATGTGAGTATAGATTGGCGCTGTGGTGTTCACTGTCTATGACAGCTATCTTTGACCAATCTCCGCACAGGCCTTTTGCCATTAATAATGCAGAATATGTTTTTCCCGAGCCTGAAGGTCCCTGAAGGCCAGCACGTATTTTGGCCTTTTCCCGTTTGGCCTGATTTAATTGAAATTCCATGACATAAATTTTAATGATTAAAAAAATGGGAGAGGCCATTACAGCCCCTCCCGTCACCAGCAAAAAACTCTTTTAGTGCGCAGGGCTTCCCTGTATAACCTGCTCCACCAAATTTGACGGATTAGGATTATAGGCATAGCTGTGAGTGAGGGTCAGTACTTCGCCTGTGGTCTTGTTGGTGTACTCATAAGGCTCAGTTTCCTTTCGCTGAATCTCACCGGGCAGCTGCTTACCTATCATGGTTCTGGCTAAATCCTCACTGAAAGTGCAAGGAATACTCATTTTCCTGACGGTAGCGTATGCATTGCCAGTAGTTCGTGAATTGACTATCTCCAGGTCGCCCGAGATCAAGAGTACCGGGAATGACTCGCTTTTAGCATTGACTCGAAGCTCAACGCCTGTAATTGTTACCATATAAATTTTTGATTTAAATATTATGCCGGGGAATACCCCCAAGCCGGGATTGACCGGGGTTGCTTTGACGAGCGGGTACCTGGGGGGGTATAAATAAAGTATTTTACCCTATGGGGGCATTATTACAGGCTTCAGATTGACCGGGGTACTTTTTAAAGCGAGTACCCTGTAAACGGTAATTACCTTTATAGAATCTTATTTTTTAGCCAAATTAGTAATGTATCTATAAGCTAGATAGATGAAGCCGAAGATTAGCCCAACCTGAATAGCATGATATATACTCTGAGTATCAGCTTGAGGGTTGGCCAAATACAAATCCCAGTTTGTCGGGTCATGAGTGGCCTTTTCTGTAGCATTAATCCGGTACGTACCATAACTAAATAGAGCTGCCAAAATTGCTATAATGATGGCTATAAGAAATGACTTATTAATGTAATTAGATTCTAATTCACTTTTGAGAGTCGCTGTTTCTTTCTTCACACCCATTTCCTTTATTAACTGCTCACTTTGAGTTATACTACTTCCGGCTTTTCCTAACACTCCAAGAGTGATCGAGGCTATGATTGGCGTAATGGTCAGAGATAATATAAACCACATAATGGGATTTCTACCGAGTTTATAGGCTTGCCTTCCTATCAGAAATGCCCATACAGCAGCGAGTATAATTATTAATGTCATTGTGTTATTTGTTTAATTAATGAACTATGGATTTATCCAGGGGTGCTTACGCTTACATATAGCGGTTGGCAAAAATACAAAAAATGAGATAGGGGTATTATAATATCCCCTTAATCACGTTTCATAGACGGAACTTGGACGGGCAATGGTCAAGTCTAAACCATCAAAAGAGGAAATCATATTAAAGAAGCTGGGTGAGCATATATCCGACCTTAGAAGAAAGGCGGGTAAAAGCCAGTCCCAATTTTCCTATGAAATGGGTTGGGATAAGCCCAATCTGAGAAAGATAGAAAAGGGGAAAACCAATCCAACTGTTAAAACCCTTATAAAGATTTCTAGCGTTCTGAATATCTCGCTCTCTGAATTGATGAGTTTTGAATAGAAGTGGCTCGCCGAAGGCATCAGTCGTATCACTGAGATCACTGATACTGGTGATCCATTTTGTAATGTCGAAATTATTTCCTATATTCAGACTGCAAACAATTTCCTTTCTTTCAAACTAATCGAGGTTCACTCGCACAGACCTACATCAATTAATACACATAGCAACTCTATTAGAGCTTTTAAATGTACTACAGTAATGTAGCTCACACTGCCACGAGAATCAAGGACATGAAGCAGTGCAAGTGGCTCTGGGCATGCCATGTCTGGTATGCAAAACTCCCGAGTATGGGATGGGGATGGTAGTAATACATTCAATCAAAAAAGTTGTACACTGGGCAACAAATTTTGAGTTTACAACAGTAAATTTTTTAGGGGCATTGGTGTGGAGGGGGAAAAATTAAACTCTGGCTATCATTGTATATGCTTAGCCTGAATTGTTGAAGACAAAAATAACCTTCCCTAGTCCCGGGATAGGATTAAAGTATTTAAAGAACAAAGAATCTTTAATGATTAATGCATAAGATGCTGCCACCTAATCTTCTTAGGCAGCAGCATATTATTTGATCTAATTACCTCCCTTTTTACTTTTCTCAATCTTTTCGAGAATAGCAGGGCCGTCATAATAGTACAATCCCCCGAACTTACTGTGGGGTAGAGTGCCTTTGACTCTTAAATTTTGAAGACCAGATGCGGAGATGCCGAGCATCTTCATAACCTCAGCAGACTTGAGCCATTTCTTTGATGTCAGGCCTGCGCCACCTTTCATCTCATTGAGAGCATTAATAATCTCTGTCTTGACCTGTATCAGGTCTGCCTTAGTAGCTATTTCATTAGCTTCCATAAAACCTTATTTATAAATTATAGCCACCATCCGCAAAGTCTACCAAAGCGAATTTTAACCCGTACGGCTAAAGGGTATCTCTATGTCTGAGTGTTTATATTTTCTGTAGTTCTTTGTTAAAGTGGGGTAAAAAATACGGATTATTCGTAAAGTGGTTGGTACCCGTTTTATATGTCATTTGTTCCTTCCTTTAATACTTTAAGGTGCATCCGATTTTTCAAAGTGGTCATTTCCTCAGAGACCCTACTGTCAACCATACGAGCGTAGATTTTGGAGGTGTTTAAATTCGTATGGCCCAACATCTTTGAAACGGCCTCCATGCTTACGCCATTGGATAGTGTGATGGTAGTCGCAAAAGTATGCCTGGCGAGGTGGGAACTAAGGTTCTTGGTTATACCGCTCAGGTCTGCTATTTCTTTCAGATAGCTATTCATCTTCTGGTTACTTAGTACCGGGAGTAGAACTCCTTTATTCGTGCACTGGGGGTGGTCTACGTATTTATCCAGTATAGTTTGTGCCTGTGTTAGTATAGGGACATTTACTATCGTTTTAGTTTTTGCCCGGTGTGTGTTTATCCACTGCTGTCCATCAGTACCTTTTACTATATGCTCCGGCCCCAGCTTTATTATGTCGGCATAGGCTAATCCAGTATAGCATTGAAATATGAATATATCCCGTACTTGCTCCAGTCTTGGTATACTTATCTCCTTCGCATTTATAGCATCTATCTCCTCCTGAGAAAGAAAACCACGATCCACCTTTTTCAATTTGGCTTTATAACTCAGGAAAGGGTCAACTGAGATTAGGCCTTTTGCAAGCGCATCGCGTATAATCTTTTTGAAGTTCTTGATGTATTTCACAGTTGTATTGTTTTCGCATTTCCTAGTGGCGCGCAGGTAGTGGTCGAACTCTATTATAAACTCATGATCCACCTGAGACACAGAGAAATCGTCAGTGTTATAATGTGCCTTTACAAAGTCCTTAAGATGTTTTAAAACCGTCTCGTACCTTTCCAACGTGCCTGCGGAAAAATCCTGTCCGACAAGCTGCCCGACTTTTGCATTGTGATCCTGAAAGAGTAGAAATAGGTTCTTTGACTTCTTAGATACTCCTAAAAACGAATTTTTTATAGCCTCTGCGGTTATAGGTTTATTCGCGTCCATTAGCTCTTTATGATGGTCATAAATCTTGGTTCGTACTGAATCTATATAGAAGTTGATACTTCTCGCTTCTTCATTAGTTCCTTTAACGCAGCCCTTGCCTGTATTCCATCGCGCAAGCTGCACAGAACGTTTAATAGCGAGTTCACTTCTCTTTCCATCTACAGAGATTCTACAGTAGATTGGAGCATAGTCCAGCTCGTCTGCCTTGTCCCTTCTCAAATAGAAGAGGATATTAAAATTTTTTGTCATAATAAGATACCTTTAATTGGTTATTCAAAATTAGAGGGTTGTTATAATGCACACATTCAGTTTTATCAACAGAATTTTCTGTGAAACAATGTGATACCAATGGGTTTGTTGGATTTTGGTTACCTTGCTCCAAGGCTTCAGGAGGTATCCGAATAGGTATCCAGAAGTTTGTAGTTAAGTGTAAATTATGGTGGTCGGCTGAAATAGCAAACCCCTGAAAGTATAATACTAGCAGGGGTTTGATAAAATTTGTAGGCGAATTTGCGGAGAGAGAGGGATTCGAACCCTCGGTACAGTTTAACCCGTACGTCAGTTTAGCAAACTGGTGGTTTCAGCCTCTCACCCATCTCTCCAAACCGGTTGAAAAGAATTTTTACTTCTATTTTCCCGTTAGGGGTGGCAAATATAAAAAAATCCATAGACCTTCTAAGTTTTTTGGAGAAATAATAAAATACTCCTGATTGCAAGGGCCTTGAGATTCCTATCTTTACCTCAGATGAAGAAACGTTATATCATCCTTATCCTTTTGGTCGCTGGCTGGATCATAGCCGAGTTCAGCCTCAGGATGCGTAATAGTGACACCTACTCCATAGCCAAATTCAAATCTCACGGTATAGCCCTTGCTACCCGTACACTCCATATCCGGGATCATAATCTCCATTATGTATCAGTCGGCGCCGATACCATGCGCACGATTGTGTTCGTACACGGCAGCCCCGGCTCCTGGGATGCCTTCAATGGGTATCTACTCGATTCCGCACTTCGCTCACGCTTCCGGATGATCAGCATAGACAGGCCGGGATACGGATACAGTGACTATGGCGATGTTCTGCACCTGCAGCCGGGCTGCGATGTGATTTCCTCCTTTCTTGATTCTATTAAGAACGGCAAATCCCTCTTTCTCGTGGGGCATTCATTTGGCGGAACGATAGTCCCTGTTCTAGCGGCGGACAATCCTAACCTTGTCTCCGGTATCGTTGTTTTGGCCGGAGCGCTGGACCCTGCTCTGGAGCCCAAGGAACCATGGTGTCATCCCCTTACTATGGTGCCTTTCAGGTACCTGATACCGGGTGCCCTCCGCCCGGCCAATGATGAAGAGTGGTACCTCAAAACTGACATGCTCCAGCTGAAGGAAAAACTCTCTACCATCCGCTGTCCTGTCTATATCATGCATGCCGCCAATGACGGGATAGTAGATGTAGGCAATGTCGCCTATATGAAGCACACATTTACTCATGCACAGGTGAGTTATACCATCTTCCCTGATGGCGGCCACTTCATCCCCTGGAACCATTCCGCTTATATCATGAAGGTCTTGAGAGATCTGTGATCTTAACCCCAAACCCCCTAAAGGGGGCTTAAACAGCCATTGATTGTTTGTATTAAAGCCCCCTTTAGGGGGTTTGGGGGTTGACTTTCAGAAATCTTACTATTTTGCCTTTTCAAACAAAACCCCAACCATGAGAAAAGTGATCCTTCCCTTCCTGCTGCTCATCAGTACTTTTACGCTTGTCGCCAAGGATAAACCCCAAAGTGAGACCTCTGACACGGTCAATGTCCGCGAGCTGATGGCCAAGCTGGACACCTTTCACTATCAGACATCCGGTCATATCTCGTTAGGCCTGGTTGCTTCGCTGGAGATACCTAAGGGCTTCAAATACCTCGACGGTGCGCAAGCGGCATCTGTACTGCATGATGTCTGGAAGAACCCCTATGCCCCATCTCTCGGTATGCTCTTTCCCGTGGATAAAGGCCCCTATGATCCCAGCTGCTGGGCGGTAGACATCACCTATGAGGAGACCGGCCATGTGAAAGACGATGATGCCAGGGATACCAAATACGATGAGCTGCTAAAGCAGATGCAGGAGCGGGTCAGGGAGTCAAACCCCGAGCGCATCAAGGAGGGAGGCAGGGCCATGGAGCTCACAGGATGGGCCGAACCACCTTCGTACGACAGCAAGGCACACAAACTCTACTGGGCAAAAAACCTGAGAGACCTGGCTGACTCAGTCGATGTACTCAACTACAATATCCGCGTACTCGGGCGCAAAGGTGTCCTCGTGCTGAACGCCATCGGAGGACTGGAGCAGCTGGCCGAGATCAAAACACAAACACCCACCATTCTCGCTGCGACCAACTTCACCTCGGGCAATACTTATGAAGAGTTTAACAGCAGCGTGGACAAGGTTGCTGCCTATGGTATCGCTGGGCTGATAGCCGGTGGTATCCTCGCCAAGACGGGCCTCTTCGCCAAGCTCGGCATCCTGCTTCTTAAATTCCTCAAACCGCTCCTCGTAGTAATAGCAGGTGCAGGCGCCTGGATCATGCGTTTCTTTAAGGGAAGAAGAGAAGAGAGTAAATAGGAGCCAAAGAACGAATTGCTATTTTTGACTTAATAATGCAAATTTAGCAATTGTATTTTGAAATTCCAAATTCCTTGGCTGTTATCTTTCGGACTCATTTTAACAGTGCCGAAGGCATGGCTTTGCCATTTGTTTTGGACACCATAAAAAGGAGGGGTTGGGCTGCCTAGCCGAGATTTGACAACTTTTAGAAAGTTGTCAAATCTGCATCATGCAATGTTAAGAAACCCGATTTCAATTTCCCAACGGAAGATGAAATTTTGATCTCTTGTAATGCCATCGTAATAAATAATATATGAATTATAAATAAACGTTATTTGAATTTGCTCCAATGTTATGGATTTATTAAAACCAAACTACGACAGCTACGACATTGACCAGTGGATAGGGTATAAGTGAAGGAGATTTTTTTATTTTTGAAAAGCACTGAGATAATAATAATTGCAAAACGGTGCTGAGAAATCTAAAACTAATTCTATGAAATCCAGTCTTTCATTTGCGGCTATCCTATTTACGATATGTTTTTTCAGGGCTGATATTTATGCCCAACAATTATTTAAAACCGATTCTTTATCTATAGCATCAGACAAAACAACCAGTTTCGCTGTCAAAGGAACCAACGGGGTGATGCTTCTTATTAAGGGGGATTCTAAACTTCATATTTTGTTTTATGACACATCTTTCCGTATGAAATTACATATGGACAAGGATGTGAATGAGAAATTAGGCACGAATGAACTTATAGGAGCAGTCCAAACTGGGAATACGCTTACTATATTGTTATCAGATACAAAGCAAAAGAATTTCACAACGATCTTGGTGGATGTTTATTCGCATCAGTTCCTCCCGGCTTACGACTTTATATTGGATAAATCAGGTTACCTGAATTATTTCGAACGTAATGGTAAATTGAATGTCCTGACCATAAAAAACGAAAGCTCATTATTCTCAATTATCACTTTTGATTCAACCGGCCGCAGAGCAGTAATGGATTTTGATCTGAGCGAGGAGAAATTTAATGGTGATAAGGCCGTCGATTTCTCTTATCTGCTCGAAGATGAAAATCAAAGTATGTATACCCATAGGCACAGATTGGATAAGATCAATACCGGAGAATATATTAGTGATATTACATCGAGGTACTTTGCTAAAATGTATACTGCTGGCGATGAGCTATTTATCACCATCAACTGGCGTACAGGACTTCATCGTACCCAGGTCATACGGCTAGATCTGAAATATGGCCACCATAAGTATTATAACATCCCGTATCCCGGATCACCTGAAGATGAGTATAAGATATCTCAGGTTTGCTCTTTCCTTTTGGGCCATAAACTCTATACTGCCTTCACAAATGACAAAAATCTGGAAGTGGGTATTTACGATTTGGATAGCTGTCAGTATATACGCCATTGGGGACCGGACCAGAGATCACTTGATTCCATTATTTCGTCTCCTTTTATTGACGAAAACTTAAAAAAAGGGAAGACGGATACCATCAAAACCCTACGTAAATTTTTAGGCAAATCATTTGATTTATCTATTTCCGCCAATCAAAATGGTAATGGCGATATAGATATATTTATCGGTGAAGCTTTGGATAACTCTGGTGGTGGCGGTGGTGGAATGATGATGGGCGCCCCAATGGGGGGCATGGGTGCAGCCATGGCACCAATGATGTTTTATATGCCGGGTATTCCATTTTCGAAAAAAGGAAAGCCAGAGGTGGAGAAGCATCGTTTTTTTTGGTGTACAATAGATAGTACCAGCCACCTCAAGTCATCTCCATCTGCTCGATTGTCGGCTTTCAGGCAGTATGAAGAAAAGTACTACGATCTGATCAGCCTTGATTCCGATGATGATATCACAACTCTGAATTACGGATCGGTTTTTTACCTGGGATCGTATTATCCTGCTCAATCTATTTATTTATTCAGGCGATACAAGTAGTGCCGGGTAGGTTTACCCTTCTCTGCTTTCCCTCCCTCGCTCGCGTCCCCGCGAGTGTGAGTTATAAATAAACCTCAGGTTTATAACCAAGAATCTATCGGCTGGAAACCGCATAAATACCGCACACTCGCCAGAGTCAAGCGTGGGCAGTTACAAAGTACTCTTTGCGTATTCGCGATTTTGCGAGAGATTAATTTGTATTTCATTTTCAAATTTTCAAATTAGCACATCAGCACATTTTCTGCTACTTTCGCCCACTCAAACAGATAGTAAATATGTACAGGACAAAGACATGCGGAGAGCTAAGGATAGCAAATGTGAATGAGACCGTGACGCTCGCAGGATGGGTGCAGACGGTGCGTGATATAGGACATCTCCTGTTTGTGGACCTGCGCGACCGCTATGGTATCACACAGTTGTCCTTTGCGAAAGATGGCCATGCAGCTGAGTTCGAGCAGGCTCGCCAGCTGGGCAGGGAATATGTCATACAAGTCTCCGGTAAGGTAACAGAAAGGACAGCAAAAAACGCTCACATCCCTACCGGAGATATAGAACTGCTCGTAGAGAAACTCACCGTGCTCAATGAGGCCGAGACACCACCATTCACCATAGAGAATGAATCCGACGGCCTGGAGGAGCTGCGTATGAAGTACCGCTACCTCGACATCCGCCGTCCGCATCTGAAAGATGTGCTCGTGACACGTGCCACTATGATACGCGCTATGCGCGAGTACCTGGATGCGCAGAACTTCATCGAGGTGGAAACCCCAAACCTGATCAAATCTACGCCGGAGGGAGCGAGGGACTTCCTCGTGCCATCACGTATGCAGCATGGTAATTTTTATGCTCTGCCACAGTCGCCGCAGATACTCAAGCAGCTCCTGATGGTGGCGGGTATGGACCGCTACTATCAGGTGGTGAAGTGCTATAGGGATGAGGACTTCCGTGGAGACAGGCAGCCGGAGTTTACTCAGCTCGACTGCGAGATGAGCTTCGTCAATCAGGAAGATATTTTCGAGACCTTCTCCGGTATGGTGAAGCATGTTTTCAAAAAGACAAAGAATATAGAGCTGCCGGATTTTATCCGCCTCACTTATGCTGATGCGCTGAAATATTACGGCTCTGATAAACCTGATCTGCGATTCGAGTGTAAGATCGTAGAACTGAATGAGACATTGCCTAAATCAGAGTTTCCGGTGTTTAATAATGCCATCGCTGCGGGTAATCTTGTCGCAGGTGTCAAGGCAAAAGGCTGCGCTGCATATACACGCAAGCAGCTAGATGAACTGACAGAGTTTGTGAAAGCTTCGCATCGCGGCCTGAGTGGTTTGGTTAATATCAAATTCAATGAAGATGGCACAGTGAAATCTTCTGTAGATAAATTCTACAACGAAGAACAACTGAGAGAAATAGGCAAAGCATTCGGCGCTGAGAAGGGCGACCTCCTCCTGATAGCTGCTGAGAAAGCATCTAAGGTTCGTAAATCTCTAGGTGATCTGCGTCTGGAGCTCGCCAAGCGCGAGAACTGGATCGCACCGGGATCATGGAGCGTATTCTGGGTGGTGGACTTCCCACTCTTTGAGAAAGATGAAGAGTCAGGTGAGATCAATTTTGTGCATCATCCTTTCTGCTCGCCGCATCCTGAGGACCTGCAGTACTTCGACTCCGACCCGCTACGTGTGCGCGCACAGACATATGATATGGTGATGAATGGTAACGAAATTTTATCGGGTTCTATCCGTATCCACCAGCGCGAACTCCAAAACAGGGTATTTGATAAACTCGGCCTCAGCCCTGAGGACATCGATCATAAATTCGGTTTTATGCTGAATGCCTTCCGCTATGGCGCACCTCCTCACGGTGGCTGTGCGTTCGGGTTGGACAGGTGGGTCATGCTCATGACAGGAGGAGAGACTATCCGCGATGCGATGGCCTTCCCTAAGGCATCTAATGGCCGCGACCTGATGATGGATGCGCCTGGTACGGTCGATCCGAAGCAGCTGGTAGAGTTGGGTATCGGTATTTTAAAGAAGGACTAGTCGGTGACCCAGGTTACTTCTGTATCATCAGTTGCATTTGCTTTTTCAGGTCTTCGATCTCTTTCTGCTGTGCTTCGATCTGTGCCTGCTGTTCCTGCATCGCTTTGGTCAGCGCTACTGTCAGTTTTGAGTAATCGATAGCCCAGAGGTTCTTGCTATCATCGGCCGGTTTGCTCACAGCCTCCGGAAAGAGCTGATACACTTCCTGGGCCAAAAATCCCGTTTCTTTCCGCGCGATGATCTCTTTGCTGATCTCAAGTTTATGGCCTGGTTCATACTCTATTTTTGAGTAGTCATAAGTCACAGGGTTTAGTTTCATCACCTTGGTGAGCAGGGACTCTGTGATGGGTTGTATGTTTTGTTTCACCCGTTGGTCAGAGAGCGTATTGTATGCATAGGCATTCACCACTCCACCACCTGCTACAAATCTGGTCAATGTGATGCTTCCATTGCCGTCCAGTAGCATTAGGAGGTTTTCTGCACAGGCGGTCCCGTTAGATTGGAAATTGCGGAAGTTGAACCCGCGGTTGTTATTGCCCAAGGCTGCTGCGCCGTTGTTAGGATCTGAGTTATTCCACAGGTCTATATTGCTGGATCCTGCCGAACGGTTTGTCCCGATAGTTAAGGACCCGACACCACCCGTCCAGGTAGTGCTCGGCGGCGCAGGATTTGCCAGTGGGTCATTATTATAGTTGCCAAATGAGACGAATCCCCCTACTACGGCAAATTTCACATTTGCGTCTTCAGTGGCACTAGTTCCTCCGCATTGATGCGGGTAGTTGCTGATCCCGACACGTACATTACCGGCGGCATTGATACGCATGCGTTCGTCGTTTGATGTGCGGAATGCGAGGTCTTGCGCATCTATATTCCCCACGAAATTAGTCGCGGGGTTGGTACCGGTATTTCCCGTTATTTGCCAAAATAATCCATTGCCATTGGTCGGCGTCCATGATGTACCGTTCCATACGAGGAGATTATTTGTAGCAGGTGCAGCATTATTTATCGGATATCCTTGCAGTCCGACGACAGTTGGGTTGGGATATGTGCCGCTCAGGTCTCCACCCGCTGTACCCAGCGGTCCTGTGATGCCCTGTATACCTTGTGGACCAGTGTCACCTGTGGCGCCCGTGACACCTTGTATGCCCTGCGCACCTGTGGGTCCGGTTACTCCCTGTATACCTTGTGGGCCGGTATCGCCTGTCGCTCCCGTGATACCTTGTATACCTTGATTGCCCTGTGCACCTGCAGGGCCTGTGGGTCCGATGGGACCTGATATTTTACAAAGCGATATCCATTGGACATGATAATAAAAAAAACATCCTGAATCTGTGTCAAATACCAGCAGCGCATCCGCAGGAGCGCCGATAGCCAGTCGCGAAGTCGCTGGCATGCGGGGAACGAGAAAGCCTGTCTGACTGGATTTCAGCTCCAGTACAGCGCTTGCATCGGGAGCAGGAGTTCCGATGCCGACATTGTTCTGGGCGTTTAGGATAGAGATTAAAAACAGAAAAACAAAAAATGGTAATACTTTCTTCATGTGGGCTATATGGTGCTTATGTTTGCGAGTGAATATAATGACATTGCAATTCGCATTCAAACATAAATCGATACATTTTTTTGCTGCGTTGACCAGCAGGGCTTTGCAATTGCGGGACTAGGATATATACCCTTGCAAACCACATTTTTTTATACATTTACACCAACAAAAAAATAACACAACGATACATGAAAGAGGCATATATATTCGACTCAGTTCGTACCCCGAGAGGCAGAGGCAAAAAGAACGGTTCACTACATGAAGTGAAACCTATCGACCTGCTGGCGACATTGTTCAAAGCCATCTCTGCCCGCAATGGCAATTTTGATACGACACAAGTAGATGATGTAGTGCTCGGCTGTGTCACTCCTATCGGTGAGCAGGGCGGTGATCTGGCTAAGTTCGCACACATATATGCCGGATGGGACCAGGTGGTCTCCGGTATGCAGATAAACAGGTTCTGCTCCTCGGGCCTGGAGGCTATCAACCTCGCTGCTATGAAGGTGCGCTCAGGATGGGAGGAACTCGTAGTAGCCGGTGGTATCGAGTCTATGTCGCGCAATGCTATGGGCAGCGATGGCGGTGCATGGTACCTCGACCCGATGGTCAACTCTACTTTGGGCTTTATACCTCAGGGTGTCAGCGCTGACCTTATCGCTACAGTGGAGGGCTTCTCTCGCGAGGCGGTAGATCAATATGCACTCAACTCTCACAAGAAAGCAGCCTTCGCCCGTAAGAATGGATACTTCAAAAAATCTGTCATACCGGTCTTAGACCAGAATGGTTTACTGATACTGGACAATGACGAAACAATACGCGAAGACGCTAATCTGGAAAGCCTCGCTAAACTGCCGCTCTCATTTGAGATGATGGGCGAGTTTGGTTTTGATGCGGTAGCGCAGTTGAAATATACCAGTGTAGAAAAGATCAACCACGTACACACACCGGGCAACTCATCCGGCATCGTAGACGGTGCGGCACTGACACTCATCGGTTCTAAGGAAATGGGAGTGAAGCTCGGGCTAAAACCTCGTGCGAGGATAGTGGCTGCGGCCGTGACATCTGCCGAGCCGACCATCATGCTCACAGGCCCTGCGCTCTCTGCTGAGAAAGCGCTGAAAGTAGCCGGCATGAGTACTAAAGACATAGACATCTACGAGATGAATGAGGCGTTTGCATCAGCAGTGCTGAAGTTCCAACGTAGCCTGAACCTCGATGATGAGATACTCAATGTCAACGGTGGCGCTATCGCTATGGGGCATCCGCTGGGCGCTACAGGCTCTATGCTGCTGGGTACCGTACTCGATGAACTCGAAAGAAGGAATAAATCTACAGGCCTTATCACACTCTGCGTAGGTGGTGGCATGGGAGTAGCGACTATCATCGAGAGGGTGTAGGCCCCCTCTAAATCTCCCCCGAAAGGGGAGACTTGAAATACAAAAATTGCAGTGAGCTATTAGTTAAAACTTACTACCTATAACTAAGTATGTCAAACAAGATAACATCCATCATACAGGCATCTATTGATGTAAAGAAAAGCATTCTGGCCGATCCAGAGCTGGTAGCTAAAATTCAAACGGTAGCTGATAAGGTCGCCGAAGCATTCAAATCCGGCGGACGGGTATACTTCTGTGGCAATGGCGGCAGCGCTGCCGATGCACAGCACCTCGCGGCGGAGTTCACCGGGCGCTTCTATCATGACAGGGAGCCGCTACCGGCAGAGGCCCTGCACTGCAATACATCCTTCCTCACGGCAGTCGCCAACGACTACTCATACGATCAGATATATGAGCGCGCCATCAAGGCGCAGGGCAGGAAAGGTGATGTGCTTTTTGGCATCTCTACTTCCGGCAACTCAAAGAACATCATCCTCGCACAGCTAGAGGCGCAAAAGCGCGGTATGACGGTCATTTCATTCACTGGCGCTACTGGTGGCAAGATGAAAGACAGCTGCGATTATCTCTTTAATGTCCCCAGCACCGATACTCCACGTATACAGGAGTCGCACATCCTGATAGGCCATATCATCTGCCAGCTGGTAGAGGAAATAATGATGGCCTGAGAAGGGACGGGGACGAGTGGCGAGGGACGAAAGCAAATACAATTTGATTTTGATTGTTGTTAACTCTCGTTATATTTATAACGCAAGTATTTTATAAATGCAATATCGATTGGACATTAAGTTGCACTAATATATATCACAAGGGCGGCTGTTATTCCCCCTTTATAAAGGGGGTTAGGGGGATTTGCCTAACACGTCAAAGTGCTAATTTAAAGTCTCAGCGGTATAGCTACTAAACTCATCCACATTGGTTTCAGGCATCCCCGCGATCGTTTTGGCAGGTGGGCTGGGCACACGTCTCCGCTCTGTGATCAGCGATTTGCCTAAACCTATGGCCCCTGTCGCTGGCAAACCTTTCCTGCATTATATTTTTCTCTACCTTCAGAAGCAGGGCATCGCCGATGCGGTACTGTCAGTCGGCTATAAATCAGAACTGATACAGGAGTTTTTTGGCGAGAAATATGTGGGTATCAATATCCGGTATGCAGTGGAGAATGAACCTCTCGGTACGGGTGGCGGTATAGCTCAGGCCATGTCACTAATTGACTCAGATGCTTTCGTTTTGAATGGAGATACCTTCTTCGATGTCGACCTCGCAGAACTGCATGAGTTTTATACCAGGAGGTCTTCAGATATAGCCCTTGCGCTGAAACGTATGTACCACTTCGATAGGTACGGCACAGTCGAGATCGGCAATCAGGAACGGGTGCTTCAGTTTCATGAGAAGCAATACAGGGCCGAGGGGCTGATAAATGGCGGAGTATATGTGCTAAACAAAAATCTTTTCAAGAAGGTAGAAGAAATAGAAGAAACGGTGCTCCCACAGAAATTTTCTTTTGAAAAAGATATACTCGAAAAGCACCTGCTGCCACTGCATTATCACGGCAAAGAGTTTAAAGGATACTTCATAGACATCGGTATTCCGGAGGACTATGATAAGGCCCAAGGGGACTTCAAATAATATGATCTTCATCGGCTTCTTTATTGGTTTCATGGGGTATATCCCTCCGGGCAATATCAATCTCACCGTCGTGCAGCTGAGCATAGGCAAGGCTAAGCAGCATGTTTGGTACTTCATACTCTTTGCGGGGCTGATGGAGTTTATTTACTGCTTCGGCTCGATGGTGGGCATGAAGTTCCTGCTGGAGCAGCCACAGTGGGTCATTGGATTGCGCTGGTCATCTGTAGTCGTATTTACAGTATTGGGTATCGTGACTTTTTTTCAGAAAGCCAAAGGGGAAGGGAAGCTCACCTCAGGGATAAAAAAAGGAATAATCATTGCCCTTTTGAATCCTCTACAGATTCCTTTCTGGCTGATATGGGGAGTCTATGCCATGCAGAATGGATGGGTGCAACCTAATTATATTTCCATTATGTTTTTCAGTATCATCACTGCGACCGGTGCCATGGCGATCCTCACATTATATGCCATAGCGGGAAGGAAAATGGAAGCCACACTTATTGCGAATCAGAAGATACTAAATGTGGTGATAGGCTCGATCTTTATCGGGCTGGCAGCGATGCAACTGCTGAAACTGCTGAGTCTGAAAAGCTAATTACTCAGCATACAGATACTCTGTTACGTTGTAATAGAAGACTACTCTTTATCAGGTCTGTGTTTATATTCAGGGTTTGTGGGGATAAGGATCAGGCGAATCGCAACGCCGATAATAATTATTCCCACTATCATCACGATGCTGAAGAGCGGGCTGTTAAGAATTGCATCTTTAATACCAGAGAAATCCATTCGAATTATTTTACCTAACTATCGGCTAATCTACGGTATTTCTAGGTGAATTTATATGGTTGATGTTGTAGACTGTGGAATATTAACCAATTATCAGTGTTAATTAACATATCACAAAAACTCTTGACAGGTTAGGTTAACTGACCTCTGCAAATAGCATGCCTTATAAATTAATTCTTCGATATACTGAAATTATTGAATAGGCCCGTGACCGGAGTAAAGTTTAAAGCACTGGCAGTGCTCACTGACGGACCGGTTTTTACCAGCTGAGCCGGTAATGGTATAGTAAAAATACCCATTGAAATATTATTCACCACCATCTCTACATCAGATTTATTTTGGATTACCTTGATAGTGTTCTTACTTCCTGAGCCGGTTTGTATAGCAGTATTATATGTGAAATCCACCAGGATCGAATTGAGGCCATTCACTTTCTGCCATATCCTGTACGTGCCATTTGTCCATATTTCAGCCACAGTATAATCGATGCTATCTATCTGGTCAAATAGTATACCTATGGCACCTTGCTGGTTTGTATTATCTAAAACGGTCGTGCCATCCACCTGGACAGTATGGGGGAAATTAATATTCGCATACGGAGCTGAGGTATGGGTGATACGGTTCGGGCTATCCACCCTGATGGAATAATGTCCCTGGTCAAATTTAATAACGCTATAAACAGTAGAATCTGATAGCCAGGTTTGATTATCGGTAGTCAGATCATCCTGATACACGACGGTGGCCATGGGCTTTTTGCAGGAAGAAACTGTTATTAATAATAACACCAATATATATAATACATTTTTCATGCTTCTTTTGTTTATTATTATACTGCAATTTACAGCTTCTGTCGAAATAATAAAATAACTCAATGAGGAATAAATTCTACCGCTAACTCCATGACAAATACAAGGGCAATGAGTACCATCAGCACCCTCTTCCCGATCATCTCGTAGTTTCCCTTGTATTTTTCGGCGAGTATTCTTTCCCGTTCTACTTTATAAGGATGCCTGATGATCATCCATATCCTTCCAAGACCTCCGATCAGCACTTGCAATATTATATGTGTCATAATTAAAGGAGAGTTGATTTTACTTTCCCCTCATCGCCCTGATCCTCTGCAGGAGTGTAGGATGGGAGTAGTTGACGAACACATATAAAGGATCGGGCTGCGGATTACCAAGCGTGTTCACATAGAGTTTCTTGAGGGCGGATATAAGCGGCTCAGGGCCATAAGTAGTTTTCGCATAGTTATCTGCTTCATATTCATTCTTCCGGCTGAATAGATTCATGAAGAGGCTGATGAGTGTAGATACAGGGCTATATAGCAGTGAGAATGTCGTCAGCGACAGGTAGAATGTATTTTCTTTAGCGCCGAGCACCTCGCCCATCAGTGGGTTGCGGGCCAGCCAGCCAAAGAGAAAAAACAATATCCCCATCTGCATGATGGAGAGCGCCATAGACTGGAGAACGTGTTTCTTTTTGTAGTGGCCTACCTCGTGCGCCAGGACTGCCGTGATCTCATCTGTATTCATATCATTGATGAGCGTATCAAAGAGTACGATGCTTTTGCGGCTGCCTATGCCGCTGAAAAATGCATTGGCCTTGGAGGAACGTTTAGAACCGTCCATCACCATGATATTGGTGAGGGGGAAGCTGACCTGTGCGGAGTATTTCTCTATATTGGCACGCAGCTCACCATTTTCGAGCGGAGTGAGCTTATTGAAAACAGGCAGCAGCACGGCGGTATAAAATGTCGCGATGAAAAGCGAAAACCCCGATACGACCAGCCATCCGGCCAGCCAGAAATAATCGCCGAGGAGCTGGAATAAATAAGCGAGGAGTGCATAGATGCCTCCGCCGATGATGACCCCGAGGAGTATGCCTTTGACCTTGTCAGCGATGAAAGTGGCTGGCGTAGTTTTATTGAAGCCATATTTTTCTTCTATAACAAATGTGCTGTATATATCAAATGGTAATCCGATGACAGATGTGGCTCCGGCGACTATGCCAAAAAATACCAATCCCTGTACGATATACTGACCCGAAACCTGATGGGCTATATTGTCTACCCATGCGAACCCCTTGAAATATAAAAATGAAAGTGTAATGATAAACGATAGCGTGCTGGATATGGTCTCCACCCTGTTATTATCGAGTGCATAGGCACGGGCCTTTTCAAATTTATCATCCTGGTAGAGGTCTTTGATCTCATCAGGGACAGGTTTGTCCCATGAGCGGATGTTGAGATAGGAGAGTACCTTAGAGAAAAGGAATTCTGCTATGATGAAAGCGATAATAAGATATAATAAGGTCTGTGCCATAGGATGAAAATAATACAAATCCTATATTATGATAAAGAATGCCTGAGGAAATGTTTTATAAAAGCGTAAAAACCTTTTTCAAAAACCACCATCGGTGAATTCGAAAATGCTTTCTGCAGGTATTTCAGTCCCAGTCTGCGGTGATTGTTTATGGCAAGGTCCACAGCCAGCAGCAGGTAATTTTTCATTACAAAATGGCCTTTCTGCTTTCCCAGTAGTGCGACCACTTCAGGATTAGAGGTAGTATAGTAGATGAACTTAGTATATCGCCCGATCAGCCGGTCAGGGTCACTCATCAGGATGGTGCTCCTTTCGCTATGGTGGATATACCTCGATGTGATAGCAGGGGAAGTATACAAATGATATTTGGCACACAGGCGGATCCATAGCTCATAGTCTTCACTACCTGAGAGGCCACGATCTTCATTAAACAGATTTGAAAGAGCAATATCCCTCCTGACGAAAACCGCATCTACGGTCAGCTGGTTATTTTTATGAAAGTCATGATTGATATCAGCCGAAAAATTTGATCTGTGCACTACATTTCCTGAGACATCCTCGTATTGGAAACCTAAAGCGAAAAATTCGGGCCGGGCATTTTTGGTAATCATCTTCATGGCTTCCTCGATATGATTAGGAAACATCGTGTCATCTGAGTCAAACCAATTTAAGTAATCACCTTTGGCCACGCTGGTCCCGAAATTGCGGGCTGCCGAGCGTTCGGCATTATCTCTTCTGTAATAGGAGACCCGGTCAGACAGAAACTCTTTTACGATGTCTTCAGTATGGTCCGTACTTCCGTCATCTACTATGATCAGTTCAAAATTCGGATATGTCTGGTTTAAAACGCTCTTGATAGTATCGGGCAGCATATGTGCCCTGTTATATGTAGGCACTACTATGGATAATAGTATATTACTGTCTGCGGGCATCCGATTTTTGTTTTATAATTACAGGATACTAAGAGGTTGTTTTGATTTTATTCGGAAAATAAATTATGGGCACCGTCACCCTGAGCGTAGCCGAAGGGTGTCACGGTTCGACTACGCTCACCATAACAATTTCTTCCACTAAAATCAAAACAGCCTCTAATTAAGCAATTTATTATTTTAATTGCTGAAAACAATCATTTATGATAAATGCTTTGAAAGCCAGATACAGAAGGGAACAATTCATGCCGTCATGGCTGTCTGTATTTGTCAATTCGAACTACCTGGTCCGAAAAGGGATATATAATGGCATCAAAGAGAATGTACACGTCATGAAAGGTACCATGCTAGACTTCGGATGCGGGATGAAACCGTACAGGTCACTATTCACTGTAGATAAATACATAGGTATGGACATCAAAAATGACGGCCATCATAATGACACATCCTTTGTTGATGTCTTTTATGACGGCAAGGTCATTCCATTTGATGACGGATATTTTGACTCGGTATATTCGAGCGAAGTACTCACACATATATCTGACATCGATCCTGTGATAGACGAGATCAAGCGGGTGATGAAGGCGGGAGGTACTATCCTTGTCACGGTCCCCTTCGTCTGGCATGAAAATGAACAGCCCAATGATGCGGTCAGGTATACCTCGTTTGGTATTGTCAGGCTATTTGAAAGGCATGGCTTTAAAGTCCTGAAGCAAAGTAAATGCGGTAATTATTTTACTACAGCGCTCCAGACCTGGAATGACTATTTGTACCATGCCTTGTTTCCCGGCCCCGTTTTTTTAAAGATCATCCTTACAGTCATCTTTATCTTTCCTGTCAATCTGATGGGCGTACTCCTATCCCCCGTACTGGGCAGGAACAAGGACCTTTTCAGCAATATGCTGATAGTAGCTGAGAAGGCCTGATGGATCAGGGTAAATAATGCCGGGTATAATGTTTGAGGAAGGCATAAAAGCCCCGCTCCATTATTACTTTCGGTGAGCTTAAAAAAGCCATTTTTAAATACTTTTTGCCTTGGCCCGGATGATTAGTGTTAGCCAGGTCTACAGCCAGCAGCAGGTAGTTTTTCATCTCAAAGGATTTTTTATGATCTGCGAGGAGAGATACTACGCCTTTATTAGAGATAGTATAATGTATAAATTTGGTATAGCGTATGATGAGCTGGTCCGGGTCTGTCATGGTCACTACGCTCCGTTCATCATGAAAGACCACTGCCACTGTTACTTTGGGTGAGGCATATATATGGTACTGTGAGGCCAGTCGCAGCCATAGTTCATAGTCTTCGCTGCCCGATAGGCCTCTGTCCTCATTGAATAAATTAGCAAGGGCAATGTCCCTGCGCACCAGGACCGGCGAGTTTGCCATGGGGTTACCTTTGTGCATCTCCGCACTGATATCTGAGGGATAGGTGAATGTCTGTAGGGTATGGCCCGAAGCGTCCTGGTATCGATGCCCCTGGGCAAATACCTCCGGATTATTGTATTTGGTGATCAGATTGGCTGCTTCCTGCAGGTGGTCGGGAAACATAATATCATCTGAGTCAAACCAGTTGACGTAGTCTCCTTTGGCCAGCTGAGTACCAAAGTTTCTGGCAGCCGCACGCTCTGCATTTTCCTTTTTATAATAGTGGACCTTGTCGGAGATGTACTTCCGGATCACTTCTTCGGTATTATCCGTACTGCCATCATCTATGATGATGACCTCATAGTTTTTATACGTCTGTGCGAGTATACTGTCCATGGTAGAGGATATGAGATGCGCACGATTGTATGTAGGGACGACTATCGAAAATAATACCGGAGTGTCCATTTCAGGATGGGGTGAAACCGGCAATTCAGTATTTGGGTTGAGAGGTATCCTGCCTGCCAGTGATTTTTGAATGTCGGCGTTGTCATTATATCCTATGACGGCCTTCAGTGGTTCCAATATATCTACTATCCTCATTCTGGTCTTAAGCCAGCTTTCGTTGTACAGTTCTATACGTGGTATCTCAAAAACAGAATCTATGGTCGGGTCGTATTGTTTCTGCCCTACTGCCAAACCTATCGAATAGCCCACCTCCCGGGCCAGTTTAATGGTAGTTTGATTATAGCTCCCTACCGGATATGAAATGGTTTTGGGAAAGTACCCCAAATGTTTCTCTATCATCTGAGCAGAAAGCAATAATTCCTTTTTTATTTTGTCATCATCCACCATAGTGCCGAGCATACTATGAGACACGGTATGTGATCCAATATAATGCCCGGCCCGGCTCAATTCGACTAAATCCTGCCAATCCATCATTATCCTCGGCAAATCTACGTCGTCATAAGTTTCTTTGACCCGGTCGATCACCTTGCTTCTATTGATATGCGAAATGGTCTTGAGAAAAGGACTCAGCTTTCTGAGGTATTCCATTCTTTCGGTCACAGTAGGGAGCTTGGTCACCCTGAGCTCCAGGGGCAGGAAATCAAACGTCAGGTTTATTCCCGATTTGGCGGTATACTGGAAACTATGCTCCAATATATGGGTCCATGTAGGGATGTTTTTTTCGATACAGTCGGTGACCACATAGAAAGAGGCCGCGACTTTATATTTGGCCAGGATGGGCGCTGCATATTCGATGTTATCTTTGTAGCCATCGTCGAATACTATTGTGGCAATATTTTTGCTTCCTTTCAGGTCAGGCAGTGTCACCATATCTTCCAGCAGCATGACCCGGTAGTGGCGGGAGATATAGGATATACATCTGTCAAACAGAGATACATCCATAGGGTCCCAGAGTTTATCCCTCTGTGGGCTGACGCGATGAAATAAAAAGTTTCTTATCATTTTGTTTCAGATTCCCGGCGAGGTCATTAGCTTGAGACAGTACTTTATCAGATGCACTCAGAA
>Ga0206911_1012_pt1 | contig 44473 bp, 38 predicted proteins | sample Alteio_BWOrgHeat_74_FD_152956 | JGI IMG/M metagenome (GOLD analysis project Ga0206911, IMG submission 152956) | Enriched cells from forest soil in Barre Woods Harvard Forest LTER site, Petersham, Massachusetts, United States -... | ecosystem: Environmental > Terrestrial > Soil > Temperate forest >...
TTCAGTGCAATCGTGAGCACCAGTACAGTCAGGACAAGGACAGGGTTTTCCAACACCCAGTGGAGACTGCGGCGGTACAGCGATAGCACCCATTCGAAGACTCTGTCCGTAGCCCGATACAGCCGTCCATGCTTCTCCGTGCGCGGATTCCTCAGAATGTAGGCGCACATCATGGGTGTCGTCGTCAGTGAGATGACCATCGACACCAGGATCGCCGTGGAAAGTGTAACCGCGAACTCCCGGAAAAGCCTGCCGACAATCCCGCCCATCAGAAGAAGCGGGATGAACACTGCGATCAACGACATGCTGATGGTGAAGACTGTAAACCCGATCTCCTTCGCCCCCCTCAGCGCTGCGGCGAAGGGCTCCATCCCGTCTTCAATATGACGCGTGATGTTCTCCATCACAACGATCGCATCATCCACAACAAACCCGGTCGAGATCGTAAGCGCCATCAGCGACAGGTTGTCGAGGCTGTAGCCGAAGATATACATCACCGCAAACGTGCCGATCAGCGAAACAGGAACAGCAACGGCCGGAATCAACGTGGCCCGGGCGCTTCGCAAAAAGACAAACACAACGATGATCACTAGCACGATCGACAGCGCCAATGTTCGTTCGACATTGCTCACTGAAGCACGAATCGTCGTGGTTCGGTCCAGAACGATCGTCGTCTGAATACCCTGAGGAATCGATGCTTCGACCGAAGGCAGAGCCGCCCGAATCCGGTCGACCGTGTCGATAATGTTCGCGCCCGGTTGACGGAAGACAATCAATGTTACCGCGCGTTTTCCGTTCAGATATCCCGCCGCTCGCAGGTTCTGCGTTGAATCGACAACGTCCGCCACGTCCGACAGCCGCACCGCCGAACCGTTCTTGTACCCGACGATGATCGGTTTGTACTCCTCCGCATGAGACATCTGTCCATTGGACACAATGTCTGCCGAGATATCTCCGTTCGTAATCTGCCCCTTCGCCAGATTCGAGTTCTGAATGCTCAGCACCGCCTGAAGATTCGCCATCGTCAGGCCAAGGCTCCCAAGCTTCGTCGGATTCACTTCAACTCGAACCGATGGCAGCGCACCGCCTCCAGCATTCACCTGACCTACGCCTTGAACCTGCGAGAGTCTCTGCTGAATGATCGTCGACGCTTCGTCATACAGCTTGTCCGGACCATACTTGTCCGAGGTAAGCCCAATAATCATGATCGGTGCATCGGCCGGGTTTACCTTGCGATACGTCGGATTCGCCGGAAGGTTCGCTGGCAGATAAGTGCGCGCTGCATTGATGGCAGCCTGAACATCTCGTGCCGCGCCATCGATATTCCTGCTCAGATCGAACTGAATCGTGATCGACGTTGAGCCTAGGCTGCTCGAAGACGTCATCTCCGATACTCCGGCGATATGGCCGAACTGGCGCTCCAATGGCGTCGCTACTGAGGACGCCATAATCTCCGCGCTTCCGCCGGGCAGACTGGCGTTCACTGAGATCGTCGGAAAATCCACCTGCGGCAACGGCGATACGGGAAGCACCGTAAACGCAATGGCCCCGGCAATCGCAATCGCCACCGTCAGGAGCGTCGTCGCTACCGGCCGATGGATAAATGGCGAAGAGAGATTCATGACAGCTCCGCCGCCTCGGGCGCGCTTCTATGTTGACTAGCGTTTGCCTTCTTCCTGGTAGTCCGCGTCGCGAGGTTGTCAAAGAAGATATAAATCACTGGCGTCGTATACAGCGTCAATATCTGACTCAAGAGCAGCCCGCCAACCATCGCAATACCCAGCGGTCTGCGCAACTCGGAACCGATGCCGGTACCCAACGCAAGCGGCAAACCGCCCAACAGCGCCGCCATCGTCGTCATCATGATCGGCCGGAAGCGCAGCAGGCAAGCCTGATAGATCGCCTCCGTCGCATCAAGTCCCTGATGCCGCTCCGCGTCCAACGCGAAGTCGACCATCATAATGCCGTTCTTCTTAACGATGCCGATCAGCAGGACCAGTCCAATAATCGCAACAACGCTCAGGTCCTGATGAAACAGAATCAGTGACAGGAACGCACCAACACCGGCGGATGGCAGCGTCGAAAGAATCGTAATCGGATGAATGAAACTCTCATACAAAACTCCGAGCACGATGTACACCGTCACCAGCGCAGCAAGAATCAGCAGGGGCATATTCGACAGCGAATTTCTGAACGATGCCGCCGTTCCCTGAAAATCCGCCTGCAGACTCGCTGGCATGTGCATGTCCTTCTGCACCTTTGTAATCTCCGAGATCGCGCCTCCCAGCGCAGCATTGGGTGCAAGGTTGAACGAGACCGTGATTGCCGGAAACTGTCCCTGATGCGTAATCGAAAGCGCCTGGGTAGTCGTCTCGAAGTGTGAGAAGGCGCTTAGCGGAACAGCGTTGGCCGTCGTCGAGCTAGTCGCCCCGGCCGAAGTCGAGCCCCCTGGCCCACTCGTCGTAGATTTCAACGCGTTCGGCGGAGGTACAAACGTATTCGCCGACGGCGTGAACAACGCCGAGCCCGTCAACGCATTAGATCCGGCCGATGTAGAACCCTTCCCCGAAGAAGATGACGCCGGCGCGCCACTTTGTCCAGCCGAAGAGTTCGACTCAAGATAAAGATGGTTCAGCTTGTCGGGGTCCAGTTGAAACTGCGGCTCGGCCTCCAGAATCACGTGGTACTGATTCAACTGCGTATACATCGTGTTAATCTGCCGCTGGCCAAACGCATCGTACAAAGTCTGGTCAATCGTCGTCGGCGCCACACCAAGCCGCGAAGCAGTGGCTCGGTCGATCACCAGGGACACAGCCAGCCCGCCCATCTGCTGGTCAGTCGCCACATCTTCGAGTTCAGGCAACTCCTTCAACTTCGCCACAAAACGGTTAGTCCAATCGTTCAGCTCATTCGGATCCGGATCCTCCAGCGTGTACTGATACTGTGTCCGGCTCACCCGGTCATCCACCGTAATGTTCTGCACCGGCTGCATGAAGATCTGGATATCCTGCAAGTTCTTCAACTTCGACTGCAGCCTCCGAACCACATCCGAGGCGCTGAGGTCGCGCTGCTCCAACGGCTTCAGGTTGATCGACATCCTTCCGCTATTCAGGGTCGTGTTCGTGCCGTCCGCGCCAACGAAAGAGGAGAGACTCTCCACCGCAGGGTCCTGGAGGATGATCTTTGCGACCTCCTGCTGCTTCCGCGCCATCGCCTTCGACCCGATCGTCTGCGTCGCCTGCGTAATGCCCTGGATCACACCCGTGTCCTGCACGGGAAAGAAGCCCTTCGGAATAATGATGTACAAGTACACCGTCAGCAAAAGCGTCGCAACCGCAACCAGCAGCGTGATCGTTTGATAGCGCAGCACCACTCTCAGCGTTCGCCCGTAGAAGGCGATCATCCCTTCGAAGACCCGCTCGGAGGCCTTATAGAAACGCCCTTGTTGCTCATGCGGGTTCTGTTTCAAAATCCGCGACGCCATCATCGGCGTCAGCGTCAGCGAAACCACTGCAGAAACAATAATCGTCACGGCGAGCGTGACCGCAAATTCACGGAAAAGTCGCCCGACAACGTCTCCCATAAACAGCAGAGGAATCAACACAGCAATCAGCGAAACCGTTAGCGACAGAATTGTGAACCCGATCTGTTCCGCACCCTTCAGCGCCGCCTCCATCGGACGGAGGCCCTCCTCCAAGTACCGTGAGATATTCTCCACCATCACGATCGCGTCATCGACGACAAACCCGGTCGAAATCGTTAGCGCCATCAGCGATAAATTGTCCAGGCTGTAACCGAGCAAGTACATCGCCGCGAACGTGCCGATTAGCGATAGCGGAACCGCCACGCTCGGAATAATCGTCGCATAGAGATTGCGCAGGAACAGAAAGATGACCAGCACCACCAGGCCAACCGTCAGCATCAACTCAAATTCAACGTCGTCGACCGACGCTTGAATCGGCGTCGTCAAGTCAGTCAGAGTCGTCACCTCGATGCCCTTCGGCAGATTCGCTTCAAGCTGGGGCAACAGCTGCTTGATGCTCTTCACTACGCTGATCGTGTTCCCCCCAGGCTGCCGCTGCACATTCAGAATCACCGCTGGCGTCTCGTTCATCCACGCAGCCTGCGTCGAGTTCTCGACGCCGTCGACGATTTTCGCCACATCGGTTAGCATCACCGGCGCGCCGTTGCGGTATGCAACCACCACGCTATGGTAGTCCTGGCTCGTCACCAACTGATCGTTCGCGTCGATCTGATAGTCCTGCCGCGGCCCATCGAAGTTCCCCTTCGCCGCGTTTACGCTGCTCTGCGTCACTGCCGTACGCAGGTCCTCAAGGTTAATGCCATACGAGGAAAGCGCCGTCGGGTTCGCCTGAATGCGGACCGCAGGCTTCTGCCCGCCGCTGATGCTCACCAGTCCCACGCCGCTTAACTGCGAGATCTTCGGTGCAAGCCGCGTGTCAACCAGGTCTTCCACTTGCGAGAGAGGCATCTGGCTCGATGTGATCGCCAGCGTCAACACCGGCGCATCAGCTGGATTCGTCTTGCTGTAAATCGGGGGCGCCGGAAGATTAGCCGGCAGAAAACTCGACGAAGCGTTGATCGCCGACTGCACCTCTTCTTCCGCCACATCGATGTTCAAGCTCAGATTGAACTGCAGCACAATCACCGACGTCCCGCCTGAGCTCGACGACGTCATCTGGCTCAACCCCTGCAACTGACCAAACTGCCGCTCTAGGGGTGCCGTCACGGTCGTCGCCATTACCTGAGGGCTCGCCCCCGGGTAGAAGGTCAATATCTGAATCGTCGGATAGTCGACCTCTGGCAGCGCAGAAACCGGCAATTGCGTATAGCTCACGATACCGACCAACAGAATGGCCGCCATGAGCAACGACGTCGCCACAGGGCGCAGAATAAACGGACGCGAAGGACTCAAGGAGCGTTACTCCCAACTCTGCTGCTGGTTGGCATCGGCTGCTTGGAGACGGTGATCTTCGCCTTGTCCTGCAACTTGTCGAAGCTGCTGTCGGCCACCACGTCTCCCGGATCAATTCCCGTCACCGACGTATTATCGCCTTCGGTGACAACTGGCTTGACGCTGCGCTGGTGTGCCGTGTTGTCCTGAATCACGTAAACAAATGAAGCATTGCCGTTATGCTGAATCGCCGACGATGGAACAATCGTCGCGCCCCGCAGGGTATTTACCAGCAATCGCGTGTTCACGAACTCGTTCGGAAATAACGCAGAGTCTTTATTGTCAAACAAAGCCCGCGCCTTCACCGTTCCAGTCGTCGTATCAATCTGGTTGTCGAGCGTCAGCAGGGTGCCGCTCCCGATCTTCTTCAGTGCCGCCCGGTCGAACGCCTCCACAGGAAGTTTCGCTTTCTCCCGCAGCCGCGGCTGCACCTGACGCAGGTTGTCCTCAGGAATCGTGAAGATGACTGTGATCGGCTGCAACTGTGTGATCACCGCCAGGGTCGTTCCTCCCGACGCTTGCACCACATTGCCCGGATCGACCAACCGCAGTCCTACTCTGCCCGCAATCGGAGCCGTAATGTGACAGTAGCCAAGTTGCACCTGGTCGAACGCCACCGTTCCCTGGTCGTTCTTCACCGTGCCCGCGTCCTGTAGCGCAATCTTTTCCTGGTCATCCAGGGTCTGCTTCGGGATCGCATTCCGCCCCCACGCCTCGCGATAGCGTTCAAGGTCCATCTTCGCCTGCGCGAGAATTGCCTCGTCCCGCTCCAGCGTTCCCTGTGCCTGCATCAGCGTCGCCTGGAACGGCCTCGGGTCGATATCGATGAGCGGAGCGCCCTTCGCCACAATCTGTCCCTCCGTGAAATGCACGGCGATCACGGGCCCCGTCACCTGGCTCGTAATCGAAGCCGTATAAACCGGCGTCACTGTGCCGATCGCGTCTAGATACACGCCGATGTCGCCCTTGGTGGCCGTGGCTGTTGTCAGCGTTACCGGCCCGCCGCCGCCCGCGCCGGCCCCACGTCGTCCACCTCCGCCGCCTCCGGTGCTCTTAGCAGGCTCGTCGTGGTGCCGCAGTACAAGGAAAAATCCCACCGCAAAGATCAGCAGCAGGGCGATCCACACGACAGCCCGAAGCACTTTGCTCCGGGACGAAGTTGGAGGAGGGGCGGCGAGTTGATGGTCCGGCCCAATGGCGAGGTGTTCATTTGAATCGGCTGGCAATACGTCCCCTTTGTCACATCTGAATTTTTTGGACTTGGTGTGTAACTGGTCCGCTACTCTATGTACGAACAAGCATGTGCTTAAAGACTCAGCTGAACTGCCGTAAACTCTCAAAAACTCAGTCACATGAAGTAACAAACATCACGAAGCAAGCCGTGACCGACAGGAACTCTGCAAATTGTTGGGTTGACTCTTTCAACAGTAAATCAAACCATCTCAATCCGCCCACTCATCTCGAATACCGCCGCAAAAAACCGTGCTGGTACGGTTCGCCCCCCATAAGTCCTCGCCGCATAAACCCCATGCGATTGAGCCCGCGGCCGCCAGCATGGTATGATTAGCAATCGGCAGACTACCGTTCACCGGTAGAGGTCGGGAGCTTCTCTTTGCCCCGTACCTACTCTTCCCCCGGCATTGTTGAGGCTTTATCCAGCTCGATCCCAGGGAATCTTCTGCGACTCAGGATTGGAGCAAGTCATGGCACACAAATGTGATCTTTGCGGCAAAGGCCCGCAGTTTGGCAACAACATCTCTCACGCCCACAACACCACCCGCCGCCGTTGGAACGTCAACCTACAGCCCGTCAAGGCCCAGGTCAACGGCGGAAGCAAGCGCATCCGCGTCTGCACCAGCTGCATCAAGACCGGCAAAGTCGTCAAAGGCTAAGCCCACCCAACTTCCAGAAACAAGTCGCCCCAGCCACCTATTAGTCGGCTGGGGCTTTTCCTGCATCCTCAACGAAAATTCGTTAGATTCGGAAAATCTGCGGTCGGTCTTATTTCTTCTCAAAACCCAACGAGGCGCTGTTGATGCAATATCGCAGCCCCGTAGGCGTCGGCCCATCCGGAAACACGTGGCCAAGGTGAGCGCCACACGTCGCGCACTTCACCTCGATCCGCTTCATCCCATGTGAGTTGTCCTCAATCGCCTCGATTGCATCCGCAGACACAGGGTTCCAAAAGCTCGGCCATCCGCTCCCGGAATCGAACTTCTTATCGGAGGTGAACAGCGGCGCATTGCAAGAACCGCAATGATAGATTCCGTCCTCATGGTTATTCACCAGCGCTCCGGTAAACGCACGCTCCGTCCCGCCCTCGCGCATCACATGAAACTGCTCCGGAGTCAGCAGCGCCCGCCACTCTGCCTCCGTCTTATGTACCTTTTCAACCTTTGTCTCGGCCATAGCTCCAGCCTCCTTTTCCCATATATAGGTTCCAGTGATTAGATGCCTAATCGTCAGTAATGCTTCATTGCAGCGCTACTCCCCAGAAGCATCCTTGGCAATTACCTCGATCTCGACCAGCGCATCCTTCGGCAGCCCCGCCACCGCCACCGTCGACCGAGCCGGCGGCACCACCCCCTCCGGCGCAAGGTACTTCGCATAGACCTCATTCATCGCCGCAAAGTCTCCCATCGACTTCAAAAACACCGTGGTCTTTACCACATGAACCATATCCAGTCCGGCCTTCGCCAACACGGCCTTCACATTCTCCAGTGCCCGGACGGTCTGCTCGGTAATCCCCCCGGCAACCAACTGTCCTGTAGCCGGATCCAGCGCAACCTGTCCCGAAGCAAACAACATATCCCCCACCCTTACCGCCTGGGAGTATGGCCCGATAGCAGCAGGGGCCTCTTTGGTAGAAATCGCAGTCTTGTTTTGATCGCTCATAGTCGCTAAGTCTATCTTGTTCTTCGGGCAATGAAAATCAACGTCGCCACGGACTCGACGGCTGGAAAATATCTTAATTACCCGCCATTTTGCCTTGCGATAGGATTGCTTCTATGCGAACGCGTCCTTCCCCGATCGCCGCCCTCCTCCTGCTCGGCGCCATTCTCTCTCCAGCCGCCGGGGCCGCGGACAAACTGAAGGGCTTCTACTCCGGCAGCGGTGGCATCTCGCAGGAGGTGCACCGTGTTCTCATCCTCGAGTTTGCCGCTGACGGTACAGCGATCCTCCAGCAAAAGTGGCACGACAAAGACGCTCAGACCTGGCACGCTCGCTGGAAGAAGGACAGAAGCAAAGTCACTCTCACCTACGACCCCGCGAAGGGCGCCCCAACTCCCGACCCGCTCGTCTTCACTTTCAAACACGACACTCTTACCGCGACCTCCTGGGATGCAACCACACTGGGTCCGTTGGGTCCGCCAAAACTCACCCCCTTCGGCGGCAAAAACATTCAGGTCGGCAGTCTCGCGAACTGCCAGAGCCTGAACTCACTGGACCCAACGAGAGACTGTGTGACCTGGGGCTCAAATCGTTGAAATCATCAGCGCAACTGAGACTCGCCGTGACGCTGGCCATCGGTTCATGGTCCGTAGCCGCCCACGCTCAGGATCCGCTTACAGCATTTCCAAAGAACTACAGCCTCGTTCTCGACAACGCCACCGTCGAGGTCATTCGTACACACTATGGCCCCCACGAGAAGATCGGCGTCCACGACCACTCCAGTTTTCCGACGGTATTTGTCTATTTGAACGACTCTGGCCCAGTCCAAATCGAGCACGTCGAGGGAGATAAATCGACGGTTGTCACCCGGCCTCCAACAGTCATGGGAGCATTTCGCGTCAGCCCCGGAATGGCCGAACGGCACCGCATCGAAAACCCAGGAGATACAAGTTCGGACTTCCTGCGAGTCGAATTGAAGCAGGCCTCCCTCGGAATCCTCGAGCCGTTTCGCGGAAAGGCGCCACCCAACCCCCTGCAAAGTCAGGACTCCATCGAGTTCACCGACCCCTCCGTTCAAATCGAACGGATAGTCTGCATTGATTCTTCCGCTTGCCCGATAAAGGCATCGTCGGCTCCTTCACTCATCGTCGCCTTCACTCCTCTTTATTTGATGGAAGGAGCCGCGGAGCGAGAGGAACTCGATAGTGGTGCCGTCCGCTGGCTGCCAGCGTCAGAGGCCGCCACGATTGTCCCGGGCGCCGCCTCTCCCGCGCACATTCTCCGCATTCTTCTCCCTGCCATTCAGAAGAAGTCGCATCCCCCGGCATCCGGTTCGCGATTGCCAAATTGATGCGATCAAAAAACATCCAAACCCTGAGAAAATCGGCAAAAATTTACACCTCTCAGCAACATAAGCCCAAAAAACGGGCCTACCATGAGTGCGAGGTGAACACCATGGGAATAATGGACATGATTCAATCACTCGCCGGACAGACCGGAACGGCTGCCGGAACCGACCAGGCCAAGGTGGCCGGAGGCTTCATCGAAGCTCTCACCCAACATCCTGATGGTATCCAGGGTGTTCTCGATGCCTTCAAGAACAACGGGATGGCCGAGCACGTCAACAACTGGGGCGCCGGTCAGGCTACCACCGCAACCCCCGAGCAGGTCCAACAGGGACTCAGCGGAACGGGCCTCATCGAAAAGACCGCAGAAAAGACCGGTGTCTCCCCTCAGATTGTCCAGATGGCACTAGCCACCGTTTTGCCGATGGTTATCCAGCACTTCGCTCCCAACGGTCAGGCTACTCCAACCAGTTCCATGGGCAGCATGGCGCAACAGCTTCTCAGCAAACTCGCATAAGAGTGCCTTATCTAGCGAGCCGAATCGTCGGCTCATCAGGCACATGGGCCCCCCACAACAAGCACGACAACTCCGTCAGCCCACGCTGACAAGACAGAGGTGTGCCATGGCAGATCTTGAAGCATTGAAAGCGAAGTACGCCCCGGTCATTGCGATGATCGAAAAGTTCGTTCCCTACGGTGCAACTCTCGATGCCGTTGACGTCACCGGGGAGCAGCTCCACATTAAGGGCACCGTTCCATCAAAAGTCGTTCTCGATCGTGTATGGGACGCAATCAAGAAGTGCGATCCTACCTACTCCGACCTCCATCACGAGATCGGCACCAGCGGCGGCGATTCCCAGCCTTACACTATTAAATCGGGCGACACTCTCTCGGCCATCAGCCTGCTCTTCTACGGCAACGCGAACAAGTACCCGCAGATCGCGAAGGCCAACAACCTCGCCGACCCCAACAACGTCCCCATCGGCACCACGCTCCAGCTCCCAGTCATCACCTAGCCCGAGTCGTGGCCCGGTCAGCCCTCGTCGCGCCCATCACATCGGGCGCGCTTTCTGCTGCGCCCGCATGTAATCTGAGAACACAGACATTCTCCTTGCTTAGCCGACACTCTCCCGCAACCATGCGGGCAATCGGCGTTGCGGGACAGGCGGCAGCAGCCATGGGGTGTACCAGGTCGAAACATAACCCGGCTCCGAGAGCCAGAAACCTCTGCGCTCTCCTTCTCTTCCTCGGCTCCTGCGCAGTGGGCCTCCTCGCCCAGCAAATCCCAACAACCCAGTTACCTGACGCACCCAGCGCCTCCGTCCTCTCCGGCACCGTCACCGACACCGACCAGGCCACCATCTCCACCGCACACATCTCCATCGAGGACAACGAAACCAAAACCACCCGCACCACGCAGTCCGACGCCGCCGGTGCATTTTCCTTCTTCGCCGTCCCACCCGGAAAATACCTCGTCAGGATCACCGCCCCCGGCTTCGCCTCCTGGAAGATTGAAGACGTCGTCATCCACGCCGGACAAGATCTGGTCCTCCCCCCAATCCTCCTCGGCGTCGAATCCATCCGTTCCACCGTCGACGCCATCACCCAGGAGGATCTCGCCGAGCAGCAAATTAGCGCCGAAGTAAAGCAGCGCATCATCGGCATACTCCCCAACTTCTACGTCAGCTACATCCCCAGCGCGGCTCCGCTCACCCGCAAGCAGAAGTTCAAACTCGCCCTCAAAGTCACGATCGATCCTGTCACCTTCTTTACCACTGGCGTCACTGCCGGCATCGAGCAGTGGCAGGGTGACTTTGAAGGCTACGGCCAGGGCTTCAGCGGCTACGCCCAGCGTTACGGCGCGACCTACGGAGACCGCGTTACTTCCACCTTCTTTGGCGCCGCCCTCCTCCCCTCACTTCTCCATCAGGATCCCCGCTACTTCTACAGAGGCCACGGACGCATCGTCACCCGCGCTCTCTACGCCATTTCCACCATCGTAATCTGCAAAGGAGACAACGGACATTGGCAACCAAACTACTCCAACGTCCTTGGCAATCTCGCCGCTGGCGGCGTCTCCAGCCTCTACTATCCCAACAGCGAAAAACATGACGCCCAGGTTACCGTCGACAACATCCTCATCGGTATTGGCACCGGCGCAATCGGAACCCTCTTCCAGGAGTTCCTCCTCAAACACCTCACTCACGGTGTCCCACCGCCGCCTGCGCCATCAAATCCTTAGTTCGTTATTTCTCTTCTTCTTTCTTTTCCGGATGCCGTCGCTTCCACCACCACGCCACCAATCCCGCCACAAATGCAAACCCGGCCCCTCCCGGTAGCAGATACTTCAGTAATCCCACAGGATCGTTCCAGAACAGATACTTGATCCACTCCCATAGGCTACCCACCTGCACCGAGATCTCGGCTGTGTAGCTCGTAATCTGCACATCCGCCTTATTCGGATCATCCGGATACACAAGGAGCGCTCGAATCGTCAGCTTCTGGTCTGCGGCCGGCTCCTTCGGCGTTACCTTCCATTGCCACCTCGCTGTTCCATCGATCGGTACCAGTTGCACCTCGTCGGTCCCATCCCGTTCAATCTTGAACTCATCCGGATTTTCCTCCGCACTCAGCGTCACCCGCATTCGTTGCGACACTTTCAACGCCGCGGACTGTGCTCCCGCCTGTACCTGCCCGTTCACATCTTCATACCCATGCACCACTACGTTCACTGTCGTTGCATCCGGCAGCGACATCTTCGTCGGCAGGTTGTACTCAATCTTCCCTGTCTTTAGCTCTTTCTCCCACTGCTGTATCGCCAACCCCTCCGCATACTCCTTGTTTCCCGCGTCGGAAGTAGCTGCATTTTTCACTGCTCCAAGTCCGACCCTTGCACCGCGTCCGACCCCTGCACCGCTTCCACCTCCTCCCGCCCCAAGACCCTTAACTCCCAATCTCTGAGACGGCTTCTTCGCTTCGACGGGGGGCGGCGTAGCAGGTTGCTGCGGCGGAGGCATTACTGGCGGCGGAGGAGGTGGTGGTGGCATTGCCCCACGCGGGGCTTCCGTCGGATGGGTCATCGGTACGGCCCCCGGCTGGGTAGGGAAGCGTTGGCCAGGTATCGTCGTGTCTGTTTTCTTTTGCTTCACCAGGCGGACAGTGCTGCCATTCGATACTCTTCGTCCATGCGCGTCCACCACCACGCAAGTTACGCTGATCTCTTCAGCCGTCACGCCTGAGGTATCCAGCCGAGCCGTACTCCCCGTGACGGTCAGCTTGCCCGCACTGGCTTCGAAGCTGTATCGCAATCCAGCGGTATCGCCATTCACCACCCGGGTCGTCACCTCAACGCTTTGTCCGGGAGACGCGCTTCCCGGCGAAAGGCTGCACTGAATCACCGGTGTATCCGGCAGTGCAGCGTAGACCTCCGCCGCAAGGTAGGGCAGCCCATTTATTCCCACCTGGGCGCCGCCATTCTCTGGCATCAAAGATCCCGCAAGCAAGGCAGTCAGAAGAAGGGCCCCAAAACCTGGTCGCATTGCGGCCTCCTGGATCGTGCATAGCCAACATTCTCACCGTCAGCACACCGCAAAGTCCATCCCTTTCGGGTCCCGTGACGCAGTCTGACTCCGCTATTTGGCGGCAATGAACGACAGGAAGAATGAGTGACGACTTTGGCAATTCTCAGCTATTCCCATACACCGGAACAGCCGCACCATGGATCACCGCAGCCCGATCGCTGCACAAGAACAGGATTACCTGAGCAATCTCCTCCGGCTTCGGCCACACAGCGAAGTTCGCGTCCGGCATCGCACGCCGGTTTACCGCCGTATCGATGATGCTCGGAAGAATCGAGTTAACCCTTACACCCGAGCCTTTAACATCGGCAGCCAGCGAATCCATCATCGCGACTGCCGCCGCTTTTGACGCGGCATACGCCGCGGCACCGGCTCCATGGTCGAACGCCGCCTTCGCCGCCACATTCACAATCGATCCATGCTTCTGCTTCAACATCGCCGGCAACACCGCCCGCGCCAGCGCATAGCCCGATCGCAGGTTCAGCGACAACATCGCATCGAAGACCTTCGTCTCCAAATCCCACAGCGTTACGCCTCCCGCGTAGCCCCCGACCGTATTCACCAGCGCATCCACCCTGCCATGTCTCGAGAGCACATTACCAACGAACTCGCTCGCTGCCCGGTCAGCCGTTACATCCACGACAGCCCCTTCCATCGCCGCCGCCTTCGCTCCCGCAGCTTGTTTCAGTGCCGCAAACTCCTCCTCTTTGCGATAGGTCACCGCCACCTTTGCGCCTTCCTCCAGAAACGCAAGGCTCACCGCATTCCCCAAACCACCCGTCCCGCCGGCAACCAGCACGACCTTACCCGAGAAACCTATGTTCAAAGTCCCTCCGTTCCCTCGAAGCCCATACGGCAAAAAAGTGAGTAAAGCGAATATACGACACCGCCGGTCTCGGATTTAGATCCCAGACTCCTTAAATGCCGTCCTGCCAGTACTTTCTCCATCCAGATCCCTTAAATATCGAAAGGTCTCCACTTACATCCCTGCTGCTAGCGAATCGGAGACAGAATTGTGACCAAATTTTGACAAAAGACACAGAATTATTCCATTTTCCATAACACTTCAGCGTCAGTTAACTGCCTAAGCTCTTTTTTATGAATGCCTATTCATAATTTCCAATTTGGCCCTCAACGTGCCTCCCAAGGCATAACAAGCATTTTCCCACCGGAGGGCTCCTGCCATCCGGTCACTATCAAGGACCACACCCTGGAGCAAATCGAATTGAAAATCCCTAGTGAAACACAGAACCAATCGCACTTTGCGAGGTGGATCGGTATTCTTGCCGTTGCGCTCATCGCAATCCTATTTGCATCGGGCCCCGCATTCGCACAATCTGCAGGCCAAGTCAGCGGAGTCGTTACCGACCCCACTGGCGCTCTCGTCCCCGGCGCGACCGTTACGCTTACAAATACGGATACCAACGCGGTCCGTACCATCAAGGCGAACAACGACGCCTTGTATGACTTCACGAACGTTCAACCCGGCTCATACTCTGTCACCGCCACCAGCGCTGGATTCAGTGCCTACTCCGCCAAGGTCATCGTGACCGTCGGTGGTCACTTCACTGTTGACGCCAAACTCACTCTCGCTTCGAACACCATCGTCGAGGTCTCCGCGGATCAGAGCGTTCAGGTCAACACCTCCAGCCCTGAGGTTTCACAGGTCATCACCCAGGAGCAGATCTCGCAGCTCCCCTCCCTCACCCGCAACCCCTACGACTTCATCGCCGTCTCCGGGAACGTCTCGAACGGAGACAACACCGCATCCGGCGCTGTTCAGAACGGTGCAAACCGCGGAGTCAATTTCTCGATCAACGGTCAGCGCAACTCCGGTACTGAGATCCTTCTCGACGGCGTCGAGAACATCGCCGTCTTCGGCGAGGGCATCGGTATCCTCGTACCCATCGATGGCGTTCAGGAGTATCGCGTCATCACCAACAACTTCGCCGCGGAATACGGCCGCGCCTCAGGTGGCGTCGTCGCTGTGGCCACCAAGAGCGGCACGAACTCCTTCCATGGATCCGCGTGGGAGTTCAACCGTCTCGCAGCTACAACCGCCAACACCTTTACCAACTCGCAGACAGGTGTAGCCAAGGGCGGATACACCCGCAACCAGTTTGGCGGAGCCGTCGGTGGCCCCATTCTCAAGGACAAGCTCTTCTTCTACGGCGGCGTCGAGTTCACTCGCGTCCGCAGCGGAGCGCCGAACATCTCCGTCGTTCCCACCCCGCAGTTCCTCTCTGCGGCTGCCTCTAACGTTCAGTCTTTCTTCAGCACCTACGCTGGCCCAACTAGCTCCACAGTCCTCAGCCAGACGACCAACCTGCAGGCCGGTGGCGGTACGAACCCGCTCTACTCCACTCTTGCTCCGTCGTTGCCAGTGTTCAACGTCGTCTCCTTTATCGCCCCCGGCGATGCGGGTGGTGGTCTTCCTCAGAACACCTACAACATTCTCGGTCGCGTCGACTACAACCTCGGTCAGAAGACCCAAACGTTCTTCCGCTACGTCAACTATCACGAGATCGATCAATTGGGAGCGGCCTTCGCCTCTCCTTATTCGCAGTACAACGTCGGCTCGTCGAACGTCGGTCAGGCCTATCTCTGGAACGTTTCGCATGAGTTCAATGCGGCTCTCTCCTCCAACTTCAAGCTGAGCTTCACCCGCACGAACGTAGGCAACACCTACAATACGGCGCTGCAGAACGTTCCCACGCTCTTCGTCGCCTCCGGTGCGCAGGATCCCTACTCGGGTCGTCCCTTCCAGCTTCCCGGTTTCTACGACACCAACCCGGCAAACGGCGGTCTTCCTTTTGGCGGACCTCAGAACACCATTCAGTTCAACCCTGATGTGACCTGGGTCAAGGGCCGTCACTCCGTTCAGGCTGGCGCCGGGATCATCTACATCCAGATGAACAACGGCTACGGCGCATATGCACAGGCCAACGAGCAGCTCGGCAACTCACAGGCAACCGGTCTCCAGAATCTCCTGACCGGCAACCTGTTCCAGTTCCAAGCCGCCGTCAATCCGCAGGGTGCGACACCGTGCTCCAAGAACGCCTACACCGGTGCTCTAACGCAGACCACCGCTTGCACCATCAACTTGCCGGCAACGGCGCCTTCCTTCGCCCGTTCGGATCGCTATCACGATTGGGCGATGTACGTTCAGGACCAGTGGAAGATGACCCCCAAGGTCACTCTCAGCTACGGTCTCCGGTACGAATACTTCGGCGTTCAGCACAACAACAACCCCAATCTCGACGCCAACTTCTACTACGGCGCCGGTCCTGGTCTGCCGTCGGAGATTCGCAACGGCTCCGTCCTCACCGTTCCCAACAGCCCCATCCACAAGCTCTGGAACCCGCAGTACGGAACCGTCTCCCCGCGCCTTGGCTTTGCCTACGATGTCTTTGGCGACGGCAAGACCTCTGTTCGCGGCGGCTACGGTATCTCTTACGAGCGTAACTTCGGCAATGTAACCTTCAACCTGATTCAGAACCCGCCCAACTACGCTGTCGTCGTCATCAAGCCGTCGGCCGTTACCAACAGCAACGCTGGTCCGCTCGCGGGTGCATCGGGCTCAGTGCCTCTGCCTCCAACCAGTCTGCGTCACGTCGATCAGAACATTCGCACCGCGCAGACGCAGTTCCACTCGCTCTCGATCGACCAGCAGCTCACCAAAGACATGGTCGTAGAAGTCTCCTACAACGGTGCTCGCGGAATTCACCTCTACGACATCAAGAACTACAACATCCCCGGCAGCGGAAATCTCTACTTGGGCGACCCCATCAAGGATCCCGTCTCCGGCAAGACTGGCCTCACCAGCCTCAATTCACACTACTCCAACGACAACAACCGCGGATCGAGCGGCGACTCGTACTACAACTCGCTGCAGTTCCAGCTCAACTCGAGAAACATCCATCACACCGGACTCTCGGTCGTTGCGAGCTACACCTACGCGCATGCACTGGACGATCTCAGCACCACCTTCTCCGAGACCGCAGGCTCCAGCGCATTCACGCTCGGTTACACCAACCCCTTCAACCCCGCGCTCGATCACGGTAACAGCGACTTTGACATCCGTCACAGGTTTGTTCTGGCGCCCATCTACCAGACCCCCTACTTCGCCCGGAAGGCCACTCTTCTCGGCGAACTCCTCGGAGGCTACGAGCTGACCGCGATCTACACGGTTCGCACCGGAACGCCGTTCAACTACTACGACTCCACCAATGACAACTCGGGTTACGGCGTTCCGCGCTATAACCCCATCACCCCAGTGACGCAGCACACCTTCAAGTCCATTCCGAAGGGTGCGACGTCCACCTCAAACTCCTACGCGTTGACCGGGCCGACCACGCTGCCGGCGGACAATCCCTTCGGGAATCCGTTTTTTGCGGCGTACGATCCAGCTGACTATCCAAATGGGATCTCGGATTTCGGACCCTATCCCTCGACCATGGTCGCCCGCAACTCCTTCCGTGGACCCGGAGCCTACAACCTGACGACGTCGATCTCGAAGAAGTTCCCGATCCACGAGCAGGTCAATCTCGAACTTCGTGCTGAGGGCTTCAACGTCACCAACCACCACAACCTCTACATCCAGGAGACCCAACTCGACGGCTTCAACTCCGTCTCGGGCGGCGGCAACCCCCAGATCTACGGATCAAAGGGCGGTGTCACTGGTGGTCCCAACGACGAACGTCGCTTCCTCCAGTTCGCCGGCCGGATCAACTTCTAACCTTTTTGTTTTTTTCACGGGGATGGGCCACTGGCCTGTCCCCATTTTTTTTCTCTGAACCTCTTCACCCAACACCCGGTATCCCCTAAACCCCGCGTTTTCTGTACCCGTTCACACCTCGTCTCGCAACCCTCGGACCGTCGCCTTTACCCCGCCAAATCTAGCATTTATCATGGTAGAAACACATGGCAGACGATCAGAACCCCGAACTCCCCCTGACTCCCCCGAACAACCCCGAAAATCCCGACGGTAAACCTTCCAACACCGTCCAGGGCCGTGGTGCTGCCTTCATGCTCTCCATCAACATTGAAGAGGAGATGCGCCGGTCGTACCTTGACTACTCCATGTCGGTCATCATCGGCCGCGCCCTTCCTGATGTCCGTGACGGCCTCAAACCCGTCCACCGCCGCATTCTCTACGGCATGCAGGAGATGGGCCTCCAGTTCAACAAGAAATACACCAAGTCCGCCAAGGTCGTCGGCCACGTCATGGGCAACTACCATCCCCACGGCGACTCCGCCATCTACGACACGATGGTCCGGCTCGCTCAGCCCTTCAGCCTCCGCTACCCGCTCGTAGACGGACAGGGCAACTTCGGCTCCGTCGATGGCGACCCACCCGCCGCCATGCGTTACACCGAATCCCGCCTTACCCGCATCGCTGGCGAGATGCTCTCCGACATCGACTCCGACACCGTCGACTTCGCCCCCAACTACGACGAGTCCTCCCTCGAGCCCACCGTCCTTCCCGCTCGCATTCCCAACCTCATCGTGAACGGTTCCGGCGGAATCGCCGTCGGCATGGCGACCAACATCCCGCCACACAACCTCACGGAAGTCGCCAACGCCTGCATCGCGCTTCTATCGCGAGAAAAGACCGAAACCCGTTCCGACCTCGAGCTCTGCCTCGAGCACGTCCAGGGCCCCGACTTCCCAACCGGCGGTTTCATCTTCGGCAAGAGCAACATTGCCAACACGTATCGCACTGGCCGAGGCCGCTTCATCATGCGCGCTAAGTGCAGCATCGAAAACATCTCCGGCGGGCGTCAGGCAATCATCGTCACTGAGATCCCCTACCAGGTCAACAAAGCCAAACTCATCGAGCGCATCGCCGAGCTCGTCAATGAAGGTGTCATCACGGACATCGCCCGCGACGAGTTCCGCGACGAGTCCGACCGCGACGGCATGCGCATCGTCATTGGCCTCAAGCGCGGCGCCGAGCATCAGATCGTCCTCAACCAGCTCCACAAGCACACCCAGATGCAGGAGTCGTTCTCGATGATCTTCCTGGCCGTGCACAATGGTCAGCCCAAGGAACTCCCGCTCGACGCAGCAATCCGCGCCTTCCTCGACCACCGCGTCGAAGTCGTCCGCCGCCGTACCGCCTTCCTCCTCGGCAAGGCCCGCGATCGCGAACACATCCTCCTCGGCTACCAGATCGCGCTCGACCATCTCGACAATGTCATCAAGACGATTCGTCAGTCCGGCAGCCGCGCCGAAGCCCGCGAAAATCTCTTCCAGTACTTCTCCGGCAAGAAGATCAATCTCCGTGGCACTGAACTCAAAGGCGTTAGCCTCGACCCAAAGAAGTACGGCGTCGACATGACCTTCAGCGCCACCGGAACACTGATTCTTTCCTACAAGCAGATCGATGCGATCCTCGAACTGCAGCTCTATCGGCTCACGCAACTCTCTATTGATGAGCTACTTAAGGAACTCGCCGAGGTACGCGACAACATCACGGAATTCGAGTCAATCCTCGCGTCGCCGGCCAAGCTCCGCAAAGTCATCATCAGGGAGCTCACCGAGATTCGCGACAAGTATGGCGACGCCCGCCGCACTGTCATCGTGGACGAGACAACTGAGCTTCAGCTCGAAGATCTCATTGCGGATGAACAGGTTGCGGTCACGGTCTCTAACACTGGGTACCTCAAGCGGACGCCCATCTCGACCTATCGCCAGCAGCGTCGCGGTGGCACGGGTCGTTTGGGTATGAAGACTCGCGAAGAGGACTTCGTCGCGCAGCTCATCATCGACTCGACACACGCTTATCTCCTTTGTTTTACGAACACTGGCCGCGTCTACTGGCTCAAGGTGTATGAGGTTCCTGACGTTGGCGCTGCCGGCAAGGGCAAGGCCATGGCTTCGCTGGTTGCGCTGCAGCCCGGAGAAAAGGTTGTAACTATCCTTCCGGTCAAGGACTTAGAGGAAGACGGCAAGTACATCCTCTTTGCCACGCAAAACGGCACCGTCAAGAAGACCGCGCTCAAGGACTTCTCGAACGTTATGTCTCGTGGAATCATAGCGATCAACATCGAGAAGAGCGACGAACTTGTCACCGCGCGCATGACAGACGGCCAGCAGGTCATCTTCCTTGCGACGCACGACGGTCAGGCTATCCGGTTCAATGAGCAGGACTTACGTCCCATGGGCCGTCCGGCAACCGGGAACCGCGGCATCTCGCTTCGCAAGGGCGACTATGTTATCGGCGCGGCTGTTACTCCGTCGAACGAGGCCCGCAACAAACAGCGCCTCGAACGTGCTGCACAGAAAGGACTTACGAACCAGGTTGAGGAGGCCCTCGACGAGGCGGCTGACTCGACAGCGGCCCAGCCGCTGGAACTGGCGGAGCCCGGTGAACTTGCTGCTCCGGCGCTCTCGGAAGAGGCGCAGGCGAAGCTTGAGAAGCTGGATAAGCAGCTCGGCCTTACTCCGTGCCTTATCCTTTCGGTCAGCGAGAACGGCTACGGCAAGCGCACGGATGTGGATCAGTACAGGTTGCAGTCGCGCGGCGGCAAGGGCGTCATCAACATGAAGGCAACGCCGAAGATCGGTAAAGTCACTGCTATCAATCTCGTAGACGAGACCAGCGAGCTGATGGTGATCAGCCAGTTTGGCAAGATCATCCGCATCGACACCAAATCCATCCGCGCAGCCGGCCGCAGCACGCAGGGCGTCAAGCTGCTGGACCTCGAACCCCAGGACAAGGTCGCCGCTGCTGTCGTCATCCCGCCCGAGGAAGCCAAAACACTGCCCGAAGAGGGAACGCTTCTGCAGTAATTTTTTTCCGTGGTGGACTACCCGTTTTTGCTGGGTTTTCTGGCAAAGACGGGTGTCCAAAACGTGGTTTTTGTGTGGTGGGTTTGTGGTGGATGGTGTACACATACTGGTTCTTATAACCACACTTGCCGGTATTGAAAAAAAAGCCACTTTTTCAGGATTTATTTTTTAGCGATTCCCATTTTGGGAATTCGGTTTTGCGCTTCTGCGCCTAGTCACCTTTTGAAAGAAGACTCCGCGGATTGAACCGTACTGGTCCAAGCGGCATGGGCTAGTTTGGAGTATCGGGATTTTCGCCGCCGCGAAAACGGCCCACCTTAGCGACGATGAGACCGTCGCAAAGATGGGGCACCCCGTTTTGTGGCTCTAGTTAGATCTGGGCCACCCGCCCAAGTCCTAAGTGTTTCTTGCTTAAATTCTGTCTCAACTTACCACCACAAGTTCGTTCCTCCAGAGATTGACACAATAGCAGCGGTTAGTGCGCGCCAGTCGATGCCTCACTGGGGGGCGAAATACGTTTGAGTATTTCAACACGAGTTTTTTCAAGGAGTGACACGCTGCACCAACCCTCATACAAAAGGTAGATGGTTAGCGCTAGAGTGATAGCACCAAAAACCAATTTGAGATACCAACTGATGGGAATGTAAAAACTAATGCCAAGCAACACAATAAGACCCGCTATCCCCATGCTTAACTCGAACTTCATTCGAAGTACAAGCGTTCGAATGTACCGAAGCCCAATCGGCTCTCGTTCAGGTGCCAGCATGAGGTAGGCATACCAGTTGCAAAGATCGTTTTTTTGACGATTGTAAAAACATTCTTCAAGTCTTGCTCCCAGATTTTCAAGAACCATACCTAAAGCGGTCGCGGCCACCACAAAGACTAATCCAGACGCTTCTCGATGATCGCAAGCAAATTTCCAATCGATCTGATAATGGAGAAAAAGCCCGATTATCCAAGGCGTCAGCGCCCAAAACCCTGGAATTAGGAGCGTCACGACAGGGCGGAAAACATCTGTAGCAAATCCGGCGAATAGCTCTTTCATCTACGTCCTCCGCGAAATTTGCTATTTAGCAATCACCACCATATCGGCACTAAGTCTGACAGTTCCACTGCTCACCATTAAGCTTCGCGACCAATCCTGGTAACCAGTTTTCTTCACCACAATCTGATGCTTTCCCGGCGCGAGATTTATTGTCGATGGTGTACTGCCAACAAAATTTCCGTCGACTTCAATGTCGCAGTTCGGCACGCTAGCGTCGACGCTAATCCCAGCTACTGCCGAAACAGCGTGAGCGCTTGCCTCTGTAGTACTTCCGCTTACCGGCGCAACAACGGCTTGAAGCTCGCTTGCATGTGCGCTCCAGTGCGACAGTATCGCCTTGCACGCGTCCTCCACAGAACCGCCTACGGACAGGGTCGACTTACTGAAGATAGAGTCGCCACTCTTCTGAACGAAGACTGCGATCTTGTCCTTGTGCGTCAAAAGTCCCTTGCCGCCTTCGTGGTCCAATTCGACGACGTAGTTGGCGGCATCGACACGATTGTTGGTGATGACCTGCGGACAGCGTTGGCCAAACGTCTTAATAATCTCGGCCGTCTGTGGCCGCGCTCCACCCGAAGAGCTAGCCGCGAAGGTCCCATTGGACCCACCCGCTGCTCCCTGCACCGACCAGGAATTGCTGTCGGTAACATATATTCGAGCTTTGTCTTGGTTGCTAGTTGTTGCTGGCGCAACAACCTGTTGAGAGAGGGCAAAATTGCCAGATCCAGACAAAATAACCAAGAGGGAAGCAAGCAGATGACGCATGAATGAGGGGACCCGTTCTCTGTAAGTTGAAGTCGTATCGAAACTACACCTCGTCCGGTCAACAAACAAGGAGAAACTTCGCAGGATGGTTGGCGGTTTAGTTGGGTGGCGCACATCTGACCGAAGCACACAGACTGTGCCCCATCTTCGCGGCGGTTTAATCATCGCTAAGGTGGGAATTCGCGCTATGCGCGAACCTTGATGACGTCAGGAGGATGTATCCGGAAGGGCCGAAAAGGCAACGCCCGTTGCGTTGCAAGCTTGTCGCCAAGTGATATTGCCAAGATAGTGCTGCAGAAGATTTTCGCGTTCGATGGGTGTGAAGTGCGGCAGGCCATCTGCAATTTGTGCGTTCGTAACTGCGACCGGAGCTTCGCTCATCAGTAGACACGCGAAGTTCTTCCCCACCGCGTGCTCGCGCGCAGCTTCGAGATTCCTCGCAAACTGGTTGCGCTCGGGAAACCAGTTTATGGCGGACGAAAGAGGCTCAGTTCTCTTACCTTCAACATAAAGGCGGACTCTCTCAGTCTCGATGAAGCAGTCAACCTTGGTGCTGCCTTCAAAAGCCCACCAACGGTGCGCAGATCCTCTCGCTCCAACGGTCGCTAACTGACGAAGCCCTTCGCTCATAGCCTCACGTTTGCGCGAGTCCGGATCTCCATCCTCGGCTTTCCCCATCAAGGCTAGCCGCCAACGTCGTGTAGCCGGAGAAAAGTCTCCGCCAACTCCACGCGGCCAAATCATCCGCTCAGGGTTCTGGATGAGCCACCGAAGAAATGCCTCGGGTGGTCCGACTGCCTGTTCCCTTTGCGTTTCTGTCTCGAAGATGATCTTCACGACCTGGCCCGGATCACGCACGATGTCATCAGAAAACGCCTTCTGAGGCCCAACCAAAGCAAGAAGCTTTGGAAGCCAATCCACCCCAGTCGGGTCTGTGGCAACCAGAGCTTCGAAGAACGGACGAATGCGTGTCGCGGAGCTGTTGTATCTTCCTTTACCGTTGCCTGCCTTCATAGAAGAAGATTCTAGCTCAGAGAGAACGGGTGGCCCGCGTCTGATACCCCGTCCTATCCCTCAGCCACTGAGTGGCAGGCTCACCGCGTCAGCCCAAGCCTCAATTAGCTCTCCTTGACATCAGCAATAAGGCAAGACTATAAGAATCGCCTCCCCAACGGCCCCAAAGAACATTCACCGGACAACCAAATAGACGACAACCTCTATGCGGTTGAGCGGTCGGCCCAGCCCCATCTATGCAGCCGTGAATCCGGCTCCATGCCTGACCCTGCCCAAGGGCAGTTCGAAGCGAAGGAGGATTGAAAATGACACATCAGTCTCTAAAAACTATCGGTGCGCTGGCAGCGCTGGCGCTGATTGCATCCTGGGGCATGTCGACCAGAGCCACACGCGTATTCGCCAACGATGACAAGGACCGCGATCGCGAAAGGGAAGAGTCAAAGATTCAGATTGGCTTTGAGATTGCTCCAGTACACTTGAACCTCTCAGGAAAGAATCTGGCGTTGGTGGGGCTAGGCAGTTATTTCGTCAACGCACACAGCGACTGCAACGGATGCCATAACGCCGGACCAGGCGCCAACGAATTCCTTCCCTCCGGAAACCCCTACTTTGGTCTCAAGAAGCAGGTCAATCAGGCAACGTATCTGGGCGGAGGCAGGAACTTCGGTCCCTTCGTGGCGGGTACTGCAAGCATCATCTCCCGCAATCTGACGCCGGACAAAACCGGTCGCCCGGAGGGGGGCCGCACGTTGGCTGAGTTCATGCAAATCATGAGGACTGGCGCGGATCTGGATCACCTCCATCCAACTTGTCCGGCTGGCACGGTCAACACCGGCTGCGTACCGAAGCCGTTCGACGGTGATCTTCTCCAGATCATGCCGTGGACCTCTTATCAAGACATGACGGATCGTGACCTCGAGGCGATCTACGAATATCTGAGCGCCATCCCCTGCGTGGAGGGTCCGCCGGCGCCCGACCCGCGCCACAACGACTGTCATTGAACTGGACGGGGCTCCAGAGGGACGGGGCTCCCCCATCTGACTGAACCACCAAACCCAAGTGCCCCATCTTCGCGACGGTTTTATCGCCGCTAAGGTGGGGCAATTTTCGCGGCGGCGAAAATCTCGATACACTGATTCCCACCTAAGCCGCTCGGCTTTTACCGGGTCCCCCACGAATTTTGTTCGTATAAGCGTCGAGCGATGCCAAGACTAGGGCGCGACTACTTCATTACGATTCAGCGCCGAATTGAGGAGCATGATGGAACACGACCTGTCACAAACAATGTCGCTGCTCACTCGCACTCCTGTTGTTCTCAATGCGCTTCTGCGCGATCTGCCGAACACATGGACGCAACGCAATGAAGGCGAGAACACCTGGAGTCCGTTCGATGTCGTCGGCCATCTGATTGACGGCGAGCGCATCAACTGGATGCCGAGGGCGAAGATGATTCTGAAAACCGGCGAGAAGGAGACGTTCGCGTCCTTCGATCGTGGTGGAAACCTGCGAGAGAGTAAGGGCAAGTCGCTGGGGCAGCTATTGGATGAGTTCGCCAGCCTGCGAGCGGCGAATCTGAGCGAGCTGCGTGCGCTGAAACTGACGCCAGAGGACCTCGAGCGGCGTGGCCGACACCCAGCCTTCGGAGCCGTGACCCTGTCCCAGCTGCTGTCGACCTGGGCGATTCACGACCTGACCCATCTGCACCAGATCTCAAGGACGATGGCCCATCAATACGTCGCCGCCGTCGGTCCGTGGAAGCAATACCTTGGAGTGCTGCAGTGCACTGGCCACGGCTCTGACTGACGGACCTTTTGCTGGTGCACGGCTCGCAACAGGCTCCGAAGAACCGGAGGGACTCAAATGACCACCAAGGACCCCACGGCACCGAGTTTCAAGCAGAAGGCCACGCATGAGCTTAAGGATTTCGCTTGGATTGCTTTGTACCTGGCGTTTTTCTTCTGCGCGCTCTCGACCTACTCCACGTTGCTGTTGAGAAAACACGACATCAGTTATCTGAACTACACCTTCGCGCTGATCAATGCTCTTGTCATCGCCAAAGTCATCCTTATCGGAGAGCTGATGCACCTTGGCCGGGGTTTCGAACGCAAGCCGCTGTATCAATCTGTTCTCTATAAGTCGTTTGTCTTTGGGCTGTTTGTCTTCTGCTTCCACCTCCTCGAGGAGTTCGTGAAGCGCCTGATTCACCACGAGCCTGCCGGAACTGTCTGGCACAATATTCACCTCGGCGATCTGATCGGAGGAACGATCGTCATCTTCGGCGCCTTCATTCCCCTCTTCGCGGTCAGGGAGCTTGGCCGAGTGATGGGCGGGGAGAAGCTCCACGCGCTGTTTTTCAAATCCGGCGCCACGGCCGATCCGCCTCTCTCTCACACCCGAACGTGACTCCTGCGCTGGCTCGGCTGGCCTCAATTCACTCGCTCGCTGATCTCAGCGCCAGGTTAACGCCGCTGGTGTGGGCCACTTTTTGGGGATACACCAACCCCGGCCATTCACGCTAAGCTCGCAGCAATGAAGTTACTTCTCGTCCTCCCCCTCCTCGCGGCGAGCATCACCCCGGCCTTCGCCCAACAGGCGCCGGCCCCGCAGACACCGGCGCAGCCGCCAACGGCCGAGCAGACTCCTGCCCCGCAGACGCCCCAGCCGACGACAGTGGAGCAGCCCCCCGCCCCGCAGACTACGCCGCAGCCAGCGACAGTGGAGCAGACAACGCCTCCGCAACCAACGGCCGAACAGGTACCAACCCCGCAGCTAACAGCTCCGCAGCCAACGACAGCGCTCGTCGTCGGCCCCGCCCCCGCCGCTCCTGTCCCCGACAACTCCGCCATTGACGACTACATCTTCATTCAGGAGATGAGAATGTGGCAGGCCCTCCAGGCCCACGATCTCGTCACCTTGCAGGCCCTGTTCCTTCCGGACTTCGTCGAGGTCGAAAAATCGATCCTGAACCGCGAGCAGGTTATGGCGAATCTCAACGCATGCACGCTTGTCGGCTTCAACATGCACAACCACCAGACGCGCGTACTCTCATCCGACGCCATCGTCATTGCCTACAGTGGCTCCAACGAGTTCACCTGCGGCGAGAGCCATCTGAAAGGGAACTACAACGCCACTACCACGTGGGTCTTGCGCAACGGCAGATGGGTCGTCCAGGTTCACACCGAGATTCCCGTTAGATCGTGAGCCTGCCAGAATTTTCGAACAAAACTCAACAAAATCAGGATCTTGCTGTGCCATCAATCATCGAAGCCCGACGGGCCGCGGACTTCGCCCACGGTTCGGCAGGGAAGTGCGTAACGCCAAATTGAGCGTGTCAAAACAGATGCGATTAAATGACGCGGCCATGACAACTCCCTGACAACAACTGCTACCTGAACTCGGTACTCTTCACCCTCCGGACCAAACCGGCACCTTTCTGTCCCAGGCCAGCAGAAAGAGAGAGTGAGGCACCCGATGATTTACGCTTCGAGATACTCCGAGTTCTCAACCTCCCCCATCAACCCGCAGAGCAGAACCGGCAGCAGAACCGGCAGAAAAACCCTCGCACTTTGTCTCCTTGCAGCTGCAGCAGCCCTTCCCGCCGCAGCTCAAACCGCCGGCACCTACGCGGTCACCAACCTGATGTCTGACGGCTCGGTTCCCGCCACGATCACCGACGCCAACTTCATCAATCCGTGGGGCGTCACAAACGGCACCTTCTGGATAAACACCCAGGGGACAGGTCTTGATTACGTCGTCTCGGCCACAAACTTCCCCCCGTTTACCCCGCCTGCCACCCCCGCGTTCGCATTTAAAGTCATCATTCCCGCGGCCACCGGCGGTACGACCGCCACCGGCTCACCTACGGGCGCGGCCTCCACCGGCGCTGCCACCGGCTTTCTCTTGCCTGCGCCGAACAGCACAAAGGCCAACTTCCTCTTCGCTTCACTCGACGGCATCATCACCGGTTGGAACAGCAAGCTTGGCACCGTGGGACCGCCCACTCCCGTCACTCAGGTCGTCGTCAATAACAGCGGCGCCGCCGGGGCGGTCTACACAGGCCTGGCCCTCGTCACCAACACCAATGGCACCTACATGCTCGCGGCCAACTTCGGTAAGGCAGCCACTATCGAGGTCTACGACAGCACTTTCACCGCCGCCAAACTAGCCGGCAGCTTCACCGATCCGAATTTGCCCACGGGCTACGTCCCCTATAACGTTCACACGATCGGAACCCAGGTTTTCGTTGCGTATGCACTCCGCGCCAGCACAGGCGGACCCACCATTGCTGCGGGCGACGGCATCGTGGACATCTTCGACAACAACGGCAACTTCGTCTCCCGCGTGGTCTCTCCCGGTGGCAACCTCAACGCACCATGGGGAATGGCCGTTGCTCCCACAACCTTCGGCATCTTCGGTGGCGACATCCTCATCGGCAACTTCGGCGACGGCGTCATCAACGCTTACGATCCCAAGACCTTCGCCTTCCTCGGCCAGCTTAGCGACGGCACCGGCAAGACTCTCGTTTACGCCAGCCTCTGGGAGATCTTCTTCGGCCTTACCGCTGCCACCGCAACCGCGCCCACCAACACCAACACGCTCTACTTTACCGCCGGTCTCGCGGGAGAAAAGCACGGCCTGCTTGGCGCAATCAATACCAACCCAACCGCCACCGGCACCCCGACCTACGGGTTCTCCGCATCTGCCGCGGGTGCAACAGTCACGGCCGGCTCCTCCGCCACGTTCGTCCTCAGCGCAGCGCCAACGAACAACTTCAGCGGCACAGTAGCACTCGCGTGTGGACTTCTTCCTGAAGCGGCCACCTGCACGTTCTCGCCTGCGTCTCTGAACGTAACCGCCGGTGCCCCTGCCACCAGCACTCTCACGATCGCCACCGTAAAGAAGACGGCGTTACTTCAGCCTCGCACGTTCCACGGAGTGACCAGAGCAGGGATCACTGGAGCCTTCCTCTTACCATTTGGTGCAATCCTGGCCTCGTTCCGGCTGCAATCCTCCACAAGACGAACTTCCATTAGGCTCTTTGCCTTGCTTGGCATCCTTCTCGTCTCTGCCGGGTTCATTCAGGGCTGCTCGAGTTCCAGCGACGTCATCCCGCCGTCAACTCCAGCAGGAATGACGGCCATTACCATCAAAGCCACCTCTGGCTCCATCACCCAGAGCACAGTGGTCAATCTCACCGTGCAATAGCATTAGCCGTTAGACCGAAAATCCCACTCATCGCTTTTGTGTTTCATGCGCTGAGGGGGATTTTCCGCGCGCGTGGCAACCGTCACGTTCTCCCGTCCGGTCGTCACATTCCCCTCCCGCACGGTCCCAATCCTGCTACCCTTTCCCCACCCTCGCAAGCCGAATCCGACTGCCACGAAAAGGAACTCATCTATGGCTCTGAAACGTATGGCTCTGAAACCGATCCTGCTAGCCCTCCTTCTTTCGCCCGTCGCCCTGGCTCAGGCGCCTAAGCCCGCAGCCCCGCCGCCCACCTTGAAGTCCGTCCTGCTCGGCCAGCTTCGCTCCACGCACAACAAGGCCGAATGGTTCGTCCCCCTCAACACCGCCGTTGCCGGCCTCACTCCCGAGCAGGCGCGCTGGGTCCCCAAGTCCGAAGGCCCCAACAACCCCGCCCCGGAAGATCACTCCGTCGGCATGGTTGCCTTCCACCTCCTCTACTGGAATGAGCAGGCGTTGCACCAGCTCAAGGGTGAGAAAGTCCCTCCGCCGACCAACGACAACACGGAGACCTTCAATAAATTCGACGCCGCCACCTGGGCTGACACTGTCAAAAAACTCGACGAGAACCTCACGGCATTGGAGCAGCTTGTCGAAGCTGCCGATGATGCGAAGATTGCAGCCATCGCCAACACGATCGCTCACATCAGCACGCACAACGCCTACCACACCGGCCAGATCATCATGATCCGCAAGCTTCAAGGCTCTTGGGACCCCAAGAAAGGCGTCAGCTAGCTTCCGCTGACGCGACCTGATTCCTCCTTGGGATAGGGGAAGAACAGCTCGTTGCCATCGGGGTCTTCGATAATCATCGTGTCATAACCCCACCAGCCATCCCTGATGGGCGCGCCCCGGCCTTCGAATTCGGCTCTCAGCGCCTGCAGTGGCTCTATGTCGATCGAGATAAACATGCGGCCGCGCCCGGTCTTTTCGGGCCGCTGGCAGTTGAGGAGGATCTCGCAATCCTCACGGTTGACCTGAGCGACGAGGATTTCCCCGTCCTCCTCATAGCGGGTCGATTCGGCAAAGCCGAGCTTTTCGGTGTAGAACGCGATCGACCGCTCTACGCTTTCGACGAACAAAACAGGACGCGAATACCAGACGCTCATTCCACGAATCCCCGCATCGCAATGTCGATACAACCTGGCCCTTACTTCGCACGCAGCGGCTGCAGATCCTGATCCATCATTGCCGCCAGGTCCTTGGCGAGACCCGGCCCTTTTGCGTTCGAATACGTCCCCAGTGTCCCCTTCAACTCAACCGCGGTCTTCTTGCCGGCGATCTCTTCGGTGCATGGAGTTGACGTCAGATACGAAGCCGTAAATCCGATCGTCCGCTTATTCACCGTCTGTTCCTGCACCACCACATGGAGCGCGCGATCCGCCTGTGCTGCAGAATCCACCATATCTACAGCATTCAACGCTCCCACCGCCTGCTTGATCGCTGCTGCAATATCTCCCGTTGGGTCTTCCCCCGCCACCGTCACCAGCACCTTCAGTCTTGCCGACGGAATGGTTCCGCTTGCTGGACACGTCAACACTCCCTTTCCCGGCCCAGGCCGCGCCGAAGTCTCCAAGGCGAACAACTGCATCTTCGTCAGCTTGTTCAGCCCCTCGGCGTTGAAGTTCTCCGCCGTAACGCCCAGCGTCTGTTGCACCTCCGGCGACCAGACCGCCGTGTTCGCATTCGCCTTGGCTGCGGCCGAGCTACTTGTTCCTGCAGTCTTCGGCTTCGTTGTCGCCGTCTGCGCGAAACCCACAGCAACCATCCCAGCCACTCCCACGCTAAAAATCGCCTTTAGAAACGCCATCTGGTTCACACATCCTCCGGCCCGTAATACGGGCGATAGTACTGAGACGCTAAAACCGACTCTGAGCCTCCGAGAGGTTTCAAACTTCTCTCCACAAAATTCGGTGAGGCTCTGCAGTGAGTATTTTACGGACGGATCCAGCAAATATCTCATACCAGAGACTTTGTACCATTTCGGTGATGATGGTTGCACACAAATTTCCGTCCATTGAAAATTCCGCATCTAAAACTGAATGACCAAGTGTAGAAGAGCGGTCCTTATTACTCCCCTCCTGTTTGCGATCAGTATCCTTCCCGCGACGGCGCAGAACCATCACAACAACAGTGCTTACTACGACGGCATGCGCCACGGCACGCAAGGCGGCAACTACTACGACAACCACGATCCTCGCTACAACAACAACTACCAGAACGGTTATCACAACGATCACCGCGAGCCCCCAAAACAAGGCGGCATCGGACCAGGTAAAGGAGCCCTTATCGGCGGGGCCGGCGGCGCGGTTCTCGGCGCGGTCTTCGGCGGCGGCCTCAAGGGGAGCCTCATCGGCGGAGCAGCCGGGGCGGGCATCGGCGCAGTTGTAGGCCAGGCCGCACAGAACAAGCGCAACAACGACAACTACAACCGTCCCTACTAGCCCTGAAATAAAAGAGGAACGATCTCATGCGTACAGCCAACAAAATTGCTCTCTGCCTCGCGCTCGCCGCCGCCACTCTCACCGCGATAGCCCAGCAGCCCTCTCCCGCGACCATCACCCCTTCCGCTGACTCCGCCGCTCCCCACAACTGGACCACCGAGCAGATCCTTACCTGCACGGTCTCAGACTGTTGGCAGCTTGCCGGCCGGAATGAGACTACCTTCTTCGATATTATTCAGCAGCTCGCCGAGATCTCCGCTCAGACTCGCGGCCTTACTCTTCCTGATAACGCCGAAACCGGCAGACGCGCTGGCGAATACATCAAGGCGAAGGCCAAGTCCGATCACGGCCAGCTCCTGTACGCGATCGTCGACGCTTCCATCCGCAAGGTCGGCACCAAACCCGCCACCAACTAGTCGCTTCCGAGAAGGAGATCAGACGCTAACATAGTTCCCATGCGTCTTCTCCTCCTTCTCCTGGCCGTCGCCACACCCTCCCTCGCTCAAACAGTCGCCCCAACCCCCGCTCCGGTAGAAATCGTCAACCTGGAACGGCATCTCTGGACCACCATGGCCGAAGGTGACTTCGCGACTGTCCGGAGCCTCTTCGCCAAAGACTTCATCCAGGTCGACGATCGCATCCAGGCCGTCGACTCCCTTGTGATCACCCTCAAGCACTGCAAGCTCGAGTCCTACGAACTCAGCGACGTCCAGGTCCGCATCCTCTCGCCGGACTCCGCGCTCACTGCCTACCACGTCGTCAACACCGTCAACTGCGGCACAGAAGACAATCCTCAGCGCAAGAGCTACGACAACAACTCCACCACCGTCTGGGTACGCCAATCCGGTGCTGCGAAGTGGCTGGTCCAGGCCCACACCGAAACTCCCATCAAGCCCTGAACTAAACCGCCGCAGCACCTGAAGCGGCCGTCGCCTCGCGTGTCAGCGTCGCGACTCTCTCGTCATAATCGCCTTCGAGACGGGCGCGCGGCTCTTGTACTCGCGACCCTCCACATAGGGATGGCGTTCCTTCAGATACTCGAGCAACCCTCCCTCAATCCTCTTCGCGCGCCACCATGCGGTATTCCAGAAGTTCGCGTCATAAAACTCAGTAATTCCACCGAAATCCACGTCATCGACGTCGATCCATGTCCATACGGCAGAGGTCAGAATCGTTCGCTGCAGATCGGCTCCTCGAATCTCGCAATCGGTCAGGCCAATACCTCGCAGATCAAGTACCTCACCTGGCGTTCTCGGCCTTTTCAAAACCGCGGCCAAGCGTACTGAGAGAAACCAATCCTCCTGCGCCAACAGGTTGTGCATGTCGAGCTTATCGGGCGGAAGCAGAGCCTTGTTGAACGTGCTGTTCTTGTAGTCCCATGCCGCATTGAACTGCGCACTCAACTGCTCCCGCACTGTTCGACAGATGGGCAGCAGCATACTCAGATAGTCTGGGCTGGACGGATCGGTGACCGACGTAAAGAGATTCTCGAAGTCCGGCATCGACTTCGCATTTCGCAACAGCGTCATTGCAATCCCGCGGCCCAGCGTCTTGTAGGGCTCCTCGGTAAACGAACTAATCAGCGTGGAAGCTTGTGAGATGTGTTCCATCTTTACGATCATCTCGACGACATCGGTGAATCGCGCCTTCTCGTGTTTGTCAGCCTGAGTCTTCGCGTCCTCTCTCTTCTCTCGCGCCGCCACTCGCGCCTGCCACATATTCAGGCATAGCGTACCCGCCAAAACGATGGTCGTAATAAAAGGAGTCAAGATCTCGGCAGCGCCTTTCCAAGCGCCATTCGATTCATTCATATCTTTCAGCAGCTTTTCTTTCTCCACCTCAGACTTCAGCCCCGACAGCCGCACCTGTTCTATCTCAGAGGCCTTCTCGAGCAGCGCCGCGCCCTTCGCGACATCCTCCGGCGTCCCACTCGCAATCAGCCGGCTCGCAGCATCGCGTATCGCCGCAACCTGACGATCAGTCTCCGCATCTACAGTTGTTTTGGACGCAGCAGCACTCGTCGTTTGCGCAAACGAAAACAGACTCCACCCAAAGAACAGAATTAGCAGGAACAGGACAACACCTCGCATCCATCCTCCATGTTTCCAGCTTCATTTTTTCTCTTCAGAACTCCTGGCCCCAGGTAGCAAAATCTCCAGACTTCCCATACAGTCGAAACGTTCCCGAGAAAGAGGTTTCCCTGACCATGATCCCTCGCAATCTCACCTTGCGAATCATCGCAACTGCAACTCTACTCCTGGCCCTCAACGGATGCGTCAATCTCGACGATGTGGCTGGTCTGTCCAAATTATCAGACGACGCCAGAATCGCTCTCCCCAAGGTCTCCAACGACATCGCCGGAACCTGTGCCCGCCAGAACACTTTCTTCGACGACACGCCAACCAAAGAGCGCCCGCAAGATTCGAAGCCCCTCGATTGCAAACCCTATGCTGATCTCAGCGCCCAGCTCGCCCAGGACCAGAACATTCTGCTCGACTACTTCGAAGCGCTCGGCAAAATCGCCTCAGACCACACCATGTACGGCGCGGCGATCGATACAAATGTAACCACCATTGGCGCAAGTTCCAAACTCTCCGCCAGCGCCGCGACTGCCAGCATTGAAGCGCAGAGTATCCTCAAGGCGATCACCGACGCCGCAACCAGGGGATATCGCGAAAAGCAGCTCGGTCAACTCGTCAAGGACAACGACTCCGCCATCCAATCCCTCACCAAAGCTCTCAAGAAGATCATTACTGACGACTACGGCGTCATGCTGTCCAACGAAGATTCCACCCTCGACAACTTCTACCAGGGACCCATGGCCGCCGCCCAAGCCGCTCCCCAACCGAACGAGCGCCTCGCCCTCATTCTCGTCCAGCGTCAGTACTCCGGCGACAAGACCGCACTGCAATCGCGCAAAGACGCCGCCGCCAACTACGGCAAGCTCATGGATGCACTCGCCGCGCTCCACGCCAAGTTGGCCCAGCAGACAACTCAGAAGGCCAGTCCCGCGCAGATCGCCAAAGAGATCGCGCCCATCGTCAAATTGCTCAAGATCACTCTAGCGAATCTGCAATAGAGGTAAATCACTCATGAAGAAATCCACCAAGACACCCTCGCCGGCGCCATCGAAGATCTCGCCAGCAACCGCGCCCGTCGCAACGGCGAGACCTGCACCAGACGCCGGCACGACTCTCAGCGACGATCAGATGCAGCAACTCGCCCAGTCCTTCCACGACATCTCCGTCGCAATCGGCCAAGTTCGCCTCGACGGGATCAAGGCCGGCGCCAGCCTCACCGATCCCGACATCGTACAACTTCAGGGTTATGTCTTCTCGTTGAAGAACATCTCGGACAACCTCGCCCTGCAAGCTGCGAATCTTACCTTGCAAAACGCCGATCAAGCCCTGCAGCAGATCTCTGTCGCAACGCAGACGGCAGACCGCGCGCTCGACAAACTTGCCCGCATCGACAAGGCGGTTCAGATTGCCTCAGCCGTCATCGTTCTTGGCGCGGCCATCACCACGCGCGATCCCTCGCAGATCATCTCTGCCGCAAAGTCGGTCGTAGGTGCATGCGGCGTTACTGTCGGCTAACCAGGTTCCGCTATCGTGCGCCACGGTTGATCGCATGAAGATGCAGACCGAAGAAAATTAGTAAAACCCACTAAATCCCGCAGAATCCTACTTTTTCGAAGCAAGATCGCACCCAGCGAGAAGAGTCGATTTAATACATAGAGACGTTCAAAAGACAAAACAACGATTCCAAAAATACAACTGCAACCGAAACTTTTCACCGACAGTCGCGTCTTCACTCAAAGCAGGCCTGTCCCATGCAGACAGTCCTCGCCGAGGGAAGACGAATGGCAAACAATCTGAAATACTTCGCCGTCACGCTGATGCTTCTTATTGCGCTCAGCTTCACCTTTGAGCGTCAGGCTCATGCCTATGTCGATCCTGGCTCAGGGCTCCTTATCTTTCAGGGCATCAGTGCCGTCTTCTCCGGCGCGCTCTTCTACTTCCGTCGCAGACTCAGAAATCTCTTCGTTAAAGATTCCAAGGGCATTGCCCAATCCAGCGGCCCCTCCTAGCGTTTCGTTGACATTGAAGAGAAGCCCCTTATAGCCTCTTCTTTGAGTGCGGCATTACGCAAAGCCACACCTCTATCCCTCGTTACCGGCCGGTGTGCATGCTCGCGTCCTGTTACCTCGCCCTGAAAGAAAACAGGCTTTGAGAATCCTCACCCATCCAGCCACGGTGGCCTTTGGCCTCGCGAACCTGTATCTGCTCGATCTCACAGGTCCACTCATCAACACCGAGCACGATCTCGTCTACCACCTTATCGGTTCGGCCTCCTCCGTCATCGTTCCCATCATCATCTACGTCATTACTCTTTCGCTCCTCCTCACCGCGCTTCTCTTTGTCGCCGAACGGCCCGGCCCTCTCCGCGTCATCATCTGGTCCGCATTCATCCTCGCTCTGCCGTCAATCCTTCTCCATACCATCGCCAACTTCGCCGGCTTCGACGTTCCCGATTGGCTCACCTACTTCATTGCGGGCGTCTGCCTTCTCACCTTTGTCGCGATCTCCTTTCTCTGGAAGAAATTTTTTCCCCGCTTCGAACGGATCCAGCACACCGCAGCCGCCATCCTGGGCTTCTTCGCATTCACCGGCCTGGTCATCTTCACGCAACTGGTCTGGAGTGCATGGCAAGCCCGCAACCTCAACCCCGCCCCTACGCTCCACCAACCCCAACTCGCTGCGGATCCTCCTCGCCAACGCATCATCTGGCTTCTGCTCGACGAACTCTCTAACCAGCAGCTCTACGAACGTCGCTTTCCCGGCCTCGAGCTTCCCGCCTTCGACCGCCTCGCCGCACAATCCACCGTCTTCACACAGGTCGTCCCGACCGGCGAATACACTCGCTACATCCTCCCCACACTCTTCACTGGAATCCCCTCAAACGCCGTCGACGTCTCGGCCCGCGGCATGCTCATCTCTCTCAAGGACCCCTCCTCCGGCAAGTGGACCCGCTTCCAGCAGCACCAGACCGTCTTCCAGGATGCCATCGACGCGGGTTACACCACCGGCATCGTCGGCTGGTACAACCCCTACTGCCGCATCATGCCCGAGGTCCTCGATCATTGCTTCTGGACATACCGCGAATCCACTCCAGCCAATCTGTCCCCTAACCGTTCTCTCGCCGTCGACCTCCTCCGCCCCTTTCGCTACCTCTGGCTCGACACGAAACACGTCTTCGGCCACGGCCCCGGATCACCCACTGACGAGTATCGCGACATCCGCCAGCACTCCGCCGACTATCGCAATCTTCTACGCGAAGGTGACGCCGATCTGAAAGATCCCTCCATCAACTTTCTCTTCCTTCACATGCCCATCCCCCACCCCTACGGCTTCTACGATCGCGGCAAGAAAGTCTTCAGCACCACACACACCTCGTACATCGACAATCTCGCGCTCGCCGACAGCTACCTCGCCCACATCCGTCAGCTGCTCGAACAGAACAACCAGTGGGACGGGTCCACCGTCATCGTCATGGGCGATCACTCATGGCGCACCAGCTCCATCTGGAAAGACTCCATGACATGGACGGACGAAGATCAGGCTGCGAGCCACGGCGGCGAGTTTGACGCCCGCCCCGCCTACATCGTCAAACTCCCCAACCAGCAGACCCCCGCACACATCGACCAACCCTTCTCCGCCGTCAACACCCGCGCCCTTCTCGACGCTCTCATGCAGAACCATCTTCAAACCCCCGCCGACCTCCAGGCCTGGGCCGGCCGGCAGAAATAACTCCTTCTGTTGCAATAGATGGCTTATGGGTTAACCGATCAGTACACAGAACCGATCTGGTCACTTACCCCCTCCCATTCGAACGATTAGTGTAGAAAATGCTCTGGCGTTCCGCGCCTCCGAAATCATGATGCGTGTGAACGCCCCCATCCCGGCCATTCTGGCGCTTGCCGTCCTGTACTTTTTTCCTGTTCCCACTCTCGCTCGGCCCACCCATCGCGTAGCGCACAGTCCCACAGCTCCTTCCACTCACCGCAAGCCCGCTAAGCCAGCCCGCTCCGCACGCAAACACGCCGCTACCACAACCACTCGTGTCCGCACGCAGCCCTCCCCCAAGCATCACAGCACGCGCCGCAATATCCGCTCACTCGCGCCAGCACGAAAAAGCGGGCCCGAACTCACCGCGTCGGCAGCCGAGCCGCAAACAGCCACCTCAGACGACTTCGTCAAAGCCACCGAAGTCCCGGCCCCGGTCGCCATCCATGGAACATCGCGACCCGACGAACCCAGCGAAACTCAGCCCCGCTCTCGAGCAAGCAGGCACGCATCCGCATCAAAATCGGTCTCCGCTGTCGGCGTCGTCCGCTCCCATGAGCCAAGACCACAGCTCCTCAGCGTTCAGGAGGCCGCCTCAACCCCGGTCATCCTGCCCACCCTGTACAACAAGCGCGGCCGCCTCATTGTTCCCCCACCCCTCAAGGGGTCCCACGATATTCTCGTCCATCAAAACCAGGTAGCCGATCGCGACGGCCTCGACCGCATCCAGAACGACGAGGATCTTACCGCCATGCGCAGCGAGCGCCTCCTCGTTCCGCTCCCCGCCAGCAACGCCCTTCAGATCGACGAGCGCCTTCCCGGCAACCGCCGCTATGCCCGTCCCTGGACCGCGCAGTTCCTCGCCACGCTAGCCCGAGCCCACTACGCACACTTCCACACTCCCCTCCAGGTCAACTCCGCCGTTCGCACCGTCGAATTCCAGCAGCATCTGGTGCACATCAACGGCAACGCGGCTCCCGCCGAAGGAGACACCGCCTCCCCTCATCTGACGGGGCAAGCAATCGATATTGCGAAACACGGCCTCTCCCTCACTGAAATCGCCTGGTTGCGCGGCTACCTTCTCCCTCTCGTCCAGGAAGGCAAGGTTGACGTCGAAGAAGAGTTTCAACAAGCGTGCTTCCACATCAGTGTCTACAGAAAGTACCTGCCTTCGGACCCCGCTCCCAACCGCAATCCCGCCGCATCGCACCACAGCGAAACCACCGCACTAGCCGCAGCCATGCGCTAAACGAGATCAAAGTTGCGGCACTGATCTTCGGTTGTTTGTTTCTCGTCGTCATCCTGAACGCAGCGAAGGATCCCTGTATTTTGTTTTAAAGCTGTGCTAAATCAGAGCATTACCCAACTCAAACAGGCTCGCGAACCCCACTCCGCCAGCTCGCATACGCCGCATCCACCGCCCGCATATTCGCAATTGCATCCTCACCCGACGCCGCAAAGCTTCCCGCACCCCGGAACGCCAGCGCAAAGCTGTCGAGCATGCGCGTATACGCATCCCCATTGTCCACCGTAAGAGTCTCCACCAACTCCCCCGCCCGCCGCAGCACCAACTCGATTGGGCGATCCACGGTTAGCCCATTCTCGGCGATCAGCACTCCATCGCTCCCATTCACTTCAACCAGTGACCGGTACGGCGCGCGAGCACTCGTCGTCACATTCGCATACACTCCACCCGTCATCTCCAGCTGCAGCGAAGCGATCGCCTCCACCTTCCCGGATGCCTCGTCCTTCTGCGCCAAGGTGCTCACGCTCACCACCTCTGCGCCCAGAATGTAGCGCAGCGCATCGATGCAATGCACACCAACATCGGCGACAGGCCCTCCAGCCGCCAGCGTAGGATCGGTGATCCATTTCCTTGGCGACTGCGCAGCCGGATAGCTGTACTGTGCATGCGCGAGCTGCGGCCTCCCGATACGCCCCGCAGCAATCTGTTCCCGAATCCAATCCGCGCTCCGGTTGTAGCGAAAGTTCTGCGCCACGCCGTAGAGCAATCCTGCAGCCTTGGCCGCCGCCTGCATCTCCTCGGCCTCCGCAGCGTTCATCCCCACCGGCTTCTCGCACAACACCGCCTTGCCATGCTTCAGCGCCAGCAGCGTATCGTCCCGATGCATCGCATCCGGCGACGTAATCATCACAACATCGACGTCAGCCGAAGAGCACAGCGCCTCACGCGTAGAGAAGCAATGAGGGATCCCGTACTTTGAGCAGTCTTGTGCAGCAGCCGCCTGATCCCGCCGCCACATCCCGCTCAGGGTCGCCTCTTTGCACTGCGAAAACGCGGGCAGAAGGCGGCGAACCGCGTGGCGTCCAAAGCCAAGAATCGCAAACCGCACTCGTGCCTGCGTCATCACCGCTCCGAAATGTTGTGAGATTTATTTAGTGCGCGTCGTTCTTCACGATCTGTTCCGCGAAGAAGTTCTCCACCTTCGCCTGATCGTGCACCATCTCCAGGTAAGCGGCCTTCAACAGCTGCGACCGGCCCTCGCGCATCTGCTGCCGAATCGCCTGCTGCACCCGCGGATCGTTCAGATCGCGTTGTCCCGGAGGATCCCGCGACAGCAATTTGTAGACTGCATATCCCACCGGCTTCTTCGTCTGTCCATCCAGCAGCGGCAGAATCTCCGTTACCTCGCCAGGCTTCAATTTTGTAATCGCGTTGAAGATGGCAGGGTCCGCATGCATCTGCGACTCGTTCACAAACCCCATATCTCCGCCATTCGGAGCCGTCTCCGGCTGCTCAGAAAAATTCATCGCCAGCGTGCCGAAGTCTTCGCCGCTATCCAGCCTGTTCTTCAGCGCCTGAATCTTTCTCTTCGCGTCCACGTCGTTGGTCGCCTTGCTGTTTTGCAGGTTGCCCGCCTGCGGCGTCGGCAGGCCCGTCACCTGGATCTGCGCCAGATGATACTGCGTCTCTCTCAGGTTGAACTCGGCCTTGTTCTTGTTGAAGTAGTTCGTAACATCTGCGTCCGTGACAGTGATCTTCGAGTTGATCTCTTTATTCAGCAGCTTGCCGATCGTCAGATTTCTCCGCAGCGCGTGCTTCAGATCATCAACCGTCTGATTGCTGGCCTTCAGCCGTTCCTGAAACTGGTCCTCCGTGTAAGGAGCCTTCATCTCCGCCAGCTTCGCATCCACCTCTTCATTGGTCGCCGTCAGGTTCATCTTGGCCGCACGCTGTTCCACAATCTCCTGATCGATCAGTGCGCGCAGCACGTTCAACCGCAGAGAATCCGCCTGCTCCTGCGCAAGCTGCTGTTGCTGAGGATTGTCGCCAAGCTGCGTCTGGTACGCCTTATCCAGCTCGGCCCGCATAATTGCGCGGCCATTCACCGTCGCAACCACATCGGCGCTGTGCGTGCGATTGCAACCCGCAACCGGCAGTAATCCCGCAACCAGGATCAGTGCGACAGGAAAAGCAAGTTGGCGAGTGGAGCGTGTTGGGATAGTACGACTGATCTCGGTCAACAAAGTTGGCACGTCTTGTATCTCCTGCTTTCGTCTGCTAACTGCCCGGCTTGGTCGCAGGCGGGGTTTGCGGCTGTGCCGGAGCGGGTGCAACCGGTGGAGGCGGCGGCGGTGTCTGGCCTGAGGCAATTAGCGCGCTATCGATCATACGGTATACATACTCCAGCGGTAGAGCCCCTTCCACCTTTTCTCCATTGATAAACAGCGCGGGCGTCGAATCCACGCCCAGCGACTCGCCCAGCTTCATTGATGCCTTGATCGCCGAATCATCCTGTTTCTTCAGGCACGCATTCAAAACGTCGGCGTTGAGCTTCTGCCGCTTTCCCTCGTCCCGCGAGAGCGAATCCAGCGTATCGTTCGCCTTCGCCAGGGTCTTCTCATCGCCACCCATCTCCGCCGCGTGCGCGTGAATGTAGTCCACGAGATTCCAGTACCCAACCGCGCTCTGTGCGCCAACGCAGTTCGTATCGATCGCCGCACGCATCGCCCACGGGTGCTGATCCAACGGAAAATCGCGATAGACAATATGAATCTGATCCTTGTACCGCTCCGTCAGCGCGGGGAAAAGCTGCTGATGCATCTTCGCGCAGTACGGGCATTCCAGGTCATCAAATCCGACGATCAACACTGGAGCAGTCACCGGTCCACCTCGCCCGGGCCGTCCATCTCCGCTCACCAGCAGCTTCGGATCCTTGCTGATGTCGTAGGTGTTGAACTGTCCCAGCGTCTTGCCATCAGTCGAAAGCAGAAACGTCACCGGCTTGCTGGTCTTTTCTCCTGACGTAAAGGTCACGCTGATCGCGTCGTAGCCCGGAACGTTGCTCTTCGTCCGCGGACCAACCTTGATGTCGTAGTCCGGCGGAATCGACGACTTCGACCGAATCAACACCTCCACCCGCCGCGCCAGCTCTGGAGACAGTTTTCCCGAAGCCTCCACCGGAGTCTGGGCGTGGCATCCAAGAGCAGCCAGCGTAAACGCAAAAATCAGAGTACGAAAGGGTTTCACAACGGTCGGCACAATACCTCGATTATCTCATGCAGCGGCGGTTTGTATGGCCAAACCACGCCTTCTGCAAAGCTCAAAACAGACTCGCCGCGTGCCGCAGATTCCCCGCCGTCCCGATATTCAACAGCGTGAAATTAAACCGTTCCGACGTCTCATTGCGTACCGAGCCCAACTCGTACTTCCGAACCTCCACGCTGAACCCGCAGCAGTCCCAGTTATACGACCCCTGTAGCGCTCCATACTGCACCAATCCCGAGTCGCCCGCCCTCAGATCCAGCCCAACATTCGCCGCCACGCCCAAACCCGCCCTCGTCGGCGACCCGTACCCAAGCAGCAGCCGCAGTTGATTGAAGTTCGACACCGAAGAGCTCACACCTTCAGTAAAGAACCGTCCCGGCGCATTCAACTTCGCGTAGCTGAGTCCTCCAAACACATTGCCTTCGTGAAAATCCACCAGCAAATTGTTCGACGTAAACTTCTTCGCTCCGGTATCAAGGTCGAAGTCCCATTCCACATCCATGTGCTCGGACGTTCTCACCCGCAGCCGCGAAACCAGCGGCGAAATCGCCCGCGGCTCCGTCAAAAACGCAATCCCCGAAAAATTCAGCGTCGTCTCGAAGATGTTGCGCCGCCCATTAAGCACCGCGCCGCCGAAGGTCTCATCGAAGAAGTATTTCTGCGTCAACCGCCAGCTGATGAGCTCGCGGCTCCCGCAAGCTCGCGTCTTTCCTCCGTTGTCTTCCTTGAACTCGACCCACCCCTGGTCCAGATCCGGATCTCGACCTTGATTTTCGGCCACCACTTTTTCGCTGCAGGTCCGTGGCTTCAACGGCCGCATAAAAATCCTCTGCGTCACTCCGTACTCCAGCTCATTCGTGTCGCTCGCGATATCGATATCGTCGAAGCGCAGCACGTTCAAAAAATTATCGATCCCCGTCACATACCGATACGTCACCTCGGGCTCGATCGTATGTCTCACATCAGCCCCAAACATCTTCTCGACCTTAGCCGAATCGAACGTCCGCTCAATCACAGGAGCCCGCAAGGCCACTTCCGCCTCAAAATCCGCGCGGTTCAGCGCGATCGGAAGTTCCACCGGCGGCAGCCCCGGAAAATACGGCGTCTTCCGGCTTCGGCTGTATGCTGTCTCGCGCACTGCTATCGACGAGCGCAGCTTCCACCCATCAAAGCTCATCGGATACGAGATCTCCGGACGAAGATCCAGACGCTGCGTCAACCCGCCCGTGGAAAAATTTGGTTGCACCCGCGACAGGCCCGCCTCCGAAGCCGCAAAGCTCCACTGCACTCCGCTCCGGCCGATCTCGTGTTCCGTGCTGCTGAAATCCAGCGACGGCACATGGAAGATGCGCACTTGCTCTTCTGGAATCGCGGGCGTTGTCGCCGTCGGTGGCTGTGCCGCCATCTTCAATCCCTGATAGCGGTCGGCCCGCAAAGCCATATCATAGCCCGCAGCCTCATGCACTCCATACGCGATCGAAAGAATGTCGCTCGACACCGCCAGGCTGAAACTCTCCGCAAACGCCTGGCGATACGCATACGAGCTCAAATACTCCGCGTCTCCCACGATTCGTGTCTGTGGACTGAAGTCATAACGGCCCGTGAACGTCACATCCTCGCCGCCCTGATTCAGATAAACCCCATTCGTCGTAATGCCTCTGTCAATCAATCCGCTGTAGTGCGCCCTCGCAAAATTATTGCCCAACCCGCGATAGCGAAACGTCGCTGACTGCTCCCAGCCACGCAGCGAGAAGTACTGCGACCCCACTGTCAAATCCGTGCTTCGATTGATCGCCCAGTAGTACTGCTCGCCGAAGATGAATCCCTTCGTCGAAGAGTATCCCGGCGTCGGAATCAGAAACCCGCTCTGCCGCCCGCCCGAATCCACGGGATGCGTCACATACGGCAGATACAGCAGCGGCATGTCCATCAGGTGGAAGATGCTGTGCTGCGCATTCGCCTTCTTGTTGTCCATGTCCACCATGATCTTGCCCGAGGACAGCGCCCAGTCCGGATTCGGCAACTGGCAGGTCGTCAGCGTTCCGTCGTAGATCTCGTACTCCTGCGGCCCCGTACGCACCACCATCCGTCCCGTAAACAGAAACGGATTGCTGTTCGCGTAAGTCGTCAGGCTGTGGCCACCGTTCTTCAACCCGACAGATCCCGTCACATCGTAGAAGCGGCCCGTCTGCTGATTCAGGTTCATCGTTCCATGGTCGGCCGTAATGTCTTCGTGGTTCGGGCCTCCCATCACGTGCAGATGTCCGTTAGCCGTCAGATCCCCCGTCGCCGTGTCGTACTCCATATGGTCCGCCTTGATCGTGCGGTCGCGATACTTGATCACCACATCGCCATCGAGCACATACCCGCTGCCCACCCTCGACTGCGTATCCGATTCCAGCTCCACGGCAGTCGTATCATCCGTTGCCGGCATCACCTCCGCCGGCCCGTACCGCTGGACTCCCGGCTCATCCGGCAGGCTCTCCGCAGACTGTTGCGCGTCAACCGGGGGTGTTGCCTGACTCGTCACCTGCTGCGCCAGCAAATGTGGATGACTTGCGGCACCTAAAGTGATAGTTATCAAGAGGTAAACAGTGTTCCGGGCGTTCCGGACAAAACTCTTCCCACTTTCACCCAGAACCCCGAGTAAGTCTTTGTATTTGCTATAGCCGAACGGCAGCATCCTCAAGGGCAGATAGCGCTGCCAGGGCCTCGTGCAACCCGGTTCGTTCGGTTTCAAGCTCGTCAGACGCACCACCCTTTGAGGCTAAACGATTTTACGGAAGCGAGTTTGGATTTGAGCACTATGAGTTCTGCACAGCGCAACCTGTTACCTCTGGACGAAGCGCCGGAGGAATTGGAAGCCGGATTGAACGCCGGGACGGAAGCCGAGGCTCCCTTCGCACTCAAGGAGCAGGTTGCTCAGCGCCTCGCCGCTCATCGCGCCCGTCGGAATCAGTACACCGGCAACGCCGTCACTCCCATCGCCAAACCGGCGCCCGTCAACCCCCGCGCCT
>Ga0206911_1013_pt1 | contig 44358 bp, 41 predicted proteins | sample Alteio_BWOrgHeat_74_FD_152956 | JGI IMG/M metagenome (GOLD analysis project Ga0206911, IMG submission 152956) | Enriched cells from forest soil in Barre Woods Harvard Forest LTER site, Petersham, Massachusetts, United States -... | ecosystem: Environmental > Terrestrial > Soil > Temperate forest >...
ATATTTAATAAACCATAGAATGGATGCGCAATGCCCGCAAACGATAGGATCAGCTTAAATATCATTGTAAAATCACATATAATGTTTCACCAAAAGGACTTCTAAAGAATACAATTAGCTGTAGCACATTTATTATCATATTTAATGAATCATTGAATGGATGCGCGATGCCCACAAATGAAAAGATAAATCATAATTCATTAGCTGGTTTGTGAAATGATATTCAATAATTTTTTAGTAATCAAAATAAACTGGCTTATTTTTCTAACCAAATATTATGATGAGCAATATTTTCGATAAATTGACAACTGATGTTTTAGAAAAAAATCTGGAAAAATATTTAGATAAAAACTCAATATTTAAACATGTCAGTATTAACAAGAAAAACATTATTATAAGTGTCAAAGATAGTAATTTTCATATTACTATTTTTAGAGATCAATGGAATGATTATCAAAAAAATACAAATCTTCCTGAAAAACTATTTCACATAACACATGAAAAAACACAATGTTCAATATATTTTGTTCTGAATGATAAATTAGAAATTAGAGAGCCTAGCAATTTTAATTATGAACAACAAGATTTTGGATTAAATAAATCAACAAGAAAACGTTGTGATGATAAAGAAATAAATATTATTATTAAAAATTTTGAAACATTAATTAAAAAAATTGGAAATGAATTAGGAAACAATAATGAGTCGAATTATTATCAAAAGTATTTAAAATATAAAGAAAAATATTTAGAATTAAAAAAACAATTGCAAAAATTAAATGAAAATTATTGATTGACGAAAAATTGAAACTCTAATGTATTGTAATATATAATTAAATTTTGTAATTAGTATTGACGCTCCAAAATGGTAAACCCCAAATGTAGTAATGCATTATCTACTGCATGTAGGTACTCAATAACACTTGTTATAATAGGAATTTGTGGTACGGTATTTTGTGCATTACCTTACTTTTTACTTGATACTAATTATATTTCATTTGGCTATGAACAAGCATACGAAGAACCTTATTACGAACGTAATTTGAATAAATATGAATATGTTGGTGAATGTACTAAAATTCCTCCTGACGCTTGGAAAATTCTATTGTTATGTCGCCATACCTTCCGATCATATCCTCCGAAAACCAATATAAGTTGTACAACTAGATATCCACCTTATGTTCCAGATGAAAGTGTTGATCAGTTTGATATGGGTAGCGATGAAACTTGTGTTTATCGTTTTGCTAATATGACATCCCATACATATGTAACAATTGTTCGTCATCATTTTATTGGATCTTGGGGTAAATCACAAGTAAATTATGGTCCAAATTTTTTATGTACTGGTACAATTGAACAAATTGATGATTGTATAAAATCTCAACAAAAAGTACTTCGAAAAATGTGGTGTGATTATCAAGGATGTTCATACAGTATTTCTATTCCAACTGAACAAATAGTATTTGCTGTTATACTTGTTGTATTAGGTATTAGTTTTCTGACTTGTTTCATTAAGAATAACTTTTGTTCGAAATCTTCTCCATCAGAACTATTACTTAAATCAAATGAAAATGGGCCAACTGGCGAACCTGTAATGTATTCACATAATCCATTGCATTCAATCAATGCAACACATAGTCCGAGCGATTATAAACAATATAATGGATCAACTCCCTTACTCACTACAGTCAGCTATGTTTAATTGGCATTCACTTCGTGAATCTCGTTACACTCGGCGAACACGTGTTCGCTTTTTTTTATCGTCCGGTATTTTTGCATATTTTATTATAGATTGGCACCGAGTTATACTTGTTACCAATCTATTGTATCATATGTATATTACCGGACGGACGACATCTAATAATCTGTCGCCCGATATTCACATATTTAATTATACATTGATACCAGGTTACACCTTTTACAAATCTATGTTAAAATATGTTTTTATAAATACAAAGTATTTATCACCCGTGTTAATATCTCTTTTCTTCGAAAAGAATATTAATCGGGGGCGGGCCGGGGTAAAAAGTATTAACTTAAGAAAAATTGATTTATATAGGTTCAATAAAAAACCCATATAAATCTTTGTTAATTTAATATAATATATGGAATTAATAGTTGCTGTTGACAAATCGTGGGGAATGGCTAAAGATGGTACAATACCATGGAAATTTTCTAATGACATGAAATATTTTATGAATGTAACAAAAACAGTCCAGGACACAAACAAACAAAATATTGTTATTATGGGTCGCAAAACATGGGAATCTTTACCAGAAAAACATCGACCTTTAACCGGAAGAATTAATATTGTTATTTCCACCACCATGAATAACAATAATGCAAATTATTATGTTGTTAATAGTTTTGAAAATGCAGTTAAGATGAGTTTGGATCATTATTTTACAAACAAAGTAGAAAAAATATTTGTTATTGGTGGTTCTAATGTATATGAAGAAGCATTGCAATCAATTTTACTTCAAAAAGTGCATGTGACATATATTAATCAAAATTATCAATGTGATTTACAATTTCCTAAAAAATTATTGTTTGAAAAATGTTGGAATGATATGAGTTCCCAAAAAGACATTATTGAAAAAGAAACCGAATTATCATTTATGATTTTTGAATCTAAAAAGAAATTTAAAGGCGAAGATCAATATTTAGATTTGTTATGGAAAACTTATAATGAAGGTCATAAGAGGCAAACACGAAATTACATATGTAGATCAGATTTTAGTGGTGAAATGCATTTTGATTTAAGTGAAGGATTCCCATTAATAACAACAAAAAAAGTATTTCTACGAGGTGTTTTTGAAGAGTTGAAATTTTTTATGATGGGAGATACAAATTCAAACAATTTAAGTGCGAAGGGAGTTAATATTTGGACATTTAATACTACAAGAGAATTTTTAGATAGTTGCAATTTGAAGGATTATGCAGTTGGCACTCTTGGTCCAATTTATGGATTCAATTGGCGATTTTTTGGAGCTCCTTATACTGGACCGAATGCAGATTACACTGGCAAAGGAGTTGATCAATTATCATATGTTATTAATTTACTTAAGAAAGATAAATACAGTAGAAGAATTTTAATGACAACTTTAAATCCATCAACTGTCAAAGATTGTGTATTGTGGCCATGTCACGGCATTGTTGTTCAATTCCACTGTGGACCTGGTGGAAAGTTGAACTGTAATATGTATCAGCGTTGGAATAAAATCTGAGCGCCCCTTGTGAGTAATCACTTGTGGAAAAACCCTTCTAATTCAGGGAAACACCTTATTAATAAGGTCAATCCTGAGCCAATACCTTTAATTTTTAAAGGAGAGTGTGCAACGACTAGGCGTAATGCCGTAGGCTTCAAGCTAATGGAAGTCGAAACGGAGGGGACCCTAACATTTATAAAATGTGGGTCATGAGATAGTCTATTCTTTATGGTGACATAAAGCTGGATTAATTATCCGGGATGAGTCTTGCGACCTCATCTGAATATCAAAACGTCGTGTGATTTTATATGTGGAATTCCGTTCAACATCGCGAGCTATGCAATGATGGTCCACATCATATGTAATATGATCAACAATTCTGATGATTATACTGGAGAGAAATTTGTTCCAGGCACATTAACAATGTATTTTGGTGATGTACACATTTATGATGAACAAACACATATTAATGCATTAAAAGAACAACTGTCACGAAAACCTTATCCTTTCCCACAAATTAAATTTAAGAATATTATTAAAACAGTTGATGATTTAAAATGGGAAGATGTTGAGATTATTGATTATAAATTCCATCCAGCAATAAAGGTTAATATGATTGCTTAAAAATGATTTAAAAGTTCATCTATATAATATAATTAGATGGAATTTAAAGATGAAATTTGTTTATTGAACGATTACAATATAATTTCTGATGAACAAGTTGATACCATTAAATTAAAATTTAAGAAAGTATTAGCTAGCAAACAAATAATAATTGATTCAAAAATATTTCTTCATGTTCAAACAATGTATGATGATCAACAAGAGGAAAGTGTTAATGATGAGCAAGAGGAAAATGCTGATGATAAATATAATTATATAATTAAACTTGTAAATTTAGAACATATTCCTTTATATCGACTTACTTTAAATTCAGAAGGAACGATAACATCCATTATGAAATATATTGATATGAGAAAAGAATTTGATATTATCAAAAGTAATTGTTCACTTCAATCATTTCCAATTAAAATAAATGATTGTGAATTAGATTATAAACAATATGAAAATATAACCTTGAAAATAAATGATATTGTCCATCCAATCGAAATTAAATATCCAAACATAGGTGCACACTATAAATATTATCCTTTATCGACAACACATAATATTGACTTAAAACATGAATTGTCTATTTGTAGTATGCCGGACAAAATATTAAGATTGCCTACATATGATAAAGATGATAAATATGCATTATTATTATGTAGATATGCATGGGGCATGAATTTGGTTCTGGCGTATCTGGATATTGAGAAAAAACAAATTATTTGTAATAACCCGCGAAATTATGATCATCCAGAACCAATTGCTATAAAAATAAATAGTAATAATATTATTGAATATTTTGGATGTATTGATTATTTTGATTTAGAACTTATTTATTATAATGCTATACAAACCCAATTGCCGATATCATTAGATATATGTTATGGTATAAAATCGAAATGGCATAAAATTGATATTAAAAATTGAATATATCATTGCCAATTGTAAAGTACTTAAAAATAGGATGATTATATAATATAGTTTCTTTATTGATCAATGGACACAAAAATTTCTTATCCAATTGATATTTTTATGAAGTACAGAGAGTTCAACATTGACATACCTGTTGAACTGCTAGGATTAGTAGATAGGAACAAAAGACCCTTGAAACAAAAGAGAGAACATCGAGAAGGAGGGTCAGCAGGAATTTGGAGAAAAATTGATCCACGCTTTAAAAATAGTTGGATAACAACAAATAAATTAAATCAGGACGTTGATGAAAAATTATATTCATCAATGCGTGGTATATTAAATAAATTAAGTGCAGATAATTTTGATAAATTAATTGATGAACTTATGTCTTTAAGTATAACATCAAAAGAACATCTTGATGAACTAGCAACAATTATTTTTCATAAAGCTATTTCAGAACAAACATTTAGTATAATGTATGCCAAATTATGTAATAAATTACTCCCTTATTATATTGAAAAGGAAGGTGACTCGGCTGGCGCCTCGGGTCAAAAAATATTTTATAGGGAATTCCTTTTAAATAAATGTCAAGAAATGTTTGAAAGCTGTACATCAAAACATGATCCTAATGATATTAGTAAAGAAAGGATTTTAGGATGTATTGTATTTATCGGAGAATTATATAATGCCAATATATTAACCAATCCGATTATATATGGATGTTTTTTAACTCTAATGGTAAATATTACTAAACAATGTGTTTATTCTTTAGATAGTTTATGTACACTAATGACAATTGTTGGAAAAGAATTTTGTAAAAAAGATAAAATTAAAGCAGATCATTGTCTAAAAAAAATGGAACAATTATTGGAAAGTACTGAGATCAGTATGAGGGAAAGATTCATGATTAGAGATGTTATTGATAAAAAAGTTAAGGAACATTGGTTGTTATAAAAAAATTGTCTCCGATTAATATCGGAAATTAAATTTTTCATATACAGGAATTAATATACTTTGAAAAATATATTAACTGCTGGATATGAAAAATTGAAATCTAAACTGTATATATTATTCATTAAATTTACATTATATTATACCAACAATACTAAAACAATATGATTGGTGCAAAAGTTGTGCGTTCATTAGCAAGGAATGTCGGATTTTTAACTAAAAGCAAACCATTTGTTGTAGCGCGACGTGTTGCAACAAGTGTAAAACCACGAACGATGATGGCTACAACTTTAGCAACTATGGGTGTCACTGCATCTACATTAGCGGGTACATCAACAACACCAACTGTTAAAAAGACACATTATGAAGGTAAAGGATATCTTAAAGCATGTGATCGTTGTAACAAAGAATTTTATCCTAATATTTGTAAAGATATTCTTAATCAAGTATTTGATACTAAGGACTTTATTGAATCAAAAGAACATTATGGTAATTCTGAGGTTGCTATGACTACGGTAGAATTACAACAAAAAGTACAAGATGTAGAAAAAGAAATTAAGCAAAATACTTTCAACAAATGTTTTTCATTAAATAAGAATGTAGATCAATGTAATCAATTAATATATAGGGCGTTAGCCATTTCTGCTTATGGTTTAGGTGAATCTACAGCAGAAATTGACGGACTTAAAATTAGTATGGAGGTAACTGATATTGATAAGTTGACTGCAGCAATATCTACCGGTCAATATTTACAATCGGTTTTATTATCTTTTCCTTTCTCTCCTCTTTAATTGGAGAAAAATTGATATGTAATATGGTTGGCTATATTATTATAATATTATTATAATAATTTAGAATGACTGAAACAAAATATGAATATGTTGATATCCTGAATATAACAGAAGAACAATTAAATAAAAAAGTCTATTTGGCTGGTCGATTACACGATATACGAAAACAAGGATCCGTATGTTTCATTGTATTAAGATACCAATATAAAACAATCCAATGTGTTGCATTTAAAAAGAATTTTTCAAATCCAGATAGTTTTAAAGATTTATGTTCCCTATCACCTGAATCATTTATTCACTTGTCAGGTACAATTTCAAAATTGCCACCAACAATAAAACAAATTGAATCGACATATTATAAACATTTTGAATTAAAAATAGATTCATATGAACTTATAAGCAAAGCCAACATTCTCCCATTTAATGTTAATGATGCAAATGATGCAGGTTTAAGTTTAACTCATAGGAGTGATGTATTAATAAACACACGTCTGGACAATAGGTGGTTTGATTTACGTATACCTGTTAACTATTGTATATTTAAAATACAATCCGGTATTGTGCAATTATTTAGAAATTTCTTAATATCTAAAAACTTTATGGAAATCCACACACCAAAAATTATTGGAACAGCATCTGAAAGTGGGGCAGCAGTATTTCCAATACAATATTTTGATCAAAAAGCTTATTTAGCACAATCACCACAACTTTATAAACAAATGGCAATCAATGCAGATTTCCATCGAGTTTTTGAAATTGGACCAGTTTTTCGGGCAGAAAAAGCTTTTTCACACCGCCATCTGTGTGAGTTTGTTGGTATGGATATTGAAATGGCAATTACTCCTGGTAAAAATTATCACGAAATTATTAATTTAATATGGGAATTATTGGTGTATATTTTTGAAGGAATTAATAAAGATTTTAAAGAAGAATTACAATTTATAAATGAAAAAATGCCCTTTGTACCATTGAAATATACAAAAGATCCAATTATTGTTCCATTTACTGAATGTGTTAAAATGCTCACTGATGCCGGTTTCAAACAAGATCATTTTGAAGATTTAAATACAGAAAATGAAAAGGAGGTCGGGAAGATGATTAAAGCGAAATATGACACTGATATCTTTTTCATCGATCGATATCCTTCAGCTGTAAGACCTTTCTATACAATGCTTGATCCAAATGATAAAAAATACAGTAATTCGTATGATATTATTATGCGATGTGAAGAAATTTGTTCTGGTGCACAACGAATTCATGACCATAAAATGTTAAATGAACGGATAGATGAACTTGGTATTCCTAAGGAATCTTTGAGTGATTATATTAAATCGTTCTCTTGCGGGGGACAAAAGCATGGAGGTTGTGGATTTGGCTTGGAGCGCATCGTAATGCTCTTTTTGGATTTGAAAAATGTTCGGAAATCATCTTTTTGTCCACGTGATCCTAATCGATTACATCCTTAGAACAACCATCCATTTCGTGCCAACATTTACCAATTATAAAATTATCTGAAGGTGCATTATCTCTTATAATACCGTAATCTCCGTTTTTAACATATTTATAAGTTAAAAGATCTGGTTTTGGTGAATGGATTTGTTCTATCTTTGGAAAATTTCTAGAAAAAATTAATTTAATCCAATTATGCTTATCGCGTTCTATTATTTCTAAAATACAAACAGATTCAATTATATTACCTATATAAATTGTATAGGGGTGATCTAATTTCAATTTAAGTGCATCAGTTTTTGATATACACATATATAAATAAGCAATGACGTTACTTTTCATATTTTCATTTATTATCATTAGGTGTTTATCTATTAAAATTTTATTGTTCGTATCAACACCTATTTCTAGAGATGCACTTTCTGTCGGAAATATAGACTTACAATCCATTTGTTTTCGATGTATTGATTTTATTTCTACAGGATAATAATTGTTATTTACCGGCCCTATTAAATATGATTCATTGACCTTGATAACCCCATTAAGTAAAATTCCAGATACAACTGTCCCTATTTCTGATATTTCATAAGTATCATTAATCATAAATTCAACATTATTATTTTCTAATCTCTTGTCATGAATTTTTCTTGGTTCTAACATATTTAAATATTTATATACAGCATCATAATTTTCACCATTTATATTTGATATTATAAAATATGGCCTGGAATAAATACTAATCTTATCAATTAATTTTTGCATTATTTCTTTTGTAACTAAATCTGATTTTGTTAATAGGAAACAAAATGGTATATCTAAATTAATTGATAAATTGATATGTAACAGTGTATCACTTGGTAAAATTATTTCATCGTCTTTATAGCAATCAAATGCACTAATTACAATCATGATTATATCAGGTTTATGGGCTAGCAATCCAAAAATAGTTGTTCTAATGTATTTGGAGCATCCGGGGAGATCAATAAATGTGATAATTTTATCAGAATTTTTAATTATTTTTTCCCATGAACTGAACAAACTTGTTTTGTAATTTATAATATTATTATTTTTAAAACCAATAATTTCTTGTTTAATACTTGATGTTATACCACTCGATTGTTCATGTGAATGTCTAAAAATTATACTTCTACCGCATCCATTACCATTATCTTTCTGTTCGTATGTCATTAGGCTAATACATGTTGTTTTTCCGTGATTTGATGATCCAAGAAGACCAACCCGAGATTCATGAATAGTACCACCGTCTATTCTTTTTCGAATACATATATCAGCCACATATCCAGAATGAATTTGTTGAATATCAATTGTTACTATTTCAGCTTCGCAACGATTACATACTTCATGAATAACCGATATTGATTTATTTATTTTATCCAAACTAATATTACCTATTGTACCATCATCCATAACTCCTAACAAATAATGGGCTTCATATTTACCTTTTAATATCTTACCTTCATTTAATCTCCATAACATTTGTGAGGTCATCTTAATAATTTTATTTTTCTCGCTACTGTGAGGTCCAAATGAATCTAATTCTAATTTATACTCTACATTTCCTTCCTCGGTTTCTTCTGGTAAATATGTTTTACCGTTTTTATTTATTAATAAACTTTTTAACATTCTATAATTATTACTAATTATTATTCTTTCTTTCAATTAACTCAATTATCAAATTTTTATCTACCTTAATATAATCATAAATTACCATAGAATTGTACAAAATGTAATTGGGGTACCATTCTATTATAATTTATGATTTTATAATTGGTTAGAGAATTACTTATGAATATTCGCCCAGAATACCGTCATAAATTATATAGAATGAAACCAAATTACATTTGATACTATTCTATAAAACAATATGATGATAGTTCTGGCTGGAGTAGTTACTTTTGATCAAGTTTGATATAATATTATATAGTAAAACTGGTATATAGTAATTAACAAAAAACGTAATTCTTTATAACAAAAAATTGAAGATATTAGGCTTAAAAAGGTCTATTGGTATTACTATATAGTAACTACTGTCAGATACTGACTATTGCATTATGGGTGTCTCAAAATTTTTAAAACGCATTAAGCAAGTGATTAGAAGAAAACATTATACGGAGTGTAAAGATGAATTAGCATTGATTGATACACACCAGCGAATTTGTAATTGTGTCATTGCAATTCGAGGAAATGGAAGCGATATGACAACAAAGGATGGTAAAATTAAAAGTCATTTATTCGCTATATGGAGTTATGCTCTATTATTAATAAGACGTAGTATTAAACCATTATTTGTATTTGATGGAAAAACTGTTAGTCGGAAAAAGGTTAAAGTTAAAGAGCGACGCGATGCTAAAGAAAAAGCTCAAGAGATATGTGATAATACTGAAGATAAAGAATCTGATACATGGAAAAAGAATTTTAAACGATCATTTAAGTTAGATCGTAGTCATATTGAAGAATGTCAACAGTTATTGACCCATATGGGAATACCATTTGTTCAGGCCCCTGAAGAAGCAGATTCTCAAATTGCTGCAATGTCACAAAAATGGAAATGTCCCGCAGTTACTAAGGATAGTGATGTGTTACCTTATGGAGCATATAGTATGTGGACTGAATGTAGTGGCAAAGATAAATTTATTACTATTGTTACAAAACAAGATGTCCTTGATGAATATAAAAAAATGGTAAATCTAATTTTGATTGATTTAGGAAAAAAACCAATTACTGAATTTAAACAAGAATATTTAATCGACATATCTTGTTTTATGGGTACTGATTATGATGATGGCATTCGAATTAAAGGATTGTCTTTTGAAACACTATTACGATTTTACACAATGAACGATTTTGATGGTACAAAAATGATCGCATTTATGGAAGAAGAAAAAAAAAGATCAGATGAATTGTTGATATTAGAAGAATCTAAAAAAGTTGCAGACTTTAGTAAAATTATTATTCCTAAAAATTATGTTGATGTATGGAATGGGGCTCGCGGTGTTTATTTAGAAGCCAAAATTATTGATCCTGATACTATTTGTAAAGAAATGAAGCGACCTAATAAAGAAAAAGTAGTCGAGCTTTTATGTACTGTTAATGAATTTGATAAAAAAACAATTTCTTCACAGGTAGATGAATTAATTAGATTTTATGAACAAAATAATATGCCAACTGATAATCGTTTCTTCCATTTCCGAAGTTATCAGAAGAAACATTTAAATCAACAATATCAACGGAAATCTTATTATGGCGGAAGTTATGACTATAAAAAAACTCATGAATATAAAAAAGCTTCTGGCCATGCAGGTCCTGCCGGTCCTCCAATCGGTTCAACAAAAAAAAAATATTATAGATACACAACCCATCCACCTACATCGGGAATACGTGGATTTAAATACTAATTTATTTATAGCAAATTATAGGTCATCCCTAACTTTATAGTAGCTACCGACCGTTTACTTTTACACGATTCACATTGAACGAAATACAAACGTGTAACGGTATCACGTGTAAGAATGGTTTCTGGACTCGAACACATCTTTTCTGAACAAGTTACATACTCAATAATGTACTTTTTAAGTAATACTTCAATTTGTTTAGGAACATAATGACCAGGCAATTTCTTTATCCATTTGTAAATTGTTTGTTACCATAGAAGACATATCAGAAAGATAAACTGATTATGCAAAATTATCATAGGCAATGCAATCAATTTGAATATTAATTTTTACATTTATTGAAGAAAAATTGATATATTCAATACATTACACTTTTTATAGATATATTATTATTTTTATTAACTTAATAGAAATAATGAGTGCATCAAAAATTTCAGAAGAAGAAATAAGAGAAACACTTTATAATACAATGTTAGAGATTGCATTAAAATACAATAAAACAGATTTTACAAATCAATTAACTAAAAATTTTGAAACAAGACAAAATGCATTACGGAAACTTATTAGTGAGACTATTATTGAAATTTGTAAGTCAGCAAAATCAAATGGAATTCCAACGATTAGAAATAATACTGTAACAGAATTAAATGTTCATCCAAATTTTGTAGAACTATTTATAGGATTAAATAAATTAAGACAATCAAAAAATCAAATAGAATATAATACTATATTATCACACATGATTATTATGATTGAAAAAAAAGATATTTTTAAAGTTATTATTGAACAATTTATTAAATTTTATTTAGAAAGTCAAAAGGAAAGTAAGACTGTCAGTGTTGAATTAATTCGTGCCACATTTTATAATATGATGGTTGAACAAGTATTAGTGGGCAACACAATTAATAAACAGGCACTTGAAGATCAAGAGTCATTTATCTTTTATGATTTGTCAGCATATGTAATAATAGAAAGTATATTATTGTCTAAAAAATACAATGGGATTTTATTACAAGGAAATAGTATTGTTATAGAAGAAACATGTCCAGATGAATATAAAAAATTTTACAAGATGCTGATTAATTTAAAAAATAAAATGATAGAGATGAAATTAAATGATGATGAAATGACATTAATTAAATTAAATTCATCATCAAATCCAGAAGTTGTAATACCACCTGAATTAATTAAATTGAAAACCCCTTATATTATATCTTTAATATCAATTATTAAAGACATGGCTATTCAAATTAGTCAAATTCCATATTTTCGATCAATTATTGATAGTGTAATAAAATATTGTATCGATGCAATGTGACCCAAACTTTAGGCTATCACACAACTAATCGAGCTGATCGCAAGAAAGCACAGGCGATAGAATAAGATTACACTTTTTGTATATAATATATATTTTTTTATTTCATTTTATCTAAAATCATTTTAATACCTTCGTCACGTGTCATTTCTATTTGGATATTATTTTTAATATCTTTAATTGTTAAACTATTTTTTATAATTTCATTTTTACCAATTACAATCATATAAGGAATATCATTTTTAAATACATCATCAAATTGTGATCTCATCGTCGGTTTGGATGCGTGTGACATCATACATCGAATACCATTCCTTCTAAATTCACAGCATAATTTTATTCGTTCTCCAATCATATCAGTAATATCATTAATTGAACCTATTGAAGCAACATACACTTGGGGTGAAATGGAAATCGGTACCACAAATCCAGTTTTTTCTAATATTGTTACAATCCTTTCAACACCAAGGGACATTCCTATTGCTGGAATTGCACCTACGTGACAAAATTTTTCTAACATTTTATCATATCTACCACCGGATGCAATTGAGGAACTCATAATAGAACTATCTTTGTATACAGCTTCAAAAATAATACCTGTATAATAATCTAATCCTCTTACCAGAAAAGGATCAAGTTTAAATGATGACATATTTGATGTTTTAATATATTGTAGAATTGTTTTTATCTGCTTAATTGTAATTTCTGGAATATCGTGGGTTGTAATTAAATATTCCAACATATCATAATTATCCTTAATATCATTTATAGCAATAACAATTAAATTTAATTTATCAATAATTGACTGATCAATTTCTTTCTTTTTTAATTCATCTTGAATTTCTAACCATGTTTTTTTATCAAATTTATCTAAAGAGGAAGAAACTAATTGTATTTTATCGTTGGATATACCAACATTTTCCAAAATTTTATAAAGAATATTTCTGTGATTTATTTTGATAATAAAATTTCTACCAATTAATTTTGTTAATAAATCATCCATTAAATCTAAAACTTCAAAATCATAAATCATTAGTTCATTATCATCTCCAACAATATCAAAATCATATTGATAAAATTCACAATATCTTCCTTTACAAATTTGCGGGTCGTCGGCACGGTATACTTTTCCTATTTGTGATCTTCTGAAACATGTTATTCCTTTAGATGCAATATATTCGGCAAATTGAACCGTGAGGTCATACCTTAAAATTGTTTTATTATCATCTAATTTATATACTTCTTTATTGAATGCATCACCATAGAGATTTTTAACAGTTTCCATTAATTCGGCAACAGGTGTATCTATTGGTTGCGCTCCTCTCGCCTCATAACATTTTTTTGTTATTGTTAATATGTGTTCTCTAATGAATATATCTTTTGAATCAAAATAACGCATACCTGTCGGTAATCTTGACCCTATAACTTTACTTTCATCCATTTATTATTATTTTTTAATAGTAATAAATGGTTTGTATTAAATATAAATTCAATTTTTATTGTTTGGTTATCGCCAATTTAATATCATTAATTTCCACTTTTAAATCATTCATTTGAACTTTTAATTTTTTAATTTCATTTAATAATAATACGTTTAATGTATGATAGGCTACTGTTTCTGGCTGTCCATCTTTATAAACGACTAAATCGCTCATATTTTGTTCAACTTCTTCAGCAATTAAACCGTATTGTCTTGATTTTGAACTATCAATTTCTTGTTTATAGTTGAATGTTACTGGTCGTAAATCTAAAACCTTTGTACTTGCATCATTCATATCTTGTATGTTTTCTTTGTAGCGACGTGATGATACAATTGTTCCCAATTTTCCTGTTGCATCAATAACAACACCTACAGCACCGGTCGGAGAGATTTGACCAAAAATTCCTCCTATATAACATCCTGTATGGCCAATATCACCAATGCGTATTTGACTTTGATCCCCGGATACCCCAGCTGGTCCAATGATAATATTATTACTATCTCCACCATTATAATTAATTCCTGCTTGATAACCGATACCAATATTATCATTTCCTACTGAAATACCATTTATTGCTGAAACACCAATTGCAGTATTTCGTTGACCACTCATATTGCCTGCCAATGTTTCAACACCAACAGCTGTATTATTATCTGCTCCTGATGTATTGGCCAATGCATTGGCACCAATTGCTGTATTAAAAAAAGAACCAGAATCATTCGTTAATGCCAAATAACCAATTGCGGTATTCTGATTGCCAGTTTGATGCTTGGTTAATGCCTGAAATCCAACAGCAGTGTTTTGGTTTCCGCCATTGTTCAAATTTAGTGATCCAGAACCTATAGCTACATTATCAATTCCAGTATCAAGATTTTGCAATGAACCAGCACCCACACCTACATTATCAGTTCCGGAAGTCACAGATGATAGAGCATTTTGACCGATTCCTATAACACCAAATGATGTATTAGTAAAATTACCAGCCGATTTACCTAAAAATACATTATTAAAATCAATTGCATGATTATGTAAAAATGAAGTACCTCCTTTATTTATAACTCCTACTGCTGCTGTAGTTGAATCCATTAAATTCAAATCACCGTTTATGGATATGTTATTACCATTACTATAATTATTGTTTTGATCGATAATAACTGGACCAGTCGGCGATGTTTGTCTGATACTACCCATTCCATCAAAAACTGCTACCGCACCTGTAGAACCAGTAAAGGAAGAAATTGTGCCTGGACCTGCTGGACCTGTTGAACCAGTAGCACCTGTCAATGTAGCTGTTCCAGGAATACCTTGCGGACCTGTGTTGCCTGTTGGCCCAGTTGGTCCTGTTGGTCCTGTTGCTCCTGTTGCTCCTGCTACACCTGCTCCAGTTGGACCCGTATTACCGGTCGATCCAACTAATCCCGTAAATCCTGTTGGTCCTGTTGGTCCTGTTGCCCCTGCTATACCTACCCCAGTTGGACCTGTACTACCCGTCGATCCAGCTAATCCTGTAAATCCTGTTGGTCCTGTTGCTCCTGCTACACCTGCTCCAGTTGGACCCGTATCACCGATCGATCCAGCTAATCCTGTTGACCCTGTTGGTCCTGTTGCTCCTGCTACACCTAATCCAGTTGGACCTGTGTTACCAGTGGATCCGGTTGGACCTGTATTACCAATAGATCCGGTTGAACCCGTATTACCAGTGGATCCGGTTGAACCTGTATTACCAGTGGACCCGGTTGGACCTGTATTACCAGTTGATCCTGTTGAACCTGTGGGACCAGTAAATCCTGTTCGTCCTGTTGGACCTGTATTACCAGTTGATCCTGTTGGTCCAATAATACCAGTCGGACCTGTATTGCTAGAACCAGTTGGCCCAGTATTACCAGTTGGACCAGTTTCTCCAATTTTACCATTGTGTCCTCTCGGACCTCGACAACAATTAATGGACATATTATATATTAAACATATAAAAAATATATAATTAGTCCAAAAAAAAAATTGAATTCTGATCTGTTATAAAGATTTATTAATACTAGTATATTACATATAAATGAGTGATTCAAAAAAATCCGACGAGTCATATTACGACATCCTTGGTGTCGATAAAAAGGCTACTACTGATGCAATTCGTAAAGCTTACAAAGTTTTATCAAAGAAATGGCATCCTGACAAAAATCTAGATAATCAGGAAGAGGCTACTGCTATGTTCAAAAAAATCACTGAGGCACATGAAACTTTAGCTGATGCAAAAAAACGAGATATTTATGATAAATATGGTAAGAAAGGATTATCGGATCGTGGCATGGGATTTGATCCTTCACAAATGAATGATATTTTAGGCCAAATGTTTGGAGGTCGTAGGGGATTTGGTGGCTTCCCTGGATTTGGTGGTGGTTTTGGTGGTCGACAAGAAGAAGAGGAGGATGATAGCGAATCCACTGGTCCAATCCAATTTTTCGCAGAAGCTACGCTTTCAGAATTATTTACTGGCAAACATGCATCAAAAACATTTAAACGATATAGTTTATGTGAAGATTGTAAAGGAACAGGATCGGCCGATGGTGTAGATTATACATGTGACCAATGTCATGGTAAAAAAATAGTTACAGTTATGAAAAAGATTGGACCAAACATGCTTCAACAAATTCAGCAACCATGTAATAAATGTAATGCTACAGGAACAACTGATACCAAAGATGGTACTAAAGTTAAGAAGTGTCCTACTTGCAAAGGAAAAAAGAAATCTTCTGAAGATTATACATTAGAATATGATATTCCTAAAGGTGCATACGATCGTTATGTAATTAAAATTAAAAATGAGGGTAATGAGATTCCCGTTAAACAGCGAAAATCGAAAGATGAAACGCGGACTCAAGTAATTGTCGTTATTTCAGAGGCACCACACGACGTATTTATTAGGAAATTTGCAGCTAAAGGCAATAATGTAAATAATGCAAATATTTTAATTAAAATGGAAATTTCTTTAGCAGAAGCAATTTGTGGTGTTCAGCGGAAAATTACTCACCTCGATGGAAAATCAATTCCTGTAGACCATAGTGATATTATTTATGAAGGTGATGTCTATATTATTGAAGGACAAGGTATGCCTTATATCAATAAAACAACTAGAGGAGATTTGTATATTCAATTTACAATTAAAAAGGAAAAAGACAAGGAAAAGAAAGAAGAGCTCACCTTTGCTGATAAGAAAAAAATCTGGAAATTATTAACTAAAGAAACATTCACATTGAAAGAAAAAGCAACAACTAAATTTCCTTTAATTTCAATGAATGATCATCGTCCATCACCAACATCAGATGATGATAAGGAGGATTCAGATAATGATGATAATGACGGTGATCATCATGGTCATCATGGACCAAATGAATGTCCTACTCAATAAATTTATTTATAACTTTTAATTTTTAATTTTGTTGAGGATCTTCTTGTTCTTCTAATTGATTATCTGGCTTTCTTCTTGGCTGATTTTCTTCTTCTGGATTTTCTTCTGGATTTTCTTCCGGATTTTCATCACCATTATTTTCATCCTGACTGCCTTCATCCTCTCCACCTGCATCTTCTTCTAACTCACCAGCTCTTTGCTGTTGTCTCATTTGTTCCTGATATGAGACCTCTTGCATTCTATTTTTTTTATTGTCACCACTACCTGACCACCATTTCCATAAATAGTATAGTAATATCACAAGTAATATTCCTATAATTATATAACAAGTAGTTTTAGACAATTGGAATCCAAATATATTATAACCTTCATCAACGCTCGGGATTGTAACTGGAGTGGGAGCAGTATTATTCGCAACTGGTTGTGCAACTAATGCACCACCCACCTGCGGTTGTAACAGCGGTTGTTGTACATGTATATTGGCCGGATGTGCTATTTGTTGTGGTAATGTAGTATTAGCAACTGCCACTGGTAACTTTGGAACATTTGGTCTTGCAACAAGTATTTCACCTATAGAAGTATTCGTCATATTATTAAAGTATATACATCCTCTAGATATTTTTTAGTCAACTTGAACCAACCTGTTTAATAAAAAAATTGATATTAATTGAATTTATAAAATTTGTTAGTATTATATTAATATTATAATACTAACAATTAAAATCTAATGCTTACATTTACTATTGAAGATCAAAAATGCGAACAAGAAATTACTATATATATTGGACAATCTGCTGAAGAAAATTGGAAACTTATAGATGATGCAAGTCAAAATGATTTATGGTTTCATGTAGCCGAACATCCATCACCTCATGTCATTATTAAAGTTCCTGAAAAAGCAAAGGTGTCACCGAAAACAATCAAATATGCTGCAGTACTTTGTAAGCAATATAGTAAATTAAAAAGTATGAAAAAATTATCTATTATGTATACTGATATTAAACATGTAACTAAAGCAGATAAAGTTGGATCAGTGACTACAAGCAAAACCAAATTTATTGTTATTTAATATTTTTTCTTCCATCAATTTATCTATTTTATCATACAATTTGTTTTTTGTTGAATCATTGATAATTTCATAATTAACACCCGCCAATTTATCTATATTCTTTTCGGATTCATGTTCATCAATCATTTGTATAGTTGGTCTCACAACTTTAATTGAATATCCTTTAATAGTTGTCATTTTAGTCATCTCATTTAATTTATCAATTTCATTTTGAAATCTAACATCTGATATTACAATATTTTGTTGAGGATTTTCTTTTAAAATATCATTAATTTTTACCATAATACATTTAATCCAAAAATTATCATCTATATCTGGTAATAAGTTTGTAATATATTTTCTACATACATCTGTACCAAAAAACTGGAGTGCTTTCCTTGGTGAAGTATTCCATCTTGGATCAATTTCTTCTTTCTTACCACCAAACAACTGTTCTTGTGAAAAACCAAACAATATTCTACAACATTCTTTTAAAGGTTCCGAAAATGTAACCTCTCTGAAATTATATTTTTCAACTAAATAATCAGAAATAGTATTTTTTCCATGATATTTTTTTCCACATATTCCAATTATCATTTATTATTATTGTTATTATTTTGAATAAATTTGTTATCTATCCATTGAAACTTCAATTTTTCCAGGTACTAATTCTTTTTCAAAGAAAAAGAATTGTAACTGGAGACAATTTTTCTCCAATTAAATTATCTAACACACTCGTACAAATTTCTATTACCTTTCGAAAGAATAATTTGCCATAATTGTGTTGATCTCGCACGGAAGCACGCTGCACATGTTAATAAATAATATCTCCACATCCTATAAAATTTTTTATTATTTTTAATTTTTCCATTTTTAATCGCATCCTCATAATTTTTATACCATGCCATCAATGTTTTGTCATAATAAGGACCAAAATTATGTAAATCTTCAATAACAAATAAATCTTCAACTGCTGATGATAATTGACTGACCGATGGAAGTAGACCATTTGGAAATATATATTTATCTATCCATGGATCAGTACATGTTGTACTGACATTTCCTCCAATAGTATGTAATAAAAATAAACCACCATCTTTTAAACAATTATATGCTTTCTGACAAAATATTCTATAGTTTTTATATCCGACATGCTCACAAAATCCAACTGAAACTATTTTATCATATTTTTCATCTTCTGGAACGTCACGGTAATCACAATCAATAAATTTAATTTTCCCATCCAAAATATGTTTCTCGCATAATTTACGAGCATATTTTAATTGTTCGGTTGATATATTAACGCCAGTAACCTTACAACCATAGTTATCAGCCATATATTTGGCTAAACCACCAAATCCTGACCCAATATCTAATACATTATCATCTTGTTTTAATTGTAGTTTTTTACAAATTAATTCAAATTTATTGATTTGGGCTTGATCTAAATTATTTGTTAACGTCCAGTAACCACATGAGTATGCCATTGTATTTCCTAACATATTCTCATAAAGATCATTTCCAATATTATAATGAACATCTTCAACTTCATACGATTTATCACCTTTACTTTGTTGATTAAATAAATATGAAATGATAATTTTAATCTTATCTGCAATATTTTCAAATTGGAAATTTTTATCTAATTTATTAAATATAATTTTATCATATAATACATCTAATGAATCACAATCCCATTTCCCATCCATATATGATTCACCAATTCCGATTGTTCCACTATTAATAATATCATTAAAATATGTTTTATCATTTATAACAATGTCCCAATCACGCTTATTTTTCAATTCATTTTCATTATTAATATTGATTACTTTTATATCATTACTATTTAATAATTTAATAATATTATCCGGTTTCACTTCATATTTATTAAAATATAATGTGAAAAATACAATAGCAAATACAATTACTAATATAATTATTATCGTATTACTTAACATATAGTATAATTTATAAAATAAATCATAAAAAAAATCTTAATAAAGAAATTTAGTAACCATGGAAATTATATTAATATCTCCTAAATTTTGATTAAAACATACTGACATAATATTATTTTTATTATTTATAATATTTTTAATTATTTCATTATATAAACTCCATATTTTTTCTATTTGCTTATGTTCATACATAAATTTTATAATATTTTCGGAATATTTTGGATTTTCCCTTCCATCAAAATATTTTGGAAATTCCAGAAAACTCAAATTTTTATTATCTATATATTTATCAATTAATTTTATACATACTTGTTCATATTTATTTTTAATATCTGGGTAATTTTTATAATCTTGTACCTTTTCTAACGATAAACTCAAAGCAAATTTTTTCCATATATCTTCATTAAATATATTACAATTTAAATCAATTAATCTTAATGCAATGTCAGGTAATGAATTTATTATCGCTTCCATTAATGCAGTTCGTTCCGTTTTCGAAATGATATCAACATCACACTTCACATCTAAAAGTTTATCAATGATAACTTTATTACCACATTCTATTGTCCGCATTAATAATGTATCCCCGTTACAATTTACTTGATTTATATCAATGCCATTATCAATTAGCGAAAGTGTGACAGCAGTATTACTGTTAAAATTACTAGACCACATTAATCGACTTTTATTTGCATTATTGAAATTATTAATGTTTATTTTAAGTAAGCAAAAATCTAATAAATCACGTTCGTAATTTCCCATTAAAAATATAATTGCTTCCGTGTATAAATCTTCTGATATATCATCATTTTTATCACTGTAAACTATTTCTTGTACTTTCTTCCATTCAGATTTTTTTAGTGCAGTTTTTAATTCTTCCATTTCACTACAATCAAAAATATTCAACGCATAATAAAACCTTTTTATATCAATTTTTTTAATATTCTTTTCATCAAAAAGAATATTAAAAAAATTGATATTAAAAACCTTTTAAACAAAAGAATATATTAATATAATTATTACCATTATGTTATCATTTTTAGATAAGAACACAATAAAAAAATTATTATCATATCAAATCAAACCAGATCTATTTTATAAATTTAATAAATTGAATTTAGTGGCGCCATACTGTCAAAATTTATTCCATGATACAAATTATAGTGAATTGAATATAAATGATTATATTAAAAGATTTTATAAAAAAAAAACAATTAAATGGAATCACCGAATATGATGCATTCTTTCCAGACACATTTTATAAAACATGGGAATTATTAAAAAATAAAAATTTATTAAAAGATAAAATTAAAGTGGGTTGTGTTAACAATGTAACTTCTTTGGGTACACTTGAAGCAATCATTAAATATTGTGAGACATATACATATTATGAAGAAAATGAATATGTTCAATTATATGTAATTGATGATATACGGAATAAACTTTTTAATAGAAAATTTTATGATATTTATAAATTTGACACCCATACATTCAAAAATAATAGTACTTTACAAGATACTATTCAAAAACGTTACGTGGCAGAAAAATTTGATATTGTAATACACGATTATTTAGAGAATGAATATGTTACATTAGAAACTTCAATTGATATTAATAAAAAAAAAGGAAATTTAATTGTTAATGTTCATAATATTTTTGATCCAAATTTAAATGCAACGATAGATTTATTAAATAATTATTATGAAAATGTATCATTCTATAAATCAGAATGTGGTCATCCTTTAGAACCATCTATTTTTATTATTGCGATGAATAAAATTAAAAAGGCAACTGATAGTGAAAGTGAAATGTCACCCATAGATAAACCAGAGAAAGATGTTAACAATATTTCTAAATATTTAATGAATTATGAGGACAAATATTTAAATTTCTTGTCGTTATTGGTATCAGGAAAACCAAAAGAATATGACTATATCGATGAAGCTATAAAATGGGCAAATCAAAATGATATGGAGATAAGATCAATTTATAAACATAAACAAAATGATTATGAATTATTAAAAGAAAATATGGAAATTTATGAATTTCAATCAAATGAACTACAGAATACAGAAACAATACAATTAAATGCTAAATATAAAATATTAAACCCAGTTTTACATGGATATAAAAGAGAATTAAATAAATTCAAAAGAATAATCGATACAAAAGAACAAATGGTAAATAATGATGTATCAAAAGATATAATTGATTGGAACAAATTAACAAATTGTATTGATGTATACAGGCATATCAAAAGAATTTTAAAATGGAAATGTAATATAGAATTAGCATCAAATGCATGGACAAAATTATATGAATTACTGATTACTTTCGATTTATTTGATACTCATATGTCTACACATTTAAAAACATTACACTTATATGAAGATTCATGTTCAAGTATACATGCATTAAAACAGTACGTTAAACGTTATTCATACAGTATAGAAAATATTGATTGGTATATTAATTTACATGAGGAAGTAGATAAAAAGAAAATATATCCGCCTGATGATTTTAGACTTATTAAACAAAATGCTGACAGATGTTTGTATACTTCAGAAAAAATTGGAGATATGACAGCACCAGATGTTATAACTGATTTGCAAAAAGATAGCAGATTAAAAAATATTGATTTTATAATGGGAACATGTACAAATCATTCTGGACTAAAAGTTCCTCCAAATATGTTAAATGAACAAGAGGCTTATGTGGCAAAATTAATATATGCACAATGTCTAACTACATTACATATTTTACAACGCGGTAAGTGTTGTATATTTAAAGCATTTATACCATTTGCAGAGTCAATAACTATTTCATTAATATATCTGCTAACTACACTGTTTGGAAAAGTATATATTACAAAACCATTAACTAGTCATGCAAGTAGTTCAGAAATATTCATTGTTTGTAAAAATTATATAGGTTGGGATAATATACCTCCTATTTTACAAAAAAGATTATTTTGGATATTAAAAAACTTTCATCATACAATTAGCATTTATCAATCAGTACCAGATCTCTTTATAAAACAATTAGAAGAATGTAGCAGTAAATTTGTTACATTACAAAAAAATGCAATCCAAAGAAGTTTGTATTATAGATCACATTATTATTCAGATTATGATATGCAAAATAAAGTATCTGAGTTAAGATATAAAATGGCCGAATTATGGATTAAAAAATATATTAAATAAATACAATATCAACATCAAAATTTTTATTTGAATATTTTTCCTCTTGCTTTGGGACAATAGTTTCTTCTGTTTTATTATTTTTAAAGAAATTATTCTCAGTTAGCAAGCTAAGAATACAATCCAGAATACACCAATTAGTGATTATTTCGTTAATTTTGACATGGTTTTTAATTTTATAAGCTACCTGTAATGTTTTCATAAATTTAATTTGCATGACATCATATTTATTATCTTTCATTTGTTTAATGATTTTTTTATCAATTAAAAAATTCATTATATCACTAAAATTTTTTTGATAAAAATCATCATTACCAAATATATCTTCAATCGATTCTATGCAATCATCAATATCACTTAATTTTTCCAATTTTGTATATTCTAATTTTGACTGATAAAAACAATTTAATGCATCAATATAATTTTCCATTTTCCTATGAATACATCCTTTCCTCCATAATCTAAATGCAAGCCCATCATGCGACGGATCGACTTTATCAATCCATTCAAATGCTTTCATATAATCTATTTCAACTCCTATTCCCAATATATATGCCTCAGCCATTGAACAAGCTCCAGAACTACCGTTAATTTCAAATGCTTTTTTGAAATATTGAATTGCTTTCTCATATTTTTTTTTAGTTTGACAAATAATACCAATTCTAACATATGCAAGTGGATCTTTTAATTTTTTTGCTATTTTATAATATTTCATTGCTATTTTAATATCTTCTTTGACACCATGCCCATATTCATATAAATAACCGATACATGTATATGCATAGGGTGTTTTGGTTGTTTCAATATTTTGTAGACATGTTGTTAAAATTTCGTGATATTCTCCTTTAGATTTTAAATTGTCGAACCATTTATACGTTATCTCCATTTGTTATATATTTAAATTATTATTTAATATTATCAAATTATATTAAAATCAAATTTTTTCTTATTGGAAAACACTTTGTATTTCTACCCGAAAAAAAAATTGATTAAATGACACTTAAAGAATATTACTTTTAATATCACATATATTTATTACCTTATGGAAGAATCAAAGTTTCATATCACGTTTACAATTGATCAAGAAAAGGAAATAAAAGATTTCTTTTTGACAAATGGATATGTTGCCATTAGAGATGTATTAACAGAAGCACAATGTAATGATACAGTGGAGGATATAAATAAACAAATGAAGGAAACAAATCCTTTATTTGATATAAATAATGTATCTACATACGAACATGCACCTATTATTAATAATTTTGGTATGCATGCCAAAAGACCTATATTTACGAAACAATTTTTAGAAAATAGACAAAATGAAAAAATTTATAAAGCATTTTCGTTGTTATATGGAGATGGTGATATATTAATGAATCACGACCGTTGTGCTTTTTATAGACCCACGCGCGGGCTATTAATTGATAATAAAGTGGTTGATAAACCGGAGTGGAAAACATCTTATATCTGGCCAAATTTACATCTGGATATGCATCCTAGCTCTTATTTTAGATATGGTGACTTGATTAAAAAACGAGAAATGTTCACATACAGTACCACAGATGATTTTGTTGCAGAAAATAATTTATATTGTGAGCCAGATGGATTACAAATACAAGGAGTGATTAATTTGTTAGATAATTATGAAGAAGATGGAGGTTTTCAATGTGTCCCTGGATTTCCATCTCATTATAAACAATGGTGTCAAGATAAACAAAATTTTGAAAATACATATGAAGAAGGTGTCTACCATTTTTCAAAAAATGATAAGGTAGATAATAAATATATAAAAAATCCTATTCGAATACCAGTCCCAAAAGGAACAATTATATTATGGACACAATTAATGTCACATGGTTCTAAACCAAATGATAGTAACAGAGGACGAATGATTCAATTTATTAAAGCATACCCAAAAAAGATATTTTCAAAGGAACGATTGAAAAAGAGATCAATATGTTTAAAAAAAAAATTCAACCAAATAAAGTTTACCCCAAGTAAAATTGGAAGGATTGTTTTTGGTATGTAAAAAAACTGAAATAAATTCAATTAATAATAAATTCATATATACATCTTAAAGAAATAATTGGCATATTATAATAATGTTAAATTTTCATGAATTATTAGAAATTGAAACAAAAGAAGGAGATGTTATTGTGGAACCTGAAAAAAAATTACACAAAAATATAAAAGAAAAAACACCATGGGTTGATAAATATAGACCAAAAAAATTAGATGATATTGTTTATCAAACTGAAATTATAAAAATGTTTAAAGAAACACTTAAAACTGGTAATTTACCACATTTGTTATTTTATGGACCACCAGGAACAGGCAAGACGTCAACCGTTTTGGCAATTGCAAATGAATTGTTTGGTCCAAAAAAATTCTCTGAAAGAGTAATTGAATTAAATGCATCTGATGAAAGAGGCATTAACGTGGTTCGATATAAAATAGTTACTTTCGCAAAAGTAGCAATTGGTAATGGTGATCCAAATTATCTTTGTCCTCCTTATAAAATAATAATTTTGGATGAAGCAGATGCAATGACAAATGAAGCACAGTCTGCCCTCCGGAAAGTAATGGAAAATTCATCTGATATTACAAGATTTTGTTTCATATGCAATTATATTAATAAAATTATAGATCCTATAACCTCACGGTGTATGAAATTTAGATTTAAACCAATAAATGATATTTCAATGAATAATAAATTAAAATTAATTTGTGAGCAAGAAGAATTACCATTAAATAATAAAATAATTGATACTGTTGTCGCAATATCAAAAGGAGATATGCGCAAAGGAATTATGACACTTCAAAATTTAAAATATATTCATAATTATCAAAAAAAAATTACTGTAAATGATGTTTTTGAAGTTGCAAATTATATGCCAGATAGTATATTAGACAATATATGGGAAAGTTGTATTTTGTCTCCAATAAAAGATATTAATGCTATTGTGCAAATAACTGATAAAATTAAAGCTCAAGGATATCCAATTCATAATATATTGGAACAATTAATTAATTTAACAATAAATGAAAAAAAATTAAATGATAAAAAAAAATCATTAATATGCATGAAGATAGCAAATACAGAAAAAAAATTAATAGAGGGAGCAAATGAATACATTCAATTATTAAATGTATTGAGTTATATTAAAGGTGTTGAGGCAGAAATTCTTGATTATGTACCAGGACCTATATACTAGGCATGCAAATTAATTTATTAAAAAAGGTAGTTTCATCATTATATGTAATCATATTGATTTTGTTAAGTAGTAAAATAAAATTTGCATATTCTATTCCACGTAATTGAATTCCCATTAAAATATTCCCTCTAATATCACCAATATTATTATAATGAAACATTGTAATATTAATTAAATTTTTAGTAATAGTCAATAGTTCCATTAATGCTCCTGGACGTTCGGGAAGTGTAATTGTAAATATATATTCACTAGCCAATTTATTTACACTGCCACCGATTAAAAATGGAATATATGAACTTATCATTGTGTGGCTAAATTCATCAACCTTATATTTCATACCAATAGAATCAATTATGTATTTAGTTCCAATATCACCACTTATCGTAAAACCAACTATGATCGATGCATTTTCTTTATTATTGGCCCTATAATGAAATTGTGTGATATTCATTACATCAGATGTACATTGATCATCAATATGTTTTAACAATGTTAATAAACTATTTGGTTTTTCCGGTATTGTTATTTTAATATTAGCTTCTGACTTATTGCCTATATTTGCACGTTCCGTAATAAATTTTAATTTTTCAAAGCTAACAACACCTCCACTCATTATAGCAATTAAGTTCTTTTTAACAATATTATATTTATCAATATATTTACATAATCCAGCTATACTCATTGCACATGCTGGTTCAACAATAGTTTTAGTGTCTTCATGAATATATTTTATTGCTGTACAAATTTCATCAACACTTATTAAAATAATTTCATCTACATACTTCTTGCATATATTGAATGTATTTAAGCATACTTTTTTAACAGATGTTGATTCAGCAAATGTTGTTACTTTATCTAAACATGTTACGCTATTATTCTTAAGTGCATCATCCATCGCACAACTATTTTCAATGCCAACACCTATAATTTTTACAGATGGATAAAGTTCTTTAATATATACAGCTATTCCAGATATTAAACCACCACCTCCAATGGGTACAAAAATAGCATGAATATTTTCAATATCAGAACCTAATTGATTTACTAATTCCATACCAATCGTACCATTGCCGGCAATAATATCAACATCATCAAATGGATCAATATACACAAATTTATGTTCATCCGCATATTTTTTGGCATACTCTTGTGCTTCTTCAAAAGTATCTCCGTATAAAATAACATTTGTGCCTAATTTTTCGATAGATGCTACTTTGTTTTGTAGTATGATTTTTGGAAGAACTGCTATTGATTTACAATCAAATTTATGACATACATACGCTACGGCATATGCATGATTACCGTTTGATGCACATATTATATTTTTATTTGTTTTTAGTATTTTTTTAATTTTATTGTAAACACCTCGAATCTTAAACGAATGACCAATTTGTTTATCTTCCCTTTTTAATAATATATTATTGTCAAATGTATCGGAAAGAAAAGATGCTTTTTCTAATGCTGTGACTGATGCAACATCATAAATATTTGATGTTAATATTTCCTTTAAATAATTCACATCTTTTGCTTCCATGATGATTATAGTTTAATTGGATTTAATAGTCTTTTTATGTTGTATATATTTCAATTTTTATGGCGTTCGACATTATGAGAAAAATTGATATGTAAATTATATGATTAAACTATAATATTATCATTATATTAATAATAATATTATGTCTGCACGTCTACCACCCCTTATGATGTTATGTATGGCAGGAGGAGCATTACTCACTGGCTTACTTATGAAAGTGAAAGAAAGGAAGGTCGATATAAGACCACCGACAGAAAATTCTGAAACAAAAAGTACAAATAATGAGACAGGAAGCAAAAATAATGATACAAAATCAGATTCATAAAAAAGATGAAAAAATTATGGTCTGTAATATACTTTATATACTCCATATGTACTATTCAATATCTTAAAATGGGTACTTCATCATCAGATTTGTCTTCTGGTTTAGATTCAATTGGTTCCGTGGACGATACGATTAACAAAATTATTTTTTGTGCTCCAGATACAGATAAAAAATTATTTGTAACACTCAATGACAAATCAACAAAGTTATTGTATGCTCCATCTTCAGGAATAATGACATCTACAATAATTATTACACCTGTTAATAAAAAAAATGATAAATGGGTTATATTTTCGCATGGTAATGGATGTGATATTTATACATTTTACAGTTATTTAAAACAATTTAGTGATACATTTGGTGTAACTGTTGTTTGTTATGATTATCCGGGTTATGGGTTAACCGAAGGGAAGGCCACTGAAGAAACATGTTATCAAAGTTTAGTTGGTGTCGTTGCACATGTTTCAACTTTAATAAATCCATCAAATATTATTTTAATAGGTCAATCTTTGGGAACAGGTGTTGTAATAAATTATATTTCTAAACATCCATGGATGAATCCTACTGTATTAATATCACCATATAAAAATATACCTGCCGTAGCAATTGATACATCTTGTGTTACCTCTCTGACTAAAAATTATAAATTCCATTCTCATGCAAAGATGGAAGATATCAAATGTCCCGTCAAAATATTTCATGGTGATGTTGATGAATTTATAAATATTAGTCACGCCAAAGAATTATACAGTAAATTACCAAACAAATCATTGTTACCAATTTGGATTCCAGGTGCTGGTCATAATGATATTTTGTATCAAATTGCTCATAAAGACATTTTGGAAGTAATCAATTATAAAATTCCAAGCAAAATATAATTTGTTTATCAAGTATATAAATGGATATAGATTCATTGTTGGTAATTTTAATAATAATTTTGGTCATATGTTTATTTTATAAAATTTATAATTCAGGAGAACATTTTATGACTGTAAGCGAAATAGTACATAAATATAAATCACTTGATCCGGTACTAACTAATGATGAATGGGATGATGAGGATTTAGAAAATGAATTTCAACAAATTAAAAATGTAAATGGTTGTGTATTTTATGAAGAATGCTAGGCACATGCTGTGCATGTCTCAAAGTGAATGCTTAATTGGAAAATACTTTGTATTTCTACCCGGAGATTAATATACTTTTTCAAAGAAAAAGAATAGTAACTGGAGAAACCGGGGAAAAATTGATAATGTTATTGTATATTTTATCTATTAGATTATATTTTATTAATAACTACTTATGCCAATCAAGCCATCCTTATTATTTGTTGGTATTAGTGGTGGCATTAGTATTATAAGTATCGTTGTTGGTTATTATATTGGAAAAAAACAACATTTGAAAAAAGGAAAATTAGTTAATGATGACATATATGATAAATTTGGTATTGAATCGACAATAGGTTTTTCATCATAAACAAAACTATTTATTAATCGATAATAATATTTTATAGCCAGGATATGTTTGCTGATGGTATGATAATCCGTAACACCTCTCAAATGTTATTGTTAAATTTTTTATTTCAAGATCTGTCACAACTTCTTGAATTAAATCCGGTAAATCATTCATTTTATTATTGAGTATTATTTTTTGATTTAGGTCAGAATAATTTAACCAACTTCCATCATAATCGTCATATAACATTTCCGGTAATTTATATTTTTCTAAAATTATTTTAACAAAAGTAGAAGCAATATCCTCATGTTCTTTGTCATAATTTTCAGGATAATAACATATCATATTCCTTTTATATTCTATTTCTTTTTTATGTTTTAGGTTGCTGAGTACAGAATAAATTGTATCATATTCTTTATCTTTTATAGGATTCTTTTTAATATCATCAAACACAGCTAAACTATTTACTTTTTTTTTATAATGATTTTTATAACGATTTATTCCTTGAATATATTTATAAATTGTTCCACCAACAACTAAACCTGATATGCCATATACTAAGTAATTCTTAAATTTAGACATAATAATTTATAATCATTATGGAATATATGTAATTAATTTATTGTTATTTAATTTCAACTTTTTAATCAATTATAATTCATTAAAAAGTTGAAATTAAATAATAATCAATATACACTTAAATAGTAATTGAGTTTTATAATAAAATGAATATTAAAATATTAAAAGATAATGTAGAATCACAAATGGGCCAAATTAGTTTTGATAAAAATGGCAATGTATACATAGACGTAAATAATTCAACATATCAAATTAATGTTGATAGAAATCATAAACCATATTGCGATAAGGGAAATTATGAAATTAAAAAATTAGAAACTCAACCAAAAATAGGTAAATTGGTTCCAACAAATAGTAAATACTCACTCAAGGGAAAAACAATTCAAAAAATAGAAAAAGATAAACAGGAATTATTAGATGATGAACTAGATAATGAAAACGAAAATAATCAAGAAAATCATGAAAGAATATATTTCCATGAAGATAGTCAATATTTTGAAGATATTGAATTAGATCCTAACGAGGACGATGATGAGGAAATGAATGAATATTTCAGTTTTAGTTCAAATAATATGGAAATTCCAATCAATGAAAGAGAGAACGGTGATATACTTGCATTGTATGATACACTTATTTTTAATGATGAAAGAATTTGTTTGAAAACAAAATTATTATTGGGATCTGATGATATTGTACCATTGTATCGCTTACAAATGTATGCCTCTGGCAAATGTTTTTTTAGACCAATAGGTGATAAAGACACACAATATTATTTAAAAATAAATCAAAACGATGAACTTTTATTTATGGCCTCGTAATTATTCTGTAATTCTTCATCGTTTTTATAATGTTTGCGTAGATCTCTTTCTCTTTTTCTAATAACATGACCAAAAAAATCATCCAGCTGTTTATTGAATTGATGTTTTTCTTTTTTATTATCATTATTTTTATCTTCTACTGGGATTTCTATTTTATCTTCTACCGGGATTTCAGTTTTATCTTCTACTATTACTGGAATTTCAGTTTTATCTTCGGGTTTAATTACTTTTTTTAAATTTTTAAGTTGTATTAATAAATCAGACAATGATGGTACAAATTTTTGTTGTTCTTCTTTTGGAGCTACTTTCTTTTCAACTTTAACAATTAATTTTTGTTTATTTGCATAACTCATATATGGTGTAAGAGGTGGTGGTGGAGGAATATTTGTGTTTGTAACTTCACTATTTTCATCCTGGGTATTTACTTTAATATTCGAACCAACATTTTCATTGATAGTTTCGTTATTATCAATTAAACATATGGAAAAATCAATATCAGCGTGTACCTTCATTTGTAATATGTTCCAATTAAAACCAAATTTTGTTTCATCAATCCAAATTTCACTTAATTCAATGTACAGTGAAACAAGTTGATCTGGTTTTAAAGTGGAAGATGGTATTGGTTTGGATTGTTCATTGAATATGGAAGTTTTTGAATTTATTTTAATTGACATTGTTGTTGGAAAATGATCATAAAATTGTAAGCATGATTTCATTTTTACTTTTTTATCCAATTTGTTTCTTACAATATTTTTAATTTTTTTTTGAAGCGATATAATAAATTTTTCTAAATCATTCATGTCTGTTTGTGCATCTTCTAATTCGCAAGATAATACAATTTTAATCGATTGCATATAGGACGATATGATTTTAACTTTTGGTATGAACACCCAATATTTTTGAAGAGGGAATTTAATTTCAGAATTATAAAAATTCATCTTATAATATGTAACTCCGTAAGATTGTATATCATCATAATACATATTGTCAATATTATGAGTTTTATAATTTGTAATTTGGTTATTTATTTTATTACTCATTTATAATGATATATTATTGATATTTTAAATAGTTTACTCATTTATAAATCAATTTTATTATTTTATAATAAACACTTAAAAATATGTTTATATTAATAAATTATAATAAATTATAATTTAATGGATTTTACTAAATTAACACCACAACAAAAAAAATCATTTTTAGAAATTATTAAAAGAAAGGAGGAAGGAGAATACATTAATGATATTGTGTTGGATCCAGCAAGAACTTTGGAAGAAGCAAATAAAAAACAATATAAATTTTGGAATACTCAACCAGTCGTCAAATTAAATGAATTTATTGTAAAAGATGGTCCAGTCGTACAAATTGAACAAAATAATATTCCACAAGAAGAATATAAAATATCTGATAATTATAGATGGGAGGTATTGGATTTAAATAATGAAGATGATTTAGATAAAATAACAAAATTTATACAAAAAAATTATATTGAAAATGAATCTTCAAAATTTAGATTATTTTATACAAAAGAATTTATAAAATGGGCAATTTCAAATCAATCATATTGTTTAGGGGCTAGTGTTATTGCAAATGGCAGATTAGGTGGATTCATCAGTGCTCGTATTACTAATTTACAAGTAAATGACAATATTATTAAAGCAGGAGAAGTTAATTTTTTATGTGTTCATCCTGAATTACGAGCAAAAGGAATGGCACCATTATTAATAAAAGAATTAAACAGGCGATTAAATTTACAAAATATTTATCAGGGATATTACACAGCAGAAAGATATGTCCCAAAACCATTTGCGTCGATGAAATATCTTCATCGACCATTAAATTATAAAAAATTATTGGATTTAGAATTCATAGCAGAAGATAAAAAGGCAAAAATAAAAAATATATTAACATTTTATGCAGTTAATGATAAAATGGAAAGTAAATTTGTTAAAATGGAAAGGGAACACATGGTTGATGCACATAAAATTTTGACAGAATATATGGAAAAATATAATTTTCACCATATTTATACATATGAAGAATTTGAACATTGTTTTCAAAACAGTGATATTATGAAAAGTTATGTTGTTATTGAAGATAATAAGGTAGTTGATTTTGCAAGTTATTATAAATTACAATCTTTAGTGATTGATGAAAATTTAAAACAAAAACACAAATTTATTAATGCAGCATATCTTTATATGTATACAAGCCAGCAAACTACATCTTTTTCTATAATTAAAAATTTGTTGATAGCTGCCAAATTGGAAGGATTAGATGTATTTAATGCAACGAATATAATGGAAAATGAAAATATTTTACACGAATTAAAATTCCAAGAGGGCACAGGCGTTTTACACCATTATCTTTATAATTGGAAATGTGCTGATATGAAACCATCGCAAATTTGTGCTATTACCTTGTAAATATGATTTTGCAATGGGTTGGGATCATCTTATAAATATGTGCCAGTAGCTTTACATATATAATCATAGAATGTTACCGTATTCTATATGATAATATTCTATGATATTATATGTTGTAATTCTGGCTGATGGCCACTATGAATATACGCCCAGTAGTTCTTACATATATGATCATAGAATGTCACCAAATTTCATTTGGTATTATTCTATGATATTATATGTTTGTAATTCTGGCTGGGGTTACCTTATGAATATGCGCCCAGTAGTTCTTACATATATGATCATAAAATGTCACCAAATGAAATTTGGTATTATTCTATGATATTATATGTTTATAATTCTGGCTGGGGTTACTTATGAATGTGCGCCCAGTGACTTTACATATGTAATCGTAGAATGTTACCATATTCCATTTGGTAACATTCTATGATATTATATGTTTGTAATTCTGGCTGGGGTTCATATTATAATAAAATTTGTTTTTTATTCTTAATACTGTAATATGTAATTTTTTCTTTTTTAAAAGAAATTATTGAATAGTCTATAACATTTAATAATTTTCCTGTAAATTTAATTATACATTGATCGGCGATATCATCACTATCCGTTTCATCATCAATAAAAGATTTTACATTTAAACTTTTCTTTAAGTCTTCAACATTCTCTCTCAATATTTTCCTATTATATTTTTTATCTTTTAATAATTTTTCTTCTGGCATATTTTTAAAATCTGTTAAAGATACAAGAGTTTTATCAAGTGGTTTTAACCATTTATTAACAAAATCTAATATTATCTTATATTTCTGTTTTTTAAATTGTAACATGTATTCCTCAACACGAGAAACATACTCAGATATTGTTTCCGTATCATTATATATGGGTGGTTCCATTTTAATTGTCTTCATACTATTATTTTTATTAGTTTTATTGTTCATTTATCAAATTTTTATTATTATTGAATTAGATTATAAATTTGGCACAATAATAAAATCTAACCAAATAATAATAATGGAAATTATTAAATCCAAATTTGATAAAAGAAATTACAAATTAATAATATTACCAAATAATTTAGAAACAATATTAATATCTGATCCAGAAACGGATATATCCGCTTTGGCTTTATCTGTTAAGGTTGGTTATTTTCATGATGATAAAGATATGCCAGGAATTTCTCATTTTCTTGAACATATGTTGTTTATGGGAAGTGAAAAATATAAGGGAGAAAACTACTATCATGAATACATTAATCAATATGGAGGAACATCAAATGCTTTCACAGCAAGCAATAAAACTTGTTATTATTTTTCTATTCCATCAGCCCATTTTGAAAATATGATGGATATTTTTGCACAATTTTTTATTAAACCATTGTTTGATAATGATTCATTGAATAGAGAAATAAGTGCTGTTGATGCTGAACATAAAAAAAATTTACATCTTGATGAATGGAGATATCATAATATGTTCAAAATTTCCGCAAAAAAAAGTCATCCGTATTCGAAATTCGGAACAGGTAATATGGAAACACTTAAAAAACCAAATAGTCGAGATAAATTAATTGAATATTATAACAAATATTATTCTGCAAACAATATGAAATTAGTTATATTAGGTAAAGATCCTATTAATGTTTTAGAAAAAATGGCCATTAAAACATTTGGCAATATTTTAAATAAAAATATTAAAATTGATGATAACTATGGATATATTTTTAATGATCTTCCAAAAGTAGTTCAATTAGTACCAATCATCAAAGAAAATAGATTAATAATTGGATGGCAAATTCCATCTGATGATTTATATTTAAATTATAAACCAATAGAATATATTTCACATCTACTCGGTGGTGAATATCGAAAAAGTATTTATGAATATTTAAAAAATAAAAATTGGGCTAAAAATTTAATAGTTAATTGTGAAAAAGATATTGGAAATATTTATTTATTAACAATAAATGTACATATGACAGATGAAGGTTTTAAAAATTATAATAAAATTATATCAACTATCTATCACTTTATAGAAATTATTAGAGAAAAAGGGATTACAAAGAAGAATTATGATAATTATAAAAAAATATCAGAGATTCGATTTATGTATGCTGAAAAAGAAGATCCAATGGATTATGTTGTTAAAATAGCAACAACTATGTGTATAAATGGTATTGATATGCATAAAGTAATAGCTATTAATTCATTATTTCATGATTATAATGAGGAATTTGTCCGAATAGTAAACAATTATTTAGATTATTTAAAACAACAGAATTCTATTATTATAATTGGATCAAGTAAATATAATGGAATGACATCGCATATTGAAAAATGGTATGGTATTCATTATAATTTATTTAATACTATATTAAAACAAAAAAGTCATGGTAATGAATTGCAATATAATAAACAAAATATAACGGAATTATGTGAAGAAAATCCATTCATACCAAATAATTTTATATTAAAAACGTGTGATAATATACATAATAATCCAATTAAATTAATGTCTGATAAAAAAATAGAAATATGGTATAAATTTGACAATTCTTTTAGAATACCATATGCATATATTGGATGTTCCTGTGAAATACCAAAAATTTGTAATAATTTAAAAACATTTGTTATTGCGAAATTATATTTTAAATTATTTAAATACAATATGAATGTGTTTTTCTATCTCAGTGGAATAGTAGGATATGATATTTCATTAAATATAAACAGAAATACAATCTTCTTCTCCTTTTACGGATTTAATGATAAATTAAATATTATTGTAAAAACATTCATTGATAATTTTTGTAATATAGGAGAATTAAATGATATTAATCAATCTCACATTTTTGATGTTATTAAAAAAGAATATAGGGAGGAATTGGAAAATTCAATATTTATATCACCATATCTTAAAATTACAAATATATTTAATAAAAATATATGCAACAGTTTTTATGATTCAGATGATCAATTAAAAATAATTGATATGATCACTTTAAATGATATATTGAAATTTCCAAAAAAATTATTGGCTGTTGATAAAAATATAAAATGTTTGATACAAGGCAACTTGTTAAAAAATGATGCACATGAAATCAAAACTTATATTAGTTATTTAATAAAAAATATATCTGACAATCAACATAATAAAATGTATGAAGGTCTAATAACACATGATTTAGATATTGGATCAACTAAATATATTATGAAGAAACAAGAAAATGAAAAAGAAATAAATTCAGTTATTGGAATGATCGTTCGAATAGGTTATATTCAAAATGATATTAAAATGTTGTGTTTATTAGAATTAATAAATGCAATAATAACTGAACCATTTTTTACACAATTAAGAACAGTTGAGCAGACAGGATATATAGTTAAAAGTGAAATACAAGAATTTGGAGAATTAAATAATTCACTATACGTTCATACATTAGTTGTACAGTCACCTACTAAAAATCCTTCGGAATTAGAAAAAAGAATTAATTTATTTATTAATGAATTTCAAAAAACATTATTGTCAATGAAAGAAAATCAATTTAATATACATAAGAAATCAATTATAAATAATTTAAATAAAGCTGACACTAAATTATTGGATAGTGTCGCACAAAATATGCAAGCAATAATTAATCATAATGCTGACCATGAGGGTTTGTTTGATATGAAATCAAAAATGATTAAAGAATTTGATGTAATCACTAAAAATGAATTAATTGAATTTTATAATAATATGTATGTTAACCAAAAAACTAGAACATTGTGGGTAGTTGGTCAGGAAGGTAGCCATACCTAAAAAATTGTCTCTAGTTAATATTCTTTTCTTCGAAAAGAGATATTACTCACTAGAAACTGAATTTTTGTTAACCAAAAAATTGTCTCTAGTTAATATTCTTTTCTTCGAAAAGAGATATTACTCACTAGAAACTGAATTTTTTGTTAACCAAAAAATTGATTTTCAAAATGTCAGGCGATATTAATAATATATTTGTATTATTAATATTATGGATCAGGTTAAATCAACACAAGAATCAAATATGTCATCTCAAGAAGAAGTAAAAGTTGAAACTAAAGATGAATCAAAAAAAGAAGATTTATCTGATGAGGAAAAAGATGAGATGAATATTAAAAATCCTGGTGATGCTGAAGATATTAAAGCATCTGTCCCAAATAAACAAATGATAGAACAAATGAAAAAATTTATTATGAACATGGATCCTAAAGAAAGAAATAAGTTGATGGCTAAATTAGCAGAATCAAATCAGATTAACCCTGAAAATAAAACTTTTACTAAAGTTAGTGGAAATCAATATGAAAAATTAAAAAAGAAATATGATATGAAAATACTTCAAAAGCGATCACAACGACTAAATAAAAGTGCTTTGGCTAATGAAAGAAAAAAGATGACCGGTCAAATGAGTAATCTTCCTATGTCTCTAAATAATGCTGTTGCACAAGTTCCACAGGTAATGAAAACTGATGATAAACCTACAGAAACTACTGCTACTGATAAACCTACAGAACCCATCGGTGATAAACCTACAGAACCAATTAGTGATAAGCCTGTAGAAACCACTGGTGATAAATCTGAAGCAAAACCAAAAGTAGAAAAACCAAAATTAACTGCATCACAAAGACGCCAACGTAAACGAAGAAATGTTAAATAAAAAAATTGAAAATCTAAACATTTACAATATCTATTGATTCTGATAATTGATTACTGTGAATTCATTCACATCATGGGCAATTCATTTGTAATTTGCTATCATTGCTACGAAAAAAACAACCATATCTTGGCTGTTTTTGATGGGTGTTCGCTTTGCAGGAAATTTGGTAATGGAAAGGGGTTGCTCAAACAAAAGTTCGCCGACAGGAAATTGGTTGTCGTTGACAAAACGTTCAAACCTCCCAAATGCACATGTCAAATTTGTTTAGACACCAAGACTGTCAAATATTTGGGTCGCGATGCTAATCCATATCGATATCCACTTGCTAGTATTGTCGGATTTTATGAATTACCGTGTCATTCATGTGATCCAATCGATCATAAGGTGAAGTATGACCAACTTTATGCCCAACAATATAGGCAACAGAAGGAAATCGTTTTGGCACTTGATTTCTTGGAACCGGAACTTGTACAAACATTATTAAGCTGTCAAATTTAAATACAATTATAAATCTTATAATTATATTTAATAAAAAAAGCTATTATAGTTAATTAATTTATTGGATGTCATCACCTAAGTTACTTTAGTAATTCCATCAATAATTATTCCATATTTTTTATATTCAGCCTGTATTGCTATTTGAATATTGACATTTACCTTTAATTTATCAGCTATCTCTTTTACTTTAGAAGTGTCAATTTCTGGTAATTTCATTTCAGTATTTTCTGTTTTGTTATTCTTTTCTTTATAAATTGATCTATCCAATTCATAACACATTTTTTCAAAAAAGTAATATAGTACAAATAATTGATTAACATAATCTGTTTCGGGATACATTTTTTTGATAATATCATCAGAATTTATTAATGATTTACCAACCATTGTGGCTATAAAATTTGCAATGTCTTCAATATATTTGACAGTATATGTACAATAGAATATATGTGTATATTTTTTTGCTTTTGTTATATCAGATAAATTTCTTTTCAATATACTTATAACATCATCCATAGTTTTTCCATTGGGTATGTGTTTGTATACATTGACTTCACTATCACTATCAATATCATCTGTAAATTGATGCGTTTGATAAAAGATATATTTTTTAATATCATCTTCAACTAATTTAGGAATTCGCAAGTGAAATGTATTCAATATATATTCTGTCCATTCCTTATTATTTTCGATTAATGTACCAATTATTTCTTTTTTAATATGTTCCGGAATGATTTTATTCTTATACCAAAAAAATATGATGTGAATTAACATATTACCAATATTATCAATGAGATCTGATTTTAAATAATCCCCTATGTGGAATTCATAACTTAAATTATTTATGTTAATTACATATTTATTTTTTTTATATTCATTAATAAATGCTTGTATAATATTTGGATTACCTGTTTGTATGATACCCTCATACAATTCCATTTCTTTATATTTTTGTTTGAATGAAAACATTTCGGGCATCATTGTTACTATTTTATCTTCATTTGCTTTATTATTTTCCGTTAATCTTTTCCATTGATCAACTGAAAGATCAAATTTAATTTCATAGCTACGGACAACATCCTTTTGATCAACATACCAAAAAGAATATTCGGTTTTAAGTTTCTCTTTCCTTTCTGTATCGTTACCATCTTTTAATATTTCATAATTTCCAAAATTTGACTTTTCTCCGTTTATAAAGGATCGATACAATTCAAGGTCATATAGTTTAAATATATTAAAGCATTCCATGATATCACAACGTAATTTGATGGATTTATCAGATAGCTGACATTTTTCATAATTTGGAATTAAGATATTGCAATCATATTGTGGTATTAAAATGTTATTTTCATCTAATTTACTTGACATAATTCCTGAAATGAAATGATATTTTTTGGGTTTTAATGGATTAACTTTGTCTATGAACATAAACCTTGACACCATAGAAGGTATTTGTGTTGAGTGAATCATTTTGTCATTATCTAACATTTCCATGATATGACCATATGTATTAATCATGGTACCCGATCCACATTCCTTAATGTAGAAAAATTTACTCCAATATTCTTTATTATTAATATTCGCCATCATTTCCTGAAATTTCCTTTGACATTTGATTAGATACTTTTCTTCAATTCCTTTTTCTATAAATATATTTTGAATATTGGTCAATGTTTCATTAATCAAATTCCATTTTTTCATGTCAGCACATAATTTCACTTTTGGAATACTGCATGATGTATGACTACAAATATAAAATGTTTTTACCATTTCACCAAATAGACCATACATACTGTCCATAAAATTAGGAGGAGCATCTGGCACCCGGGGAACAAATTTATCAACATCAAATGGAATATGAGTTTTTAATTCATCAATGAATTTTTTGATATCAAATCCATAACCAATATCAATTTCAATCTGTTTTTGTTCACGGGTAAAAATTGATCTGTATTTTTCTGGATTAGAATTAACAATTTTACATAATTGATGGAGTATAAGATTGTAAATGTATATGGGGTCAACATCAATACCACAATCATTTTTCCATGCTGTTAATAAATATTTGAGGTAACCATTGTGAAAGTATGTATCTTTTTTTTCTTCCACAAATGGAAACATAAACTCTTCAATAGGTTCCATTTCATTTATTGACTTTTTCATTGCAATTTCTTTTTTTAAATTTTCAAAAAAATAACTATATGATTTAGGATCATTATTATCTTTGGATGTTTTGCACAACGACGTCATAAATTCATCCCTTGATATGCTATCCTTTGGCTCTTTCGGTTTTTCATCCGAATAAATATATGTAATGGACATTATTGATTTGGGTAATAATTTGGTTTAATTAGATAGAGGCCATAAACAGTTCCATTTTCAATTTTTAAAAAGTTTGAATTATTAATCGATTCACAATAATTTTTATTCATTAAATGATTAATATAAATGACTATCATATATGAAAATAGGAAAAAACAAAAAAATCCGGAACATATATCAGATATACAATTGCTATGGATAACCAATCAATTGGATAAAATATTATTATCACCAAAGGCAGATGGTACTTATTCCCAAATCCAAATAGATAAATATTATTTTGAAGCAGAATATATTGAAAAATATAATTTGTATTTAGTATTTGATACAACATCATATCCATTAAAACACAATGATAATATTCATGCACGGATCAAATGGATAAGGGGATTACATGTATTAATATCTAAAAGTAATACATGTAAATATGTTATTGAAAATGAATACGAATTGAAAGAACAAATAGAAATACAAAATAATATGATAGACAATTATTTGACAACCACTAAAGATAAAATCAAATGGTTTCCAAAATATTCATTTACTGTAAATATGGAGAAAAAGAATTTCCTTGAATTGTTAGACATAATTCCAAATACTAATTATAAAACAGATGGTTGGATAATTAATATCGACAAACATGTTCCCTTAAAATATAAACCAAGAGATGAATTAACTATTGATTTATTATTGAAAGGTAATATGTTTTTAACTTGCGAGAATGAACATGTGAATGTTTCACATCTAAATAATAAATTAAAAGAAGGAATATGGAGGTGTTATTGGGGAGAAACAGGATGGATTCCACGTGAATTAAGAAATGATAAAGTAATACCGAATCCGATTTCATTGGTCAACCAATTAACAAAATTACATCAAAATTATTGGAAAGCTAGCGATATGATAAAATATTTAAAATATATATATTACTCACATGAAAAACAAGATTTGAATAAAAAAACAATAGAATATTTAAGTAGAATAAAAGATTATTTGATGAATAATTTGGATGATGTAATAAAAAACCATATAATGAGTAATTTAAATATATTTGATATTGGTTGTGGGAAAGGAAACTTGATTCCAATAATAAAACAGATTACAAATCAAAAATTTAAATATTATGGAATTGATATTGATCCATCATGTATATATGTTGCGAATATGAAATATACTGATAAATCATTTTACAGTTGGCAATGGATTGACATGACATCTGATAAATTATTAGAAAATGAAACAGGTACATTTACCATGATAATAGCAAATAATAGTCTTCATAATTGTAGATCAGATGAACAATTAATAGTGTTATTGGATAGAATTAATAAAGTTACTACGAAAGGAACAGTGTTTTATATACATTTTATTGATGCAGATAAAATAAAAAATTTGAAGGATGATGATTTAGAAATTCAATTAATTGATACTAACGAACAGATATACTATTTTAAATATCCATGGATAACAAATGGATTTCATGAACAAATATTATCATATAAGAATATTAAAAAAATAATGAGTCAAATGAATTGGAAATTAGAAAAAGAATTTGACAGTGGAACGCTAAATAATTCATATGATGTATTTAATTCATACCATACAAGTGTTTTATTTATTAAAGAATAATAGATGACGCAATATTTAGACTTAAATAATTATCGTTGATATATTAATAAGAATCTCATGGCAGATAAAGTATATTATAAATATAAATACATATTTAGCGGATTGAAAACTTTCGAAGATGCATACTTATTTTATAATAAATTAATAAATATTCCTGATAAAAAATTACCAAAGGAACACAAAGATATAATATATAGTTATATTTTGGGAAAAAAATATGATACAGTATTTGATTTTAAAAAAATGATAGAAATATTAAAAGAATTGGATGAATGTAAATATAGAGAAGATACAAAAGAAATAGTAGATAATTTTTTAAAAAAAATAACAGATATCACACAAATTAAAACTATTATGAAAATAGTACATTCTAAACCAATGATGCCACATATCACACAAAAACAGATGAAAGAGAAAGTGCAAGAGCTTATTACAAAAAAATGTCCTCATTGTGGCCATAAATGTTCATTGAGTAAGGATAATGATTATGTGGTTTGTGGATATTTAGATAATGGATATGACTGGAAGGGATGTACAAAAGATTGGTGCTTTAAATGTGGCAAAATGTTATGTAAATCATGGGAAAATGATCAATTGTTTTTGTCAATTAATAGAGTACATGATGAAAAATGTTGTAAAAAACATGCAAATGGTAGCGGAAAAAAATATCCAGATGATTATTGCCAATGTGTACAACGTGTATTTCCTTGTTAATGATGGTCGATTGATATACATTTAATGTACGAATAAATATGAAATGAAAAATTTTTTGACTTAAAGAAATAAATTTTATAATAAATAATATGACAAAAAGTCCGAGAAAAGTAAGTGACGCAACAAAAAAAGTAGTTGTGGCATCACAAGATTTCAAATGCAATAATAAACCAGGAAAAAATTTGTACAGATTAAATAACTTCCTGTGCCCACGTTGGAAATATGATAATGGTAATTTTAGTGAAGTTGGAAATCAAGGTGACTACATTATAAAACTTGACTACATTATAGAACGTTCAATTGGAGGATCAGATGATATCGAAAATTTACAAGTTTTGTGTCCTGATTGCTATTCAGTAAAAACAAATAATTTTATGAAATTATCCAAAGATGAAAAAAAAAAATTAAAAGAAGGAAACAAGATCAAAGCATTGGAAGAAGAATT
>Ga0206911_1016_pt1 | contig 41427 bp, 30 predicted proteins | sample Alteio_BWOrgHeat_74_FD_152956 | JGI IMG/M metagenome (GOLD analysis project Ga0206911, IMG submission 152956) | Enriched cells from forest soil in Barre Woods Harvard Forest LTER site, Petersham, Massachusetts, United States -... | ecosystem: Environmental > Terrestrial > Soil > Temperate forest >...
AATGTTCGAGGGGCCGCCCGGATGGAGGCTCCATCCGCCGTCCTCGTTCTGATGGCGGAGAATCTCATTGACGGCGCGTTCCATCTTTCCGGGATCGCCGGTTCCGAGCAGCGTGTGCATGAAGATGTAGTCGGACTCGAGCATGCTGTCGGCTTCGAGTTCACCGCACCAATAGCCGTCGGGATGCTGCTGGTCGAACAACCAGTCCTTTGCGCGCTTTATGCCCTCTGCGACGTGATCCAGGCCGAGATCGATTCGCCCGAAACGCGGTTGCGTGGGCTGTTTTGCGACCTTCGGATTATTTGAAAAAGTGGCCATGAAAAACAAACTCTCTGTCTACGAAAAACTCGTTACCGGCCAACTGGCGGAGCCGATGCAATCGCCTGGACGATCTCTGGCGGCAGACCGAAGCGAACATTCTCCGGCATCACTTCTACCTCGTCGACCGAGCCATAGCCCATCGTCTGCAGATATTCGACAACATCCTTCACCAAGACTTCAGGAGCGGACGCACCGGCCGTCACAGCAACAGTATCGACGCCTTCGAGCCACTCGGGCTGAATGGCATCTGCCGTGTCGATCAGGTAAGAGTTAGTATCCAGGTTCTTCGACACCTCAACCAGCCGGTTCGAATTGGAGCTGTTTCGCGAGCCAACGACGAGAACAAGGTCTGCTCCGTGCGCCACATTCTTGACCGCTGTCTGGCGGTTTTCGGTGGCATAGCAGATGTCCTGCGCATGCGGGCCGACGATGTTCGGGAACTTCTTTTTGAGCGCTTCGATCATGTAGCGCGCCTCGTCGAGCGAGAGCGTTGTCTGCGTCAGATACGCGACCTTGTTCGGGTCGGGAACGACGAGGGCTGCGACTTCTTCAACGGTCGAGACCACCTGCGTCACGTCCGGAGCCTCGCCCTGGGTTCCCTCAACCTCTTCGTGGTCACGATGCCCGACGAGCACGAGGGAGTAACCCTGTTTGGCAAATTTGATGGCTTCAACGTGGACTTTGGTTACCAGCGGACAGGTTGCGTCAACTACCTTGAGACCGCGCTCCTTCGCCCGCTCGCGAACTGCCGGCGAAACCCCATGCGCGGAGTAGATAACCCGAGCGCCTTCAGGAACCTCGTCCAGCTCGTTGACGAAGATAGCACCCTTCTTGGCCAGGTCGGTCACAACATAGCTGTTATGCACAATCTCTTTACGCACATAGATGGGCGCGCCAAAGGTATCCAGCGCAATCTGGACGATGTCGATCGCTCGGACGACGCCAGCGCAGAAGCCGCGTGGCTTGAGGAGGAGGACCCGCTTAGTTTTCGTTTTGCTGCCGCTCTGGTCTACAGAGACGTGCTCAAGGGTGGTTGTAGTCACGTCTACAAGTATACCCCGTTTCAACCCATCCCCGGAACTGTGTTTGAACCAATAATGGTGCAGTTTTTTGCTTGAAAATAAGCGCATAAAATCCACACAAGTCACGAAAAAAGTGGAACTTTCATCGTGTGACTGCATCGCCGTCTCGAAACGGGTTCGGCAGGATTTAGAGCTTTTGACCAGCGCAGGCGGGATGGCCGCAATCGCACTGGAGTTTGATCGAGCCTTTCGCTGCCTCGCAATAGGTCGAGCAATATTTCTGGCCCGCAGGCGCCATACAGAGACAGCCGTTCATTGCACACTTCTTGGCATCAGCAGACATAGCGGTTCCTCCTGGGGATTGCTGTCCAGTCGGATGCAGAATCGGCCACTGCGAGATGCCGAACGGCTATCGACTGGTTTCAAGAAGATGGGCTGCGTGCTTGAGGCTTGTCTCGGTGAGCTTAGCCCCGCTCAGCATGCGGGCGATCTCCTTTGTCCGCTCCGAGTCCTCCATGCGTCGAACGTCGGTCTGGGTTCGGCCGCGCTTTTCGGTCTTTTCTATCAGGAAGTGCTGGTCTCCAAAGGCCGCAATCTGGGGTAAGTGCGTGATGCACAGCACTTGTTGCCCCTTTGCCAGCGTCTTCAGCTTTCGTCCTACCGCCTCAGCCGCGCGCCCGCCGATCCCGATATCGATCTCGTCGAAGACCAGGGTTCGCGGCAGGATGGACTTCTTCTTCCGGCCCGAACCGCCGGACGCAGCCTCTTCTACGGTTACTTTCAGGGCCAACATTACGCGGGACATCTCACCGCCCGAAGCTATTTCATGCAGCGGCTTCAGAGGCTCCCCTGCGTTCGTGGCGATTAAGCACTCCACCTGATCCCAGCCGTGAGCTGTCCATTGCTCGGGAGATTTTTCCGGCGTCACCTGTATGTGGAAGCGAGTGCTCATCGCGAGGTCGTTGATCTGCGCCTCGGCTAGCTTTTCGAGGCGCTTGGCTGCGTCCGTACGACTGGCTGTAAACTGTGCGGCAACCACTCGGTAGGCCGCTGCATCCTGCTCTTCTTTCGCTTTCAACTCAATGAGAAGGGCGTCACGGTTCTCCACTTCGGACAACTGCCGCGCGGCCTCGGCGCCAAAAGCGATCACCTCTTTCAATGTCTGCCCGTACTTCCGTTTCAGCCGATCGAGTGCGGCCAGCCTATCCTCAATCTCCTCAAGTCTCCCCGGAGCAGCATGGACATTGTCGGCGAAGTCGCGCACCTCCGCGTCGACATCCTCGACGATCGCCTTTGCCGCGGCCAACTGCTGGGCGGGCTCCAGGAATCGCGTGTCGTACCGGGCCAGTTCTTCCACGTGCTTCAACGCTGCGCCCAGTGCGCTCTCGGCAGAGCTCTCTGACTCATACAGCAACTCATGCGCGCTCATCGCGGCGGTGTAGAGTTTTTCGGCATTCCCCAGTACGCGCTTCTCGGCCTCAAGCTGCGCGTCTTCATCCTCCGCAGCTAGCCCAGCCTGATCGATCTCCTTGCTTTGAAAGCGCCACAGGTCAGCCATGCGCAGCCGGTCCTGCTCTGCAGACTGCAACTCGTTTAGTTTGTCCGTCGTGGCTCGCCATGCCGAAAACGCGTCGGCGACAGCATAGATACTCAACCCGCCGAAACGATCCAGCAAAATCCGCTGCTGCGCCTGATCGAACGAGCCCAGTGTCTCCCCTTGCGAATGCACCAGCGCGAGCTCCGGGGCAAGCTGACGCAGAACGCCAACGGTAGCAGACTGATTGTTGACGAAGACACGGCCTTTGCCGTTCGCGACGATTTCCCGCCGCAGCAAAATATGGTCCGACTCCGAGTCAATTCCGTTTGATTCGAGAATCGCAGCGGCCCCGGGCGTCAGCTCAAAGACGCAGCTAACAACAGCCTTTTCCTCACCATGGCGAACCACATCGGGCGATGCTTTGCCGCCCAGCAGCAGCGCGAGCGCGTCGATCAAGATGGACTTTCCGGCGCCCGTCTCACCCGTCAACAGGTTGAGCCCGAGCCCAAACGTAGCGACTGCACGGTCGATCACAGCATAGTTTTCCGCGCGCAACTCCAGCAGCATAGGGGCCTCAGGCAACGATGTATCGCGAGGATAGCAAACCTCGAACGAGTTTCGTCAGGAACCATCCTGTACACCCGAGGCTGCACCATGACTGGTGCCCCGGCCGAATTTCGTTCTTTCCCGATTTACACTAAGCACTGGTGAATAACAACTATGGTTTGGACCCTAGCCCTCGCTCTGTACCTCCAGGAAGACTCAACCGCCGCGCCTCCGGTAGCAAATAATGGCAGCGCACTCCTGGAGATGATTCACAACAGCGGCCCCGTGGCCTTCGCGGTCCTCGTCATCCTGCTCATCGCGAGCATTTTTTCGTGGGCCATCATGATCTCGAAGTGGTCGCGCTTCGGCAGAGCCCACACGCAGAGCCTGCGTTTCCTTCGCGCCTTTCGTAAATCGACACGCCTCAGCGAGATCGCTGCCATAGCAGAGCAGTTCCGGCCGAGTCCCCTGGTCGCTGTCTTCAGCGAGATCCACGACGAGTATCAGCGGCAGAACGGCGGCCGCGGGCTGCCGCGCAATCCCGTGGCCCTCGAACGGGCTGCACAGACCGCCGCCAGCGAAGCCCTTACCGCGATGGAGAGCCGCATGACGTGGCTCGCCACGATTGCTGCCATCGCTCCCTTCATCGGTCTCTTCGGCACTGTGATGGGCATCATCGACGCGTTCCACGGCCTCGGCACAGCAGGCGCAGCGACTCTTCGCGCGGTCGCACCAGGCATCTCCGAGGCGTTGATCACCACCGCTGCCGGTCTTGTCGTCGCGATTCCGGCCGTCGTCGGCTACAACCAACTCACCGCCCGGCTGCGTGAGTTCGCCGCACGGATGGACGACTTTGGCCGCGAACTTCTCAACGCCATTGAAAATGCCGCCATGATGACCCCGACTATCCCGCCGCAGGCGGAAGAGACGAGACGGAGGACCTTCTAGCCATGGCCTACTCCTCAAAAGGGCACACCCAGACCGCGCTCGCCGAGATCAACATCACGCCGCTGGTCGATGTGGTCCTTGTGCTTCTGCTCATCTTCATGCTCACCGCGCCGGTCCTTCAATCGGGCGTTGAAGTGGCGATCCCCAAGACGCGCTCTGTCAATCAACTCACAGAAGAGCGCATGGTCGTCACCATCGACCGTGAGCAGAATGTCTTTCTTCAGGACAAGCCAGTCAACGTCAACGAACTTCCCGCACTGCTGAAGGTTCCTCGCAACGCCGACGCCGCCAAGCGCATCATCTACCTGCGGGCAGACGAGCGTGTTCCCTTCGGCGCCTTCGCTTCCGTCATGGATGCGGTCAAGCAGGCCGGCATCACGAACATCAGCATCGTCACGCAGCCGCTGAAGCCGTAAGGAGGGGGCCATCGCAACGAACCTCCAACCCGACTACGACGAGTACCTTGATGGCGACCGGCTCGGCAAGAACTTCGCCGGATCTATCGTGCTGCATGTCATGGTCGCTGCTGCCGTCGTCGGCTCGGCGGTTCTCTTCCACAATCGAACCAGCAACTGGGGCGAAAATGCCGCGAGCGTTGGAGCAATCCAAGCCACCATGGTCTCGTCGATCCCTCTTCCTCCTACGCAGCGCACACTCGACACCGGCGTGCTGACCTCGGAGGCGCCGAGCCCCGCCCCTGTCGTCACCAAAGAGAAGACAGAGCCGCCGCCGAGTCCCAAAGAAATCGCCATCCCCGAGAAGATCACCAAGCCTATCAAGACCGCGGAGAAACCCACGCCCGCTCCGCCGAAGCATGTTCAGCCCGTCACGCCTCCACCCACGAAGGCGGTTACAGGCGAGACTGCAGGTATCCGCATCGCCCAATCCACAGTGGAACTCAAGAACGGCACTTCAAGCGTCTCGATTCAAGACCGCAGCTTTGGCGAGCGCTACGCCTACTACGTGAATATCGTGAACAGCAAGGTCTCGCAGAATTGGTATAAAGCCGAGGCTGATCCCGCTGCCTCGATGGACAAGAGCACGACAATTCTGTTCGACATCGACCGCGACGGCGTTCCATCCAATGCGCGGGTGGAGACACGCAGCGGGTCGCCTTCGCTCGATCTATCTGCATTACGTGCCGTTCAGCGTGTTGACGGCTTCGGGCCCCTGCCCCAGGGCAACCGAATTACTGTGGAATTCACCTTCCACTTCCGTCCGCAATAGGCATTAATGCCAGTATTCGTCTGATTACCTTGCCATGCCCTTTCAGGTACCCCGAAACGCCATTTTTGCGTCTAACATTAGACAGAATGCATAGTCAGCAACGTACTTTCCCCATTCGAAACGCACTCCGCAATTGTTTTGCAGCTTTTCTCGTGCTGCTCGTGAGCACTGTGGTGGCGTACGCGCAAGAAGGATTCCACACCGAGACCTCGACCGGTGTCACGAACGTCCGCATCGCCGTCGCAGACTTCAAACCAGGCTCTACCGATCCACAAACCGATCCCCTGAAGCGCACCTTCGACGCAACGCTTTTCGCCGACCTGGCCAACGCGGGCATCTTTGACATCGTCTCCAAGAGCCTGCTGCCGCAAGCAACCCCCGGCGCACCCGCCGAGATGAGCCTGCAGCAGTGGTCCGTCGCGCCCACCTCCGCAGCGATGGTGGCTTTCGGCAACTTCGGTGTTCAGAGCGGCAAAATCGTCTGCAACGGCTATCTCTTCGACGCCAAAAATCTCCAGTATCCGCAAGTGCTTGCCAAGCAATACAACGAGGACGCGAGCGACGATTCCGCCCGCCAGATCGCCCATCGCTTCGCCGACGAAATCATCTTCCGGCTCAGCGGCGGCAGCCAGGGCATCGCCGAGTCGAAGATCTATTTCGTCAAGATCAACGGTGGCGACAAAGAGATCTGGGAGATGGACTACGACGGCGCTAACCAGCATCCACTCACCAAGCTCGGCACTGTCTCGCTCTCGCCACGCATCTCGCCCGACGGCAGCCGCTTGGCCTTTGCCTCTCTCGGGCATGATGGCTTTCAGATTCGTATGTTCTCGCTCGTCCTTGGCCGCATGGTTAATTTTCAGGGTGTCGGCGGAACGAACATCACTCCAGCCTGGGCTCCCAACGGGAAAGACATCGCCTACTCTTCCTCGCGCTCCGGCGACCCCGAGATTTGGATATCTGACTCCAACGGTTCCCTTGCCCGCCGCGTTACCAGCTTCCGCGGTCCGGATGTCTCGCCCGTCTTCAATCCACGGACAGGCGCGCAGATCGCCTGGATCAGCGGACGCACCGGTCTGCCGCAGCTCTACATCATGGACACCGACGGCTCGGCCGTGCAGCGTATGACCGACGGCGGTTACGCCACATCCGTCTCCTGGTCGCCCAACGGCCAGTTTCTCGCCTTCGCCTGGGATCGCAAGTACGGCCCCGGTGCCCCCGGCGGGCAGGACATCTACGTCATGGAGATCGCGAGCAAGCGCTGGATTCAGCTCACCCACGACGGCGGCCGATGCGACTTTCCTTCCTGGTCGCCCGACGGCCGGCATATCGTTTACGCCAACACAGCCGACGGCAAGGCAGGTCACATGAAGATCATGACCATGCTCGCCGACGGCACACAGAAGCGCGCATTGACCGGGCCCGGCGCTGATATGCCGAACTGGAGTTGGAAGTGAGGAGTTTCTTCCCTGCGAGAATGTTTCGCAGGCAACTGATTTTTTGAAATACTACCGCTTGGCAGGAGATCACCCGATGAGTGCAAGACAAAGCAAGACAAGCAAGACACTGGTCATGGCCGCCACCTTCATTGCGCTCGCCGCATTAACGGGCTGCCACAAGAAGGCCAGTGGCGTCGACCCGAACGCCCTCGGCCCCGCACCCGCAGCCCCTGCCGCTCCTCCAACAGCTACCATCACTGCGGATCCTCTCGCCATCGACCTCGGCCAGTCCGTCGTCCTCAACTGGCGCAGTCAGAACGCAACCTCGATCTCGATCGAGGGCATTGGCGATGTCAACCTCAACGGAACCCAGACCGTCTCGCCCTCCGGTTCCACTAACTTTCATCTCATCGCAAAGGGCGATGGCGGCACCACGGATGCGAACGTTCGCGTGACTGTCCGTGTGCCTGTCGCTCCCACCGCCCCCGCATCGGGGCCTGCAGCGGACATGGGAAGTGAGGCCGCTTTCCACCAGAACGTTCAGGACATCTTCTTCGATTACGACAGCTACGATCTCCGTCCCGACGCCTCAACCTCAGTAACTCAGGCTGCTACTTATCTTGCAGCCCACCCCGCCATCAAGGTCGTCATCGGCGGCTACTGCGATGATCGCGGATCGGCAGAGTACAACCTCGCCCTCGGCGAGAACCGTGCAAACGCCGCGAAGTCGGCTCTTGTGGCAGCAGGTGTTAACGCGAGCCGCCTCCGCGTCATCAGCTATGGCAAAGAGAAGCAATTCTGCACGGAAGAGGATGAGAGCTGCTGGCAGCAGAACCGACGGGCCCAGTTCTCCCTCGATCGCTAGTCCTCCAGAGTTCAGTCCACCTCAGCCCTTACGCATCGCATCGCGTGAGGGCTGACAGGGAGACAGAAAGCCGAGCGCTTCGCCATGAATATCCAGCGCAATCCTCTTCATCAGCCCACGAACTTCCGTCTCGCTGCGAAACCGTTTCGTCTCGCCTCCACGGCCCTGCTTGCGGGCGCGCTCATCTGTGGCGAGCCGGCCTTTGCCGTCAACAAAGACATGGTGCAGTTGCAGACGCAAATTCAGCAGCTCCAGGACGCCGTTGCGCGCCTCCAGCAGTCCAACGACGAGCGCATGGGAGTCATGAAGGACCTCATTCAGCAAAGCGCCGACTCCGTCAACCGTATGTCCGTCACGCTCGATGCTCTGCATAAACAGATGCAGGCCCAGCAGGAGGCACAGAGCACCAAGGCCGACCAGGTCTCCGGGCAGGTTCAGTCCCTGAACGACTCAGTCGACGAGATCAAAGCGCGCCTTGGCTCGCTTCAGAAACTCATACAGGACGTGCAGGGTCAGCAGCAGTCCATGAGCGCCAACATGCAGAACATGCCGCAGGGTGGCTCGACCTCGTCGGCTCCGGCGAACTCGATTCCTGACGGTCCGTCAACTCCGGCTCCGATAGTAAGAAAGGGCAAACCGTCCGCCGGGGTGCCTCTTGATGCCGCGCCCGCCCCCGCACCGTCAACGTCAGCCGGGTCAGGCGTTCCTCCAGCCGATGAACTCTACAAGACGGCGCTTGGCGATTACATGGCCGCGAAGTACGCTCTGGCTGCCTCCGAATTTGGCGACGTCGTCAAGAACTATCCCGACAATCCACTCTCCGGAAGCGCCTTTTACTATCAGGCAGAGATCGACTACCGCGGAGGGCGCTACGCCTCCGCTGTCAAGAACTACGACAGCGTCCTGCAGCAATATCCCGACAGCAACAAGGTCCCCGTCTCGCATCTCCACAAGGGAATGGCGCTCGTCTCTCTCAATCAGAAGGACGCCGCCGTACGCGAGTTCCGCACACTGATCCAGCGCTACCCCAACTCCCCCGAGGCTATGCAGGCCCGCAGCAAACTCAGCGGCATGGGCGTCACAGTAACGCCAAAGTAGCGCGACTCTACGCCAGACCGCTAGTTGCGCAAGCCGCGCATTAGCGCCTCGATCTCCACGCGCTCCTCGCCGCTCAACGGCAGTAGCGGCAAACGTGGTCTTCCCCCGAAGTATCCATTAAGATCGCAGCCAAACTTGATCCCTGCCACGCCAAGCTCACCTTCCACCCGCTCCGCCACCGCCTGCAGCCGAGTCTGCTTCTCCTGCGCCAGCCCCTCGTCTCCATCCTTCCAGGCCGCCAGTACCTCGTAGACTGCTTGCGGAGCCGACGCCGCAAACCCAGGCATCGTTCCCACTGCACCAGCTCGCAATCCATCCAATATGGCCGTCGTACTTGCCGTCAGGATCTGGAATCCGACAGCCTTGGTGCGAGTCTTCGTCGCCATCTTCGCCGGCGCGACGGCCACTGCAGCACCCTTCAACGTATCCGTGGAAATCAATCCCCTGGCCGCGCCATCACGAATTTGCATTCTTGCCGTGACTGCCGCGAAGACCGCCGTCACGATAACGTCGCGCTTCACCGCCACTGTCGCTTCTTTGATCGCCCGCACGCGCTCTCGCCCGCCGGCGCCATCCGCCAACCCAATAATCTGCGGATGTCTGGCAAGCTCGATCACCACCTCTAGCGGCAACGATTGCCCCTCCGAAGCTGCACTGTGGAGCACCACAGGCAACGCCGAGCGATCAGCCACAGCCTGAAAATATGTCAGCAACTCTTTGTCTTGTCGGCCTGAAGAACCGCCTCGAAACACCGAAGGCCGCTTCACCAGCACAGCATCGTATCCCAATGTCGCCGCAGCCTCCGCCAGTTCAAGCGTCGCTGCCACACTGTCGCGCGCCACTCCTGCCGCCAGCACTTTCTCCGCCGCTGCAGCCTCGGCCACTTTGCGCAGCGCTTCTCGCGTCTCGTCGTCCGACAACATTGTCGGTTCGCCAAAATCGCTGAGTACCACGAAACCCGCCGCGGGCGTCCGTGAATAACGCGCAACGTTGGATTCGAGCTTTGGGAGATTGAGCCGTCCATCGGAATAGAATGGCGTCGTCAGAGGAAGTTGAAGCCCTTCAAGCAGCATGCTTCCATTCTAAAAGCGATTCCACGAACGGAGCGATCAGAGGGGGTTAATCAATGCACACATGCCACGAAAGACGTAACGGGAAATCGTCTTACCCACATTCCTCTGGAGTAACCTTTGCTAGGAAACCAAAAAATGACAGGCCATCGCGACATCTCGCAGGACAAGACTCCCGCCGACCTCGCGCGTGAGGCCCTGTGGTTCCTCACCCACACCGTCATTGCCTTCGTTCTGCTTGCGATTGTCGTCGGCGTCATGTCGCTCAACCATCCCGATCCTGACTCCTCGTCGCCCAAGCTGATCGCTACGATCCTTGCGTTTTTTGCTCCAATGGTCGGCGGATTCCTCCTCGCTCGCATCCACCAGAACGACATCGCACGCTATGTCTGGATATCGGGCCTGGTGCTCTTCGCCATCGTCTGTGTGTGGGTGCTCGACCTGCCCACGGGCAATGGCCTCTGTGAGAACTGCGGCGCAGTAGAGAAACTCTGGCGAACCTTCTTCACCTTCAATCATGGTAGCGGCCTCATGGGCGGGGACGGATTGCTCGTCGGCACCTGGATTCCGCTCTCCATGATCGGCTACGCCATCGGAGCAAGGCTCGCCCTCGCACTCTGACGCGCCACTTTTACACCGGAGCGAACCGGTCCAGATGTAGAGTCTGCAGTGCAACTACGCTCAATGTTCCGCGTTGTAACGCAGCGATTCCTTCAGCCGCCGCGCGAGCCGCAGCCAAGGTTGTAATCGTCGGGATCCGCGCCAGCACAGCCGCTCTCCGAATCGCTTTCTCATCGAAGAACGTGTCTTGCCCACGCGGGGTGTTCACGATCAACTGAATCCGGTCCCCCTTGATCAGGTCTACGACGTTCGGCCGGCCTTCCTTCACCTTGTGCACGCGCTCCGGCTGTAGCCCGGCCTGCTCCAGCACAACCGCCGTTCCATGCGTCGCCACTAGATGGAACCCCATCTCGACAAACTGCCGCGCCAGCGAAACTGCCCGCTCTTTGTCGTGATCGTTCACACTCAGAAAAACGGTCCCTTGCAGTGGAAGCACCTGTCCGGCGGCGATCTGAGCCTTGGCGAACGCTTCGCCAAAGTTGTCCGCCACTCCCATCACCTCGCCCGTCGACTTCATCTCCGGACCAAGCACTGTATCGACACCCTGGAATTTACCCCACGGAAACACCGGCGACTTCACATAGTAGTGGGAGCCTGTGTCGAGATCCTTGCCGCTCGCCACCTGTTCGGGCAGCAGTTCCTTCAGCTTCCGCCCGACCATGATGCGCGAAGCGACCTTGGCCAACGGGATTCCCGTTGCCTTCGAAACATAAGGCACCGTGCGCGAAGCTCTGGGGTTCACTTCGATCACGTAAACCGTCCTACGCTGTATCGCGAACTGGATATTGACCAGACCGCGCACACTCAACGCCATCGCCAGCTTCCGCGTATAGTCGCGAATCGTCTGCAGCACATCGTCGCTCAGATCAACCGCGGGCAACACACACGAAGAATCGCCCGAGTGAATCCCCGCCTCTTCGATATGCTGCATGATTCCCGCGATCAAGACAGTATCGCCATCGCACAGCGCATCGACATCGCACTCGACCGCGTCTTCAAGAAAGTGGTCGATCAACACGGGCCGCTCCTGCGAGTACTCGATCGCCGTCGACATGTACTGCACCACCGCAGCGTCGTCATACGCGATCACCATTGCGCGGCCGCCCAGCACGTACGAAGGCCGTACCAGCACCGGGTAGCCTACGCGATTTGCCCCGGCCACCGCCTCTTCCACGCTGGTCGCCATCGCGCCCTCAGGCTGCGGAATCTTCAGCTCCTCAATCAACTTTCCAAACCGCTTGCGATCTTCGGCCAGATCGATCGACTCTGGAGATGTCCCGATGATCGGCACGCCTGCCTTCTTGAGCGGCAACGAAAGATTCAGCGGAGTTTGTCCGCCGAACTGCACGATCATGCCAATCTCCGCACCCGACGAGGCCTCGTGCTCATACACGCCAAGCACGTCCTCCAGCGTCAGGGGCTCGAAGTACAACCGGTCGCTCGTGTCATAGTCGGTCGACACCGTCTCCGGGTTGCAGTTCACCATGATGGTCTCGTACCCGTCTTCTCTCAGAGCGAAGGCAGCATGGCAACAGCAGTAGTCGAACTCAATTCCCTGCCCAATCCGGTTCGGCCCGCTCCCAAGAATCAAGATCTTCTTCTTCGTGGTCGGGGCTGCCTCATCCTCTTCGTCATAGCAGCTGTACAGATACGGCGTATAACTCTCGAACTCCGCTGCGCATGTGTCCACCAGCTTGTACACCGGCATCACGTTCAACTTCTTGCGCAGCGCACGAACCGCAGCCGTTCCCTCCGCGCCTTTCAACCCCCAGACCGCCGCAAGCCGCTCGTCGGAGATTCCCATTCGCTTTGCCGTGCGCAGTTGGTCCGCCGTAACTTCCGCCATCGGTACTCCGCCGATAGCCTTGATCTCGTCGGTGATCTGCTTCACCTGGTACAGGAACCACGGGTCCATCGACGTCATGCGCGCAACCTCACGTACCGTCATCCCGCGCTCAAACGCATAGCGGATGTACGAGAGCCGATCTGGATGCGGTGTCACCAGGCGCTGCGTCAGCCGTCGCGGTTCAATGTCGTCCGCCGTCGCCTTCTTGCCCGTCTCCAGCGACCGCACTGCCTTCATCATCGCTTCCTTGAAGGTTCTGCCGATCGCCATCACTTCACCGACCGACTTCATCTGTGGCCCCAGGCCTTCGTCCGCGCCGGGAAACTTCTCGAACTGCCACTTCGGAATCTTTACAACGACGTAGTCGATCGTCGGCTCGAAGCATGCCGGTGTCGCCTTCGTAATGTCATTCTGAATCTCGTCCAGCGTGTACCCAACGGCCAGCCGTGCCGCAATCTTCGCAATCGGAAATCCGGTCGCCTTCGACGCCAGCGCGGACGACCGCGACACACGCGGATTCATCTCGATGATCGTCATACGCCCATTCACCGGATTCACCGCGAACTGCACGTTGCTTCCACCGGTCTCTACGCCGATCTCGCGAATTACTGCAATCGCCGCGTCGCGCATCGCCTGATACTCGCGATCAGTCAGCGTTTGCGCGGGAGCCACCGTAATCGAGTCGCCCGTATGCACACCCATTGGGTCAAAGTTTTCAATCGAACAGATGATGATGACGTTGTCCTTCAGATCCCGCACCACCTCCAGCTCATACTCCTTCCAGCCGAGCACGCTCTCTTCCAGCAGGCACTCGTGCACCGGAGAGAGATCCAACCCACGCGCCAGAATCTCCATCAGCTCTTCGCGGTTGTAAGCGATGCCGCCACCCGAACCACCCAGCGTAAATGATGGCCTGATCACTACCGGAAACCCGATCTTCGCCGCAAACTCCAACCCATCGCGAAGGTTGTTGATCAACGCAGACCGCGGCATATCGAGCCCGATCTTCGTCATCGCATCCTTGAACAGCAATCGGTCTTCGGCTTTCTTGATCGCCTCGAGCTTCGCACCGATCAACTCGACGCCCAGCTTGTCCAGCACACCCGAGTCAGCAAGATCAACCGCCAGGTTCAATGCTGTCTGCCCTCCTACGGTAGGCAGCAGAGCAAACTTTCCTTTGCCTCCCAGCCCATCAGGGTCGAGCATCTCCGCTTCAACGCGAAGAATCTCCTCCAGATACGCCGCATTCAACGGCTCAATGTAAGTCCGATCCGCCACCTCAGGATCGGTCATGATCGACGCCGGGTTCGAGTTCACCAACACCACCTCATACCCCTCGGCCTTCAGCGCCTTACACGCCTGCGTCCCGGAGTAATCAAACTCCGCCGACTGCCCAATCACAATCGGCCCCGAGCCGATCACCAAAATCTTCGCAATGTCATTCCTCCGCGGCATCTATCGAATCATCCTCTAGCTTTCTATCTTCCACTCTGCCAATCGAAACTCTAATGAACAGTCGTCGAAATAACCTGAAACGACTGCGAACTGTAGTTAGTGAGGTACAGCGTCGCATCGTCGCTGCCCACCGTTATCTCGCGCGGAAAAAGGCCCGTCGCTACCGTTTGCACCACACTGGCTGAGGCCGGTACCGCCACCGAAAGGATCGCCATGTTCGCCGTCCCGCCACCGAACCGGTTCGAGTTAGCCACCGCCAGCAGCTTACCCTTGTCGAACAGCCGTAATCCCACTGGCGCCGTTCCGCCTGTATCTGCATACCCGAGCAGCGCATTCCCGGGATTGGTCTCGAGCATCCCCGTGCTGAAAGCAAGCACCCGGTTATCGCCGCGCGCCGAAACCCAGAGCGTCGAAAGGTCCGCGCTCTCCACCGCTCGCACCGGCGAGCAGCCCGCGTTCACCGTCGCAATGATCGCGCCCCCACTCGGATTCGTCTCCGCTTTCGCCACGTCAATCACCGTCAGCAGACCGTTCGCCTGTGTGCCGCCACCCGCCTGTTGGTAGCAGCCAGTACGGGTCAGGATGGGGTTGCTCCCGCCAGCCGCCGTCGTCACGGCCCCCTCAACCTCGCTCGTCACATACAACCGGCTGCCGTCGGGCGAAACCGCAACCCCCGCTATCGTCTGCCCCCCGGTAGAAATCTGCCCCACCAACGTGGTGCCGGTCGTCACAAGGCCCGTCGAGTCATACTGCAGTGCCACCACGCCGATATTCCCCTGCGCCGTCGCTCCCGCGGCCACGCCGTACTCATTCGCAACGAAAGCATACTTCCCGTCCGGCGACACCGCCACATCGAAGCTTCCCTCGTTCGCCGAGACCGGCCCCTGGCTCACCTGTACCCCCGTCGAATTGCAGGTCTGCAGCGTGCTCAGGTTGTAGAAGATCACCCCATCCACTCCTAGCGTCGCCGCCAGCCCCAGCCCGTTTGGAAGCAGGTTCATGCCGAAGTCCGAAGCCCCATCCGCCGCAAACGCCGGACGCACATAATTGAAGCACGAGAACTGCAACCCACCGCCCGCAGTCGGGCCAAACACCACCATTCCCGAGGTCGCCGCACTCACCGACACCAGTACATTGCCCGAAGCCAGTGGAAGCGCTCGAAACGGATAGCCATACCCCGCCGTCGAGTACATCACGCTCGACGCCGTCACCGCCGGCGCAGCCGCTCCCGAGGCCACCACCGTCACATTCACTGTGCCTGACGCGCTGTTGTACGCAGCGGCACTCGCCGGCGTGAAGTTCACCGTCAACGCATCCGAGCCCACAGCCAGCAACCCAGCCGGAACGCTGATTGCCGCCTGCCCGCCGCTCAGGTTCACCGGAAACGACGCATAGCTCCCGCTACTCAGCACCACCGATCCAGCGGGGGTCCCCGAGCTCGACGTCACCCCCACCGTGACACTCAGAGCCTGCGCCGTGCTGATGCTCCCCGCGGCCGAAGGCGTCACCGTAACCGTCGGAGTCACTGCTCCCGTCACCGGCAACGTCGTACTCCCCGTCGACGAACCCCCACCCCCACATCCCGCAACCAGACACAAGCCCAATGGCATCGCACCGAGCAGGGTGGTCTGGCAATTGGCGATGAGACGCATGCCATTCATGGGATCACTCTCCGGTCCTTTGCAAATTGACATCCAGTTTTTACCGCTCCGGCCTACTTCTTCCACTCTTCCATCATCTTCCGAAAATCCTTGAAGAGATAATGCGAGTCGTGCGGCCCAGGGCTGGCCTCCGGGTGGTACTGCACACTGAACATCGGATCCGTCTTATGCCGCAGGCCAGCCAGCGTCTGGTCGTTCAGGTTCGTATGCGTCTTCTCCACATCGTTCGGCAGCGAATCTGGATCGACGTTGAAGTTATGGTTCTGCGCCGTGATCTCAACCTTGCCCGTCTGGTGGTTCATGATCGGGTGGTTTCCGCCGTGGTGCCCAAACTTCAGTTTGTACGTCTTACCGCCCAGCGCAATGCCGAAGATTTGATGTCCCAGACAGATCCCGAAGATCGGTTTCTTTCCCTGCAACTGCTTCACATTCTCAACCGCATAGTCCAGCGGCTCCGGATCGCCCGGCCCATTCGAGAAAAACACTCCATCCGGCTGCATCGCCAGCACGTCCTTCGCAGAAGTAGTTGCCGGCACCACGGTCACGCGGCAGTTCTCACGCGTTAGCATCCGCAGAATATTTTCCTTAATCCCAAAGTCATACGCGACCACATGCATCTGTTCTGAGCCACCCTCGGCCTTTGTCAGCAGAGCATCGCCAGTCTGATTCTTCGGCTCATTCGCATCCCACTCGTACGCAACTTTCGTGGTCACCACGCTGGCAAGATCAGTGCCGTCCATCTTTCGGATCGCCCGCGCCTTCGCCACGAGCGCCTCAGCATCAAGATTCTCACCCGAAGCAATCACGCCGCGCATTACGCCATTCGACCGCAGATGTCGCACCACCGCACGCGTATCGACTTCAGCGATTACTGGCACGCCATAGCGCTCCAGATACTCATCCGCTACCTGCGTCGAGCGCCAGTTCGAACTCATCGGCGAAAACTCGCGAGTTACCAAGCCTTCGATGTAAGGCTTCTTCGACTCCGCATCGCTCGGCGTCGTTCCATAATTTCCAATGTGGGGGTTTGTGAGAACAACGATCTGACCCGCGTATGAAGGATCGGTAAAGATCTCCTGGTAGCCGGTCAGTGATGTATTGAAGACCACTTCGCCAGAGCATTCCGCCCGTGCGCCAAAACTCTTGCCGCGAAAAATGCGCCCGTCTTCCAGCGCCAGTATTGCTTGCATTGCCTCTCCAAAGGAGTGGATTTAATAGATTCTATCAGCATTCGCGCTGGAAAACGCTGATCGCAGGCAAAACCTTGCCGCGCGAAAAAAGACCCGGCACAATGACCGGGCCTTCTCACCAATAACTAGAACTTAGCGATGGTGATGATGACCGTGATGACGATGATGATGAGACTTGGCAGTGGCAGGAACAACGGCCCTAGCCAGAACGACGAACGCAATGGCAGCTAGAAACAACGTGCGCAACTTCATAGTGAATCCCTCTCCGGCAGCCACTCCTTCGAGTGGTCTGTTAGTTAGATGAAGCGTATCGCGAGCGTCGATTGTTCGCACTACATATTTCCGGTCACGATGTTCCGAGCTTGATTCCCCGCTTCCCGCCCTTCGATATCGACCAGAACATCCTCACCCTCAACCCGCAGCGGAAACACATCTACCCGCTCATGCACCGGATACTCCGCCAACCCGGTCTTCACGTCGAACGTCCACGAGTGCCACGGACATACTACCGACCCGCCTTCAATCCACCCCTGCCCCAACGGCCCCTGCCGATGCGGACACACATTGTCCAGCGCCGATAATTCTCCATTCACATTCGCCAGACAAATCGCCACTCCTTCGACTTCGGCCTCCGCAACCTGCCCTACCGACGGAGCCTCTGCCAAACCACACAACCTCACCCACTTCGCCAATGTTAATTCTCCGTTATCTCTATGTTAGAGCCTCACTCACTGCCGTCAGCTCAAAGTGCTAAAGTCAACACAGAAGCCCGATGCCTCGCACTCCCAAGCCAGACAATCGCACTCCCGCCCCACCGGACACTGTCAGTCCTGTCTGGCTCATCAAAGCCATCGCCGTCACCATCCTCGCGGCGCTTCTCTGCGGATATCTCACCTTCTGCGTGCTCTTTTACCAAGGCCAATGGCAGCTCGTCCTGCACCCGGCCCGCACCTTCGCCAGCCCACAATCAATCGCCGGCGTTCCCTACCAACTCATCCGTTTCGCTCCCGACGAATCCGCCACCCCGCAGCTCACCGGCTGGTCCATCCCCTCCGACCCCGGCGGCCGCTACGCCCATATCACCATACTCTTTCTCGCGGACGGCAATGGCTCCCTGGCCGACTCCATCTCCACCCTCGCCAGCCTCCATAATCTCGGCGTCAACATCTTCGCGTTCGACTACCGAGGCTACGGCCAAAGCACTGCCGCTCGTCCCAGCCAGCAAAGCCTTGCCCACGATGCCGAATCCGCCCTGCAATACCTCACCAACACCCGTGCGATCCCGGTCCAGCGGATCGTTCTCTACGGAACCGGAGTTGGAACCTCACTCGTCACCCAACTGGCAATCTCGAACCCCGCCATTCCCGCCGTCATCCTCGACGCCCCCCGCGCCGATCTGCTCGACGTAGCCCGTCGCGATTCACGCTCCGCACTCATCCCCGTGCGTCTCCTCTTCCACGAGCGTTTCCCCCTCGCCGAGCCGCTCGCCACGCTTCACACCCCAAAGCTCCTCATCTCTCGCAGCACCTCACTCGATCAAACCTTTCGCAACGCAAGCGATCCCAAACTGACGGTTGAACTCGCCTACCCCAACGCACTTGTCTACAGCCAAAGCCTCTCTCGCTTTCTCGACCAATACCTTCCGCCGGCGCCCGTCCCGCCGCTCGTGCCTTCCTCGGCACCTGTTCGCTAGAATCGCCCGCGTCCGCCGCTGCCACCAATTAACCTCAACCCAGGAACTCCTCTTATGACGAAGTGGCTTAACAGCCTGCAACCCTGTGGCGCGTTGGTCATGCGCCTTGTTCTCGGCATCGCCATGGCTACACACGGCTACGGAAAAGTGATCCCGCACGGAGCACTCAATCACTACACTCACTACATCGCCTCTCTCGGCATCCCCTACTGGCTCGGCTACGTCTCAGCTTTTACAGAGTTCGTCGGCGGCATCCTGCTGATCCTCGGACTCCTCACACGATTCGCAGCCGCACTGATCGCCATCAACATGCTCGTCGCTTTCTTTTTCGTCGGCATCCATCAAGGCTCCGGGATCTACAGCTACATCCTCGCTCTCGCCGCTCTGGCGATCATGCTGACCTTCTACGGCGCGGGAGCCCTCGCACTCGACCGCAGGCTCGGCTTTGCCTGAAACCAGAATGCATCCAAACGGAGAGAAGGCCTCCGATACTCTGGAGGCCTTACATATTTGGTGGGGAGTGCTGTGTTGCGGATAGGTGAAGCCGGAACCGAGGGAACAACTGCTCCAGCACTTGCGAACTACACTCAATAAGACGCGGGTCCCTCAGAAAAGTTGTCCTATTTTTTCCACTATTCTGTATTTCCCACTTTTTTACATTCCATAAACAGAAACACGACACGAACCTTACATCCAGATGAATTTACAGCACTTTCGTCCTAGCTGAAGTTCAAAAACTCCTCTGGATTGACCTTCGCACCGGGGAAAACCAGCTCCAGATTCTTCGCTCCCAGCGTTTTGTACGCCGCCTCGCCCAGCACCCTGCGAAAGTCCGTCGTTACTGCCAAGTCACGCCCTTCGTTCAATTGCTCGTTCGCCAGACCCGGCCACTTGCCGTAAACCTTGCCACCCTTGACGCCCCCGCCAAGTACGAACATCACGTTCGCGTGGCCATGGTCCGTCCCGCCAGTGCCGTTCTGCCTCGCCGTCCGCCCAAACTCCGACATGGTCACCAACGTCACGTTCTCGGCATCGTCTCCCATGTCTTTCCAGAAGGCCGCAATTGTCTCCGAAAACTCCTTCAGCCGGTTAGCCAGTTGACCATTGATATTCCCCTGGTTCTGGTGCGTATCCCACCCGCCGATATCGGAGAACGCCGCCTCCACCCCGAGATTCGCCTTCAACAACTGCGCAACCTGCTTCAGACTGTTGCCAAACGGCGTATTCGGATACACCACGCCGGCTGCTGGCAGATAGTGCGACGGATCGGCCGCCTTCAGCATCTTTACCGCTTCGAACGTCTCTTGCCCCGTCCCATGCAACACCGCGTCCGTGCTCTCGTCATACATCGCCTGGAATGCATTGCTGATCGGCGTTGCCTGCGGTCCTTTTCCACCAACGGAGAAATCCGCAAGGTTATTCACCGCAATCGCCGGCAGCTTTCCCTGCAGCGTCCGCGGAACCTGCGTGCCAAGCGCCACAGCACGAAACGCCGAAGGCTTGCCTGTTACCGGCTCTGCCTGCAGCGCACGGTTCAGCCAACCATCGGCAGTCGACTTGATCCCAGGCGTCCCGCTCTCCATGTAATCCTGCGCATCGAAGTGCGACCGCGTCGTATCCGGCGATCCCGCCGCGTGAATAATCGCCAGATGCCCCTGGTCATACAGCGGCTTGAACGCCGCCATAGAAGGATGCAGTCCAAAAAATCCATTCAGATCCAGAACGTCCTTCTCCTGAATCGCAATCGAAGGCCGCATCGAGTAGTAGTTCTTCTCTTTGTACGGCACCACGACGTTCAACCCATCGACCGCTCCGCGCTGAAACAGCACAACCAGCTTCTTCTTGTTTGCCGCAGCAGTCGTCACCTCAGCCAGGACGCTCCGCGACAAAAACGCCGGAATCGTCGATGTACCGATCAGAGCCAGCGCGCCACCTTTCATGAACCCACGCCGCGTCACCCCACGCTGCGCAGCATCACGGCCATGAATATCGCATCCCCAGTCGCTATGATCCGCCATACTCTTCATGTTCGACATGTTAGCCCCTTATCGCGATCGACCGGTCAGGATTCACAGTCAACGTCGCCTGTTAGTACAAACGCACTTGCCAGCCGGAAGTTGCTGCAAAACCGCTGCATCGGCAGACAGCTCTAGCATCCTACCGCCGTTGAAACTCTGGCGAGCCAAGCAGCAACCCAGCCATCATCGCCGCCTCGCGGTCCAGCGGCGGCCGGGACTGCTGCTTCAGCACAGCCGGATTCAGCACCTGGGCCATCGGTTCAAACTCGTTAGGCCGAATCGGAAAATCCTTCACCGCCTGCTGCTGCATGTCCTGATTTTGAAACTGTTGCACCACCGTCGATCTCGTCCGGTCGCTCACAGGCTGTCCCAGCAACATCAACTCCAACTTCCTTTCCTTGGCCGCTGTCGCCTCATTTGCGGGCCCCGTCGTCAACGTCGCGGGCTCCATCCCCGGACTTGTCTGCCCCAGCAGCCGAGTCCAATCCGTCTGCACACCCGGAATACGATCGCTGCTCAGCCCCAGAGCAAAGTTCATCCTGCTCACAAGGTCTCCGGTATTCACCCACGGCTCCGCCATCCAGCTATATCCATTCGGCGTCTGCATTCCATACAGCGGCATCCCCAACTTCTCAAGCGCCTGCACCAGCGGAATCGCGTTCGTCACCTCAGCGCCACTCGCCCGGACCGCCGAAATCACAAATTCCTCCGGCGTCTTCACCTTCGCCCTATACACCTCCGGCGACCAGAACTCCGGCGAATCGAACATCGTCCGCAGCACCGCCTTGATGTCTCCATTGCTCGCGAGGAAAGCCTTCGCCATCCGGTCGACTAGGGCCGGAGGAGGCGTATCGCTTACAAACCGCACCGCCAGCTTCGTCGAGATAAACTTCGCCGTCGCTGGACTCGTCGCCAGCATGTGCAACACGCGCAGGCCTTCATTCATGCCCTGCTGATCGCCTACCATCATCGGTTCGCCACAACCACCACCTGCATATCTCCGCGCGCCGATGCCGAATCCAGGTCCTCGCGGCTCAATGAAGTTCGTGCCCGAAATCACCGTCCCCATCACAGTCTTATCGCCCGGTTCGTGTCTCCGCTCGTCAAACTGAAACTCACCACCACAAACCGGCTGAGTGATCGTCCAACCCGTCAGCACCTTCGCAACCTGTGTCACATCCTGCTGGGTATACCCGCGCCCGCAAGCCTTATCCAGCGCGCTCACCGGATGATCCTGGCTTACTTCGCACTGTACGCCCAGCGTATGCAGCTCCATCAACTCACGCGCATAGTTCTCATTCAATCCGCGGTCCTTCAGCGCCTGCTTCACCTGCGGGTCCTTCGCAAACTGCGCCGCGCGCGGAGCGTTCTTCGCCGCCACCGAATCCGGCCCGATGCTCTGCCAGTTATCCAGATACATCAACATCGCCGGACTCTTCGCTGTTGCAACCAGCAAATCTTCAAACTTGCCCAGCGCATGTGGGCGAATCACGTCACGCTCATACGCCGGCAACAGATATGGTTCGTTCTGGTTTTTCTTCACGTACACGTTGAAGTGGTTCAGCCAGAAATCCGTCATCACCGCTTCCACCTGTCGCTCACTGTAGATATCTCGCAGCATCCGCGACTGCAGCAGCTCCGCCCCAATCATCCTCGGCGAACCCGACAGCGCAGCCAGTATCTCCCGCTGCATCGGCGACAGGCCCTCCGCGGCTTCAGCCAACTCCGCCTGACTCAAACTCCTGCGAAACGCAACCAACTCCTTCGGCGACATCGCAAGAATCCGCTGCATCCTCTCGTCTGGCGGCAGGTTGATAATCTTCACCGCCTCCAACCCCGAGTAGAACTGCTCCTCGTGCGTCGCCATTGCTGGAATCCCAGGGTCCACGCCATCTCCCGGCAGCGCCGTCTTGTCCTTCTCCCCCTCAGCATCCTTCGCCATCGCGGGCGCCATCATCTCCGCACCACCCTTCGCGGCGTCCTGCCCGGCCTCAGCTTTCTTCGCCTCCTGCTTCGCCATCTGGGCTTTATAGAAGGCGATCTCATCGGCATAAATCGCATGTTCCACCGGGTCCGACGGCAGCGGTGCGTTCCTCGCAATCATCTGCCGCAACACCTGCGGGCTCGGATACCGTCGCACCAACTCTGCCTGCTGCATCTTCATTGCGGGAAACATCGCCAGCCGTGCCTCCAGCGCCGAATCGTCGATGCTCGAAGGATTCAATTGCTGCTCAAACCACCGCTGCACACCCATCGCCTCGACCGCCGCAATATCCCCCGGCCGTGGCCCAAACGTGAACCGGTTCAGAGCATGCAGGACGCGCTCCTGCCTTTGAATCTGCTTCGCCGAACTCCCCACCGGTTTGGTCACCGCAGCAGCCGCCACCATCGGCTGCTCCACCATCAGCACGCACAAAACACCGGTCACCAAAGCTCGCATCGAACTCGTCAGAATCTCAGCAGACTCTTGCCTGAATCGCATAGCCACTCCTTCTTGCGCTCCAGCCTAATCCTGCTCAGCACGAACAGCCAGAGAATTGCATCTGGAGTCTCAGACCCAGTAACCGCGCCGCAGTTGCGGACAAATTTGCCTTCCAGCCACCCTAGAACGCCGCCAACTCCTGCATCGCCCGGTACAAGTCCTCCGGCTGCGGCAAGATAGCGTCTTCCAGCACCGGCTGATACGCGACAAACGTATCCATCGCCGCCACCCGCCGCACCGGAGCGTCGAGATCATGAAAGAGCTCATCCCCGATCCGCGCCGCGATCTCCGCGCCATACCCCCAACTCAACATATCCTCATGCGCGACGATCACGCGATTGGTCTTCTTCACGCTCTCCGAAATCGCCTCCCAGTCATAAGGCGTCAAACTCCGAAGATCGATCAGCTCCACATCCACACCAGTATCGCGATGCAGCTTCTGCGCCGCCTGCAACGCCCGCGGCACCACCGCGCCATACGTCAGTACAGTCAAATCCTTCCCCGGCCGCACAATCTTCGCCTTGCCAAATGGAATGCAATACTCCGGCCCCGGATAAGCCGCCCGCCCAAACGTCTCGCGATACAGCCGCTTGTGCTCAAGAAATATCACCGGATCGTCGCAACGGATCGCCGTTCGCAGCAGCCCAATTGCATCCAGCGCATTCGACGGCATCACAATCCGCACACCCGGTGTATGCGTGAAAATACTCTCGCCACTCTGCGAGTGATAGATCGACCCGCCAGTCAGGTATCCTCCGATCGGCACACGCATCACGAGCGGGCAGCTGAACTCGCCATTCGAGCGCCACCGCACCAGGGGCAGCTCATTGCGCATCTGGTGCATCGCCGGCCAAATGTAGTCGAAGAACTGAATCTCCACCACCGGCTTCATCCCGCGGACCGCCATACCAATCGCTCGCCCGGCAATATTCGCCTCGGCCAGTGGCGAGTTGAAGCACCTCTCACTCCCGAACTCCGTCTGCAACCCAGCAGTCAGTTTGAACACCCCACCTTTGCCCTTGAGCTTGCCCGCTCGCAGCGCCTCATCCCGAGTAGCATCGGCAACATCTTCTCCGAAAACGACGATTCGCTCATCCCGCCGCATCTCGTCCTTCAGGCAGCAATTGATCAGGTCCGCCATCGTCCGTTCCGTCGGATCAGCAGTCGCCGCCGGCTCCGTCGCAAACCGCGCATCCATCGGCGTCAGGTCCTCCGAGTACACATGTTTCGTGATCGAAGCTACTGTCGGCAACGTCGCCATCACCGCGCGATCCGCAGCCCTTTGGACCTCTTCATCTACCTGCCTTTCAAGCTTGTTGATGCCCTCCGCATCGAGAATCCCCTCACGCAGCAGCCACATCTGCATCCGCGAGATCGGGTCTTTTGCCGCATCCGCCTCCAGCTCCTCAACCGACCGGTACAGCCGCTCATCATCGCTCAGCGAGTGCGAATACGGACGAATCACATGCCCATGCACTAGAGCCGGCCCCTTCCCCGCGCGGCAGTACGCCACCGCCTCCACCATCGCCTTGTAGCTCGCAATCGGATCCGTCCCATCGATCTCGGCGAAATGGAAGTTCGGAAAATTCGCAACCAGCTTCGAGATATTTCCGCCCGGCGTATTCACCTCCACCGGCGTCGAGATGGCGTACCCATTGTCTTCGACCACATACACCACCGGCAGCTTCCCATTCGAAGCCGAATTCAGCGACTCCCAAAACTCTCCCTGGCTCGTCGATCCCTCACCGATCGAAACATAAACCACCTCATGGCCGTGGAACGCCACATCTTTGAACTCGCGATAATCCCCCTCATGTTTCTTTGCAGCTTCAGGATGCCGCGTAAAGTATCTCCCCGCCTCTGCACACCCCACCGCCTGCAGACACTGCGTTGCCGTCGAAGAAGACGGTGTCACGATATTCAACTTCTTACTCGACCAGTGCGAAGGCATCTGCCGCCCGCCGCTGGCAATGTCGTCCGCCGCTCCCACCGCCTGCAGCAACTGTTCCTCGACTGTGTTCCCCAGCGCGAGGCAGATCGCCCGGTCGCGATAGTAAGGAAAAAACCAGTCATACCCCGGCTTCATCGCCATGCCGGCTGCCACCAGCAACGCCTCATGCCCTGCGCACGATACCTGAAAGAAGATCTTCTGCTGGCGCTTCAAGACAATCTCGCGATCGTCCGTTCGGCGCGACAGATACATCAGCCGATAAAACTCCACCAACTGCTCACGCGACAGCAAACTCTCCGCCGTCGCCACAGCGGTCTTCCTCTCCTGCAATCCAGATCCTCTCGCCATGCACCTTCCCTCAGCCGCTGAAACAGACAGCACCGTTGAAGATTGTACCGGGAACGCCCCACGTTTGACTCGTACAACCACCAACACTGCCAGCGTACGTCACGCGAAATTTGTCCTACCAATCAACCATCACAATACCCTGCAAAGCCAAATCGTCCGATCGTCTCCCTGCGTTCCAAAGCGCAACAACTACATCAGTGCCGCCACTTTCGCTCCGTCGTTCCTATCGCAAGCGCCAGGCTATCAAAGCAAAAGGGCAGCCCCGCACAAAGCCGGACTGCCCTTCACCCGCTCGTTTCAAATTCAAACAAACAACGGAGCCAGCACCAACGTAATCGTTGCCAGCAGCTTGATCAGCACATGCAGACTCGGCCCCGCCGTATCCTTGAACGGATCGCCGACCGTATCGCCCACGACGGCCGCCTTGTGCGCCTCGCTCTTCTTGCCGCCATACTGTCCCGTCTCAATGAACTTCTTCGCGTTGTCCCAAGCGCCGCCGCCGTTATTCATTAGCATCGCCAGCAACACACCCGAGATCGTCCCGACCATTAGCAGTCCGGCAACCGCCTCGGCTCCAGCCAGATTCACTGGAACTCCGCCAATCGCCGGCACCGGCAAAACCGTCCCCGCCGCATAGATGGCCGTGTTCGCCTGATAGCTCGAACTCAGATGCCGAAAGATCAATCCAACCGCCACGGGTAATCCGACCACTAATGCCCCGGGAAGAACCATCTCCTTCAGCGCCGCGCCCGTCACAATATGAACGCATCGGCCATAGTCGGGCTTCGAAGTCCCGGCCATGATCCCCGGATTCTCCTTGAACTGATCGCGGACATCCTGCACCACCATCTGCGCCGTCCGCCCTACGGCCTTGATGGCCATCGAGCTGAACAGATACGTCAACATCGCCCCCAGCAGTGCCCCGACAAACACCGGAACCTGTGCGAGGTTGACATTCGTGAAACTCCATCCCACCGGCATATATCCACCCGCTGCTGCGACCTTCGCCGTCACAATCGTCTTGATCTCTTCCAGATAAGCCGAGAACAGCAGGAACGCCGCCAGTGACGCCGACCCAACCGCATATCCCTTGGTCAATGCCTTCGTCGTATTGCCCGCTGAATCCAGCTTGTCCGTCCGCTCGCGAATCGCATCAGGCTGATTCGACATCTCGATAATGCCACCGGCGTTATCTGTGATTGGCCCAAACGTATCCATCGCCAGAATGTAGGCTGCGCAGCTCAACATCCCCATCGTGGCAATCGCCGTGCCGTAGATGCCCTTCGCATAGTCGCTGATGGTCGCGACACCCGCCAGCCCCTGAACGCCGAAGTAGTAGCTCAACAGCAGCGCCGCCGAGATCGCAATCACCGGCAGTGCCGGCGTCTCCATTCCAACCGCAAGCCCACTGATGATGTTCGTCGCAGGACCTGTCAACGAAGCCTTTGCAATCGACTGCACCGGACGGTAGATCGACTCCGTGTAGTACTCCGTGATCCAGACAAACAGGAACGACGTAATCAAGCCAATCACGCCGCATCCCAGCAGCCACAACGGCTTCACCAGCGGGCCATTCAGCATTAAGTACACCGCACCCGCAAACCCCAGGAGTGCTAGTCCCGATGTCACATAGAATCCCTTGTTCAGCGCGTGCATTGGGTCTTCGTCCTCTGTCGTCTTCACGACAAAGACGCCAACAACGCTCGCAATCAGATTGATCGCCAACACAATCAGCGGAAACAGAATCCCCTTCACGCCGAACACCGGATACAGTGCCGCGCCAAGAATCATCGCGCCCACATTCTCAGCCGCAGTCGACTCAAAGATGTCTGCTCCGCGGCCTGCGCAATCGCCAACGTTGTCGCCCACCAGGTCCGCAATCACAGCAGGGTTCCGCGGATCGTCTTCAGGAATCCCAGCCTCGACCTTACCCACCAGGTCCGCGCCCACATCCGCCGCCTTCGTATAAATTCCACCGCCAAGCTGCGCAAACAACGCCACCAGCGAAGCTCCAAACCCGAACCCAACCAACTGGTACGGCACAACCTGCGGATTCTCCAACCCGCCAAAGAACAGGAACAGCGAACCCACACCGAGCAACGACAGAGCCACCACCACGAGCCCCGTCACCGCGCCACCGCGAAGCGCCATCTGCAGCGCCTTGTTCAAACTCGTCCGTGCCGCCGATGCCGTCCGGATATTCGCCCGGATCGAGCAGTACATCCCTGTGTACCCCGCAAGCCCCGAGCACACCGCACCAACCAGAAAACTAATCACCGTCTTCATCGCATACGGCGAAGTCCTGGCCGACATGTGGTACCCCACAAACAACACCACCGCCAATGCCACAGCGATCTCTCCGATCGTCGTGTACTGTCGCTTCAGAAACGCCTCAGCCCCCTCCCGAATCGCGTTCGAGATCGCCTGCATCTCCGTCGTTCCCGTATCCGATGCGATTACCGCACGCGCCAGCATCAAAGCCGCCACAAGTGCCAATACTCCAACCAGAAGTGCAATCCACAGATACAGCCGGCCGTCGTCGTTTCCTACAGGCGGAACACCAGCCTGTTCCTGCACGGCCAAAGCCAACAAACTCACTACATGCATGCAACGGTCTCCTTAGAACTCAGAAATTCTCTTTGCTTCACAAAGGCGCCAATTAGAGCATGCGCAATCAAAGAGGGTCAATGTACCTTTCTATCTCCCCTTCGAGGCGCTTTTAACGCACTGCTAATCGAACATTTTTTATGAAATCGACAAACCAAAGTAATAGCACACTACCTCGCTGTGCTCATGCAAATTCCGGCGCCGGCCGATTCTTCCCTCAGTGCAACAACGAGGTGAAGCGGTGTCCATCCCAGGCAACTTGCCCCCCCACATGTCAGTCTTTCGCAGTTCGATTCCACCTGTTCCCAGCCTCCGCGGCCTTGGCCCAGCCCTCCTCTTCGCGCTCCTTCTTTCCCCGTTCGCCGAAGCGCAGATCGACACCTCCAGCATCGCTCCTCACCGCTACCTCGTCCTCTATCGCAATGCCACCATCCCGGGCGACGCCGAAATGCGAATCGCCTCCGCAGGCGCCCGTCTCACGGTTCGAAACGAGCACCTCGGAATCGCCGCCGTTCAGGCCACAGCCCAGGACGACGCTACTACCCTCCGCCGCCTCGCCGCCCAGCCCAACGTCGACTACGTCCTCCACGACCGCGTCGTCGCCGCCCACCGCCTCACCCTCCAAAGAATCGCTCCTTCCTCCATTGGCGTCGACCTCTCCGGACAGTCCCCCACCCCTTCTATCGGCAGACTCCCAACCCACGGCCCTATCCACATAGCGCCAATGCCACCACCCCCACCTCCCTACGACACGTACTACTCTACCCCGCAAAGCTGGGCCGTCCAGCAGGTCGGTGGTTACGGCAATAACGTCCCCGGCGGCCCTGCTCACGGTCCATGGGACACCACCATGGGCAAGGGCGTTCGCATCGCCATCATCGACAGCGGCGTCGACCAGGCCCATCCCGACATCGCTCCTAACCTCGCTCTCAATCTCACCGAGATCGACCAGTCTGCCTACCCCAGCGCCTGCGATGACGGCACCCCGCAGGACCAGACCGGCCACGGCACCTGGACTGCCTCCCTAGCCGCCGCTGCCATGGGACCTGGCACCGGACAGGTCATCGGCGTAGCCCCCGCGGCCACCATCCTCAACATAAAGGTTCTCCAGCGCATGCCCGCTTCCATCTCCGGCACCACCACGCTGGCAGACCAGTGCGATGCCGGAGAAGCCAGTGGACTTCTAAGCTGGGTCATGCAGGGCATCGAAGACGCCATCACCAACCGCGCCGACGTCATCAGCCTCTCCATCGGAGCCACCGCCGACCTCTCTACCGGAGACGGTGCCGGCCTCCTCGCCGCCTTCAACCGCATCACCTTTGCCGCCACCCAGGCCAACATCGTCATCGTCGCCTCCGCCGGCAACGACGGCTTCGACCTCTCTAACCCTCGTTACGTAGAACTCCCCGCCCAATCTCGCGGTGTGCTCGGCGTCGTCGCCTCCACCAACCCCGCCTGCATGCAGGACACCCTCCCCGAAGCCACCTGCGCCCCCGGCCCCATCACCCTCGCCTACTACAGCAATTACGGCGGCCCCCTCAACGCCCTCGCCGCACCCGGCGGCAGCTATCCCGCGGGCGACGACGTCGGCACCAGCGGCTGGATCCGCGGCGCCTGTAGCTCCGGCAAACCCAACACCCTCGACGGCATCCCCTCCGACTCCGCCCACAGCTACGGATGCTTCAATCTCGGTCACACCTCATACGTCCAGGCCATGGGAACCAGCGCTTCTGCCCCTCTCGCTGCAGGTGTCGCCGCCCTTCTCCGAGCCGCACACCCCGACTGGTCCGCCACCGCCATCGTCACCGCGCTGCGAAACTCCGCTATCGCCACCCCGGGCCTTCCCGTTCCCCTGATCAGCGCCTCAGCAGCACTAATTCAAACCCCACCAGCTCAATAGCGCAAATACTTCCAGTCAAACCTGCAATAAACAGAAGCCCAACCACCAAACCCGATCGATCTAGCCCTTCATTCTCTCTTTCACGCTGTGGGCCAGCTTCTCAATCTCCTCTGCCTTCTTGATGACATCCACAGACAGGATCTCCTTATCCGTCTTATCCACCTGCGCCTTCAGATCGGTCGCCAGCGCCAGCAATTTGTCCGTATCCGCCACCAGCCGCTTCTGACGGTCGTTGTTCCGCAGCTTCTCCTGCTGCTCCGCCCGATGCGGATCGATCGGGTCCGGATCAGCAGGATTGTTGATCCCCGGCTTCGGCATTCCCGGCATCTGCTGCCCGGTCTTTGAATTCCACGGTGGATTCTGAATCTGCCCCCCGCTCACTTTCAATGAGCCCCCCGTCATCAACACCGCACCAACGATTGCAACTCCAAGTATTCTCATATCAACCCCCATCACCGCCCCTTTGGCGGTTCATTCATCTCGTGCCCCAGCCAGAATTGCATCTTATCAAGTAGCTCAAGCAATCTGTTCTACAGCATCTCTTACCGAAAGCGAGACGCAGTAATCATGCTCCTTCTGGCCATGGCCCTGCAAGACCAACCGCTCGTCAAACTCATCGAAAATGACTGGCGCGCGGACGTCATAGCATTCCTCAGATTCAAACTGCCAAAGGTCATCGTCGTTCTTCTCGTTATCTTGGTCCTGCAGCGAGTTGTCCTCTTCTTCGTCAAGAGGATGCGCAAGCTGGCCGATCGACAGGTGAGCAACTTCCATCGGGCCGCCCAGCTCCGCACTATGGCTGCTATCCTCCGCGCCACCTCCATCGGAGTCCTCGGCTTCATCGGCTTGCTACAGATCCTCAACATATTCGATATCCCCTACCAGCCCATCCTTGCCTCAGCTGGAGTCTTAGGCATCGGCATCGGCCTGGGCGCGCAGTCCATCTTCAAGGACATGCTCAACGGCATCTTCATCCTCGTCGAAGACCAGTACAACGTCGGCGAGATCGTCAGCCTCGCCGGTCTCAAGGGTACCGTCGAAGATCTCTCCCTTCGGCGGACCACTGTGCGCGACGCCGATGGCACCCTCTACATCATCCCCAATAGTCAGATCGCCACTGTGTCCAACCTCTCGCGCGACTATGCCGTCGCCAACCTAAATGTGAACGTCGACGCCAGCGCCAATCCCGACAAGGTCATCGATATTCTCGGCAAAGTCGCAACCGATGTGCGCAACGAACCAGCCTTTAGTGAGATCGCCATCGCCGACCCGAAAATTCTCGGCGTCGACAAGATCGAAGGCCGCTCCGTCGGCTATCTGGTCCAGCTTCGCGTCCGCACCAACCAGCGCGACATCGTCCTCCGCGAGTTGCGCCGCCGTATCATCCTGGCCTTCGAAAAGGACGGCATCCCCCTGGGCAACGACCCCGCCAACATGCTCATCCTGCGCGCCCCCAACCCCACCGCCCCACCCGCCCAGCAACCAATCATCGGCTGAGTGTCAACGCGGCTCTGCGGACCGCGGAAAGCAACACTACGACTGCGCCGCCCGTTCCAACTCCGCAATATCCAGCTTCTTCATCTTCATCATGGCCTCCATCGCCTTCGGATGACGAATCAGATCGCCTATCCGCGCCGGGACAACCTGCCACGACAGCCCAAACCTATCCTTCACCCAGCCGCACTGTACCTCGCCGCCGCCCGCAGACAGCTTCTCCCAGTACTCATCGATCTCCGCCTGCGTGTCGCACCGCACGACAAACGAGACCGCCTCAGTGAACTTGAACATAGGGCCGCCGTTCAGCGCGGTAAACTTCTGCCCTTCCAGCTCGAAGGCAATCGTCAGCACCTTAGGCTTCCTATCGCCATTCCCCTGGGTTGGCCGCAACTCTTCAAGGCGGCGCGAGTTCTTGAACACGCTCAGATAAAATTCGACCGCCTCCTCTGCGTTCGAGTCGAACCAGAGAAACGGTGTAATGCGAGGAAAGTTTTCGAGAACACCCATGTAGAACCTCCTGACTTTCGCCTGGCACGTCCTCTCAGGCCCATCTCACAGCGATTGATTCATCGCTTCGATTAATTCATCCACCGTAGACACCGGCGGCAGACAACCCTTCCCACTGCAAACCACAGCAAAGCTCCCATCGTTCTTCAACCCCGGCAAGTGCGGCAGCGTCTCCGCCAGCGCCGGAGGCAGCTCCGCAAGCTGGTCCTTCCGCAAACGGATCACACTCTTGTTCACTGCGTATCGCGCCAAAGCCACCGCCTCCAGCCTTCTCGCGGCAGCATCGTCGCCAATCACACAAACCTGCACTGCCCGCAGCACCATTCGCTGCAGCGCCAGCCCATAACTCGCCGCATACAAACCAAAATGCTCCACAATCCCCGCGAACGTCTCCAGCGTGTCCAGCGCCTTCACCGCATAATCTTCGCGCCCATTCAGCGCTTCGAGCCGCAGCAGCAAGGCCGCCCCAACAGGGTTCCCCGCAGGCGTCGGCGAGTCCTGCAACGGCTTCCTTCGCGTCACCAGCGCTCCCAGCCGCACCTCTCCATCACCCGCCGCTTCCGTATCGAAGAACCCCCCCCCCGTCGCGTCATAAAAACGCTTCAGCGCGCCATCCATAATCAACTCCGCCGCCGTGTAGTACCGCATCTCTCCCGTCAGCTCCCACGCATCCAGGGCCGCGTGTCCCAGAAGCACATAGTCATCGAGCACCCCTGCCACTCGTACCTCCGAACCGCCGCGCTCACCATAAGCCACGACATGCGAAAGGCCCGCCTTCTCATCCCATGCCTCCTTCAGCACGCGGTCCAGCGATTTCAGCGCAAACGCCCGCACATCCGGCAGATCGAGAACGCGCCCCGCCTCGATGTAAGCCGAAATCATCATCCCGTTCCAGCCCACATAAATCGTCTTGTCGACATACGGAGTAGACCGTTTCAGCCGTGCCGCATACAGCTTCGCCTTCGCCGACGCCAGCCGAGCCTTCGCCTCATCGAGTGAAATCTTGTTCGCCTTCGCCACACCCTCCAGCGTCCCCCGCACATGCAGAACGTTCTTCGCCGGGTTGTGATGCATATCCCCAATCTCACCGATATCGTAGTACGCGCTCGCCACCGCCATCTCCTCAGCGGTCAGCGCCTCTGCAGCCTCGTCCAGCGTCCACGTAAAGTAGTCGCCATCATCGTCGAGCGAAAAATCCGCATCCTGTGAAGCATAAAATCCCCCCTGCTCACGATCGCTCAACCACTCATCGATCCACTGGATCATCTCCCGCGCCACACGCGCCGCCTCTGGCTCCACCAGTGTCTGGTACGCATGAACATAGTTCTTCAGCAGCTCACTGTTGTCATACGACATCTTCTCGAAGTGCGGCACCACCCACCGCTCATCCACCGAGTAGCGATGAAATCCTCCCGCCAAATGGTCATAAATTCCCCCCTTCGACATCTTCTGCAACGTCACCATTGCCGCATTCTTCGCCGCCTCACCGATACCCTCAGCCCCACCCACTGAAACGCGCGAAGCAGCATCCAGCAAAAGATCAATCGCTCCCGAGTGCGGAAACTTCGGCTGCGACCCAAACCCGCCCGACCGCGCATCGAACTGCTTCAGCGCCGAGTCCACCAGCTTTGTCACCAGCTCCGGCCCCGGGTTCCCCGCCCTGCCCATGAACGACTCGTTATGCTCGATCGCCGCCATCACACTGCCGGCCGACTCATTCACCTCATCTCTTCGCTTCTGAAACGCCTCCGCCATCGTCAACAGCACCCTCTGAAACCCCGGCCGTCCATGCTGATCTGCCGGCGGAAAATAAGTCCCCCCAAAGTAAGGCTTCCCCTCCGGAGTCAGGAACGCCGTCAGCGGCCAACCGCCTTGTCCACTGATTGCCGACACCGCCGCCTGATACCGCGAATCCACATCCGGCCGCTCATCCCGGTCTACTTTCACTGCAATAAATTGATCGTTGATAATCTTCGCCGTCTCGGCGCTCTCATACGATTCCCGATCCATCACATGGCACCAGTGACACCACACCGCCCCGATGTCCAGCAGAATCGGCTTATCTTCACTCTTCGCCTTCGCGAATGCCTCTGGGCCCCACTCCTGCCACGCAACCGGCTGATGCATCGCAGACCGCAAATAAGCCGAAGACGCTTTAGCCAGAGTGTTCAAATGCTCTCCAGCCTGTTGTTCCCTACTCTGCTCATCACTCATAGACCTTCAGTTTAGTCCACGCGGAGCAATGCGACCTGCTGAAAACTCCGGCACAGTTACCGTCGTCATCTCATAATTTCACGTCTTCATCCTGACCCTGAGCGTAGCCGAATGGGGAAAGATCCTGTATTTGCTCTTGCTGACTTTCGCCTCGTTCTCTGCCGCAAAATCGTTCTGCCGCGAGCGAAAAAAAGGGCCCGAGCCGAAGCCCGAACCCTCTCGGCAAACTTTGCACGTTTTACTGCGGAGGAGTATTCGGCGTAACAGAAATTGGCTTCGGGGCCTCCGGAGCCTTCGGAGCCGTTAATCCCGGAATCACCGGATTCTGATTCATCACTCCGCTCGCTGCACTCTCAATACTGATCCCGTACGTCTCCAGAGTGTTCGCCAGAAGCTGATGCAACAGCGATCGGTCCCTCGCATACGCGGCCGTAGCCGAGATCAGCGAGTTCTCCGACACCGCCAGGTTTCTTCCCTGCTGCAATACATTCGCCGTCGTCGATGCACCCAGCTTGTACTTCTTCTGCTCCGCGTCCAGACTCTGCGCCGCATAGTCCCTCGCCGCCTGTGCCGCCACGACCTGTGCCCTGTCGTTGGTCAACGCATACTGCTGGTTCGTTACCTGGATGCGAATCTGCGCGTAGAGCTGCTGCAACCGCATCTCCGTCTGCCTGTACTCCATCTGCGACCGTGCCTGGTCAGCCTGCGCGGTTCGGTTTCGCAGCGTGACGTTGACATTCACTCCAACGCCCTTATCCGGAGCGCTCCCGTTGAACAGGTTTCCGAACGCCGTGCTGTAACCAACCGCTGGAAACGTATTCGGCGGATAGGGTTGCCCGGTATTGAAATTGATGGCTCCTGGATTCTGCGATCCGCCCAGTGCGTTTGCACCATAGAAAGCATACGCATCCACCGTCGGGAGCAAGCCGTTTTTGAACGCTTTGATCGTAATCTCGTTGTTCTTCAAACTCAGGACCGCTTGCTCAATCTGCGGATTGTTCGTATATGCCTGCTTCACCAAATCCTCAGCCGGCGTGTCCTCCTCCGCCAGACGTTCGAGGCTCACGCGGTCCGTTGGGATCACCGGCGCATTCGCGAGTTGCGGATCGTTCAGGTTCCGCGCAATCGCCTGCTTCATCAGCAACTGCTGATACTCCAGGTTTGTCTTCGAAGCCACCAACGCCTGTTTATCGGTCGCCACTGCGCTGTCGGAGTTCACCACATCCAGCGGAGCCAGTGTCCCGATCTCCAGCTGTTTGCGGTTGTCCGCCGTCAACTGCGTCGACTGTGCCAGCGCCCGCTCCTTTGCCTGCTCGTCCTCGTACGCGCTCACCAGCGCCCAGTAAACATACTCCACCTGGTTCACCGTGTAGAGCAGTTGCTGCCGAAACGACGAGTCGGTAATCCGCCGGTCGTTCTTCGCCTGGATAACAAACCGTCCATTCACGCCCCAGCCAAACCCTTGCAGCAAATGCTGGGTCGCGGTCGCGCGAAAGCCCGAGTTGATCGACGGGCTGTAGTTGCTGAACGGATTGTTCGTTGTGGCCCGCGAATTAGTAAAGCCGACCTGCAATGAGGTGCCAGTAACAAAGCCCTGATTGTAGGTAAAGTTATAGGTCGCCGTATTGGTATTCAGCACCTGCTGGCCGCCGCTGAACAACGTGTTCAACTGAGGTTGGGCCAGTTGCTCGTACTGTAGCGTTCCTTGAAGCACCGGGTCCCGCTGTTCAGGCGCCGGTCCGCCTCCATTCGTGCTCGTCACCAGTCCGCCCAAACCCGCGCCGCCGCCACCGGCTCCAGCCGAGGTCGCGCCCGGTCCGCCGCCGCTGAGAATCGTCTGCGTCGATCCGCCCAGTGTATTGGTTACCAGCCCAGTCGAAACGCCGCGAAGAAATGACCCCGCCTTCGCACGCAGAATGTCCGTATCTGCAATATCCAGATTAACGCGCGCAATCGCAATGTCGTAGTTATTTTCAAGCGCGAGATCCACTGCATCTGCGAGGCTCAAATAGATCTTGCCGTCGCGCAACAGCGACTTCAGCCGGTCCGTATTCGTCAGCAGAGCCGAAGGAACGTTCGTCGCCGTATACGGCGCAATCGGGTTCCAGAGATGGCTCTTCGGCTTCGTGTAGTCGATGGACGTGTCCCGCAAATACAACGGCTCGGTTGGCTTCGGAGCCGGCGCCTGCGGCAGTCCAGGCTGTCCCGTCGTGTCGTTCTGCACAGGCTGCGGCGCCGCTGGAGCCGTCGGGTTCGTTTGCGGCGGTGCTTGTGTGGTTGGACTCGGCTGCTGCGCCATTCCCGGCTGCGTGCATACACTCATCAGCAACAATGCAATGCTCGCTGCCGCCTGCATATCTCTTAATTTCACGATGCGCTCTCCAACTTCCCTCAGTACCACTCAACGATTTGCCGGCAACGCAGAACTCCGCCCGCCGAACTCCAAAATTCCAAATTCAAATCCAACTCCGGCCAGAACCCAAACCACTCCCTGTGCCCAGACCGGGTCATCAATTTTCCAATGCTTGCTAAGACGCGCGGCACCTTCCCAACGACTCTTAAAGAATGCTTCCGGCCTGCGCCGCCTTCGCGCAGTATGTTTTGGTTCAGGCAGATATACGCACCTATTGGTCGCTTCGTTCCCAACATCACGCAAAAATAATCGAATGGATGGAACACAGTAAGTATATCAACCCTAGGCCGTTACCCTTTCCTTCTCGCAGTTCCGCACCAAGCTTGGTTCCACAACTTCCCCACCCAAACCCATACCACAGGCCCATTCTTAAATCCCCGTCATCTGTGCCACTCTGTCTTAAGCAATCCATCGTGATACCGTCCCAATCATCCCGATGCCTCACTGGAAGATCACCCTCACCTACGACGGAACACCCTACAACGGCTGGCAGATCCAGCCCGCACTCCCCACCGTCCAAGGCACACTCGCCGAAGCCATCCACCGCATCACCGGCGAAACCGTCCTCCCCCAGGGCTCCGGCCGCACCGATGCCGGCGTCCACGCACTCGCTCAGGTCGCCACCTTCTCCCTCACCGCCCCCATCCCCGCCAACAATCTCCACCGCGCCCTCAACCGAGCACTCCCCCCCAGCATCCGCGTCCTCTCCGTTGAAACCGTCCCCGAGTCCTTCCACGCCCGTCACAGCGCCCGCCGCAAAACCTACGAGTACCGCATCCTCCCCTGCAACTCCCCCGGCGACTCCGAAGATCGCATCTGCTCCCCCATGCTCGCCCCCTATGTCTGGCCCTGCCGCCTCTCACTCAATCTCGCTACTCTTCAGCAAGCCGCCACCCACATCCTCGGCACTCACGACTTCAGCTCCTTCGCCGCCTCCGACCCCGACCTCACCACCCGCAACGAAGCTTTCAACGCGGAGAACGGAGAGCCGACCGGAAACATCCGCACCATCTTCCACTCCACCTGGCACCAGCGCCAAGACCTCTTCATCTATCGAGTCACGGGCAACGGCTTCCTCCATCACATGGTTCGCAACCTCGTAGGCACCTTCGTCGAAGCCGCCGCCAATCGCATCCCCGCAGACGCAATCCCCGACATCCTCGCCGCCCGCAACCGCAGCGCCGCGGGCCCCACCGCACCGGCCAGCGGTCTCTTCCTCGTAGAGGTCGAGTACGAATGACCCCGACCTCCTCCGCACAGCGCCGCATCTCCCGCCTCGCCACTCTCACAGCCGTCCACCGAGCCTTCCATTGGCTGCACCTCCACCAACTTCAGCTCCGTCAATGGCAGCTCGAACTAGTGCGTATCCCCGCCCCACCCTTCGGTGAATCAACCCGCGCCGCCTGGTTCTTCGACCGCTTCCACCAACTAGGGCTCACCAATATCCACCAGGACGACGCCGGCAACGTCCTCGGCGAACTAGCTCCCGCGGAGACCGAGCAGCCGACAATTCAAAACGCTCGTCAATCCGAGCGCAACGCAAAATCTCCGTATTCCTCGGTCATTCCCGACCTCCCAGGCAACATCCCTTGCATCCTCCTCTCCGCCCACCTCGACACCGTCTTCCCCGCCAACACTCCCATCGAACCCGTCGAAGAAAAGGACTCGCCCCGCATCCACGCTCCCGGCATCTGCGATAACGGCGCCGGCCTCACCGGCCTCCTCTCCATCGCCGCCGCCCTTCGACACGCCAACATCACCCCACCCATCCCTATCCTCTTCGCGGCCAACGTAGGCGAAGAGGGTGAAGGCGACCTCCGCGGCATGCGTCACCTCTTCGAACGCGGTCCCTACCGCACCCGCATCGCGGCCGCCATCGCGCTCGAAGGCAGTGGCAACTCCGCCGTCGTCACCCGAGCCCTGGGCAGCCTCCGCTTCCGCGTCACTATCACCGGCCCCGGCGGCCATTCCTGGACCGACGCCGGCACACTCAACCCCATCCTCCTCCTCAGCCATGCACTCACAGAAATCGCCACCCTCAAACTCCCCACCGACCCACCCACAACCATCAATGTCGGCCACATCTCCGGCGGCACCTCCATCAACTCCATTCCCGAGTCCGCCACCGCCCTTCTCGACATCCGCTCCACCGACCCCACGCAACTCGTCTCCACCGCAACCGCGATCCACCAGATATTCGAGGCAGTCATCACACCCGCCACCACACAAAAGATCACAAACCCACCACCAAAACTCCAAATTGAAACCATCGGAAATCGTCCAGCAGCCGAACTGCCCGACGACTCACCTCTCCTCCATACCCTCCGCGCCGTCGACCGTCACCTCAACCTGCGCACCGAACTCCGCCTCGGCTCCACCGACGCCAACATCCCTCTCTCGCGCGGCATCCCCGCCATCGCCATCGGAGCAGGTGGCCAGGGTGGCGGCATCCACACCCTCCAGGAGTGGTACGACCCCCACCAACCGCGAAACCGCCCTCCGCCGCATCCTCCTCACACTCCTCGACACCACCGAGACCACCGCAGAAACCCACACCGCAAGCCTCTAGAGGGCTCACTTCGGAACAAAGACCGTAAGCGTGCCGCGCTGAGTCTTGTCGGCGCCATCAAGCAAACCGTTGGAGACGAGGATCTCACTCTTGCCGTTGCCTTCAAGATCAGCTACGGCAAGACCGGACCAGCCAGTTTGAACATTCTCGGTTGAACGCGTGTAGGCTCCCTCCTTCGAACCCCAAAAGACGATCAGCAGATTATTCTGCGCGCACGAGACGACAATATCGGAGTAGCCGTCACCGTTGACATCCCCTGCCTCAATCCGGCTCGGACCGACGCAGCCCTCGAGTGAAAGAGAATCAGGTCGAGCGACAAATCCGCCGCGTCCATCTCCCAGCAGAATCGTTACCGCGAGTTGTCGCGGGTCGGTCAGATCCCGCTCGTAGGGGATCACGGCCAAATCAGGATTGCCGTCGCGGTTGAAATCCGCGATGACAACCTGCCACGGCTCCCTCCCGGCAGGAAATGGCGAGCCCGCAGGTTGACGGAAACCCCCGCGGCCGTCGCCCAGCAGGATGCTGACGCCGTTGTCGTCCATGTCGGTAGTCACAATATCGGGGTGGCCATCGTGATTGAAGTCGGCCGAACGCAAACGCTGGTAAGGTCGCTTCCCCGTAGCGAACAGCACACCGGGCAGAATCAAATTGCCCACGCCATCGCCTCGCAGTATGAGCACCTGGTTGTGGCCCCAACTGTCGGTGACCACCGCGGGCTTGCCGTCGCCGGTAAAATCCGCTGCCACTACACCGTGAACATGTGGGAACGACTGGGTTGCGAACGGCGAGCGAGGCGAAGGCGAGAACCGACCGTGCCCATCGGAGAGCAGAACCGAAATGTACGGCGTTCCCGTGTTGGCCACGACAAGATCGAGATTGCCATCCCCGTTGAGATCGGCGACCGCAATGTCGCTGGGTGAAGGGCCGCAGGCAAACGGCGAACCCGGTGCAGGCGCGAAGTGACCTTTGCCATCGCCAAGAAGAACCGTGAGGGTGCCATCCTCGACGTTCGCAACCACAAGGTCGGGGTGGTGATCGTGATTGAGGTCGGCAACTACTATCGAAGCCGGGCTGTGACCAGTGGCAAGAACGATGCGGTCGAAAGCGACCTGCGGTGGTAGTGGTGCAACCCCGAGTGAATACGGGAACACGGCGAGACCCACCCATGCCAGCGATGCGGTCAGGCAAGCTGCTGGCAGCACGTATTTCATGAAACGAAGTCTACCCTCTTCAGTGGTCCGGCTGTCACAAGATACCCATCCAGCCTTGAATGCTGCCGCTTTTTGCCGTCGTCTCTTGTGCAATCTTGGCCTACGTAGGGCACGCCCAAAAGATTTTTTCTTCAAAAACAGCCCAAAAACGCATGTCAAGCCCCCAAACCACTTAACGCGCTGAAAAACAAGGAGATCCGCGTGGCATGTTTACCCCCTCCAAACCGCTACAATTAAATTAGGCTCGAAAATCGAGAGAAGCCCTAGGCCAAATTCTTTCTCATTTCAAATCAAGACTTTACAAGCACTGCCCTTTAGAATGAAGAGTTTGCAGTGGAAGTCCAAACCTAACTCTTGTCGTTGGAAGACTTTGCACAAAATCAAGCAGGTAGGGGGATGCCACACATACAGCCTGATAAACTCCGTTTCGTGAAACCCCTCACTCTCACTGCAATCCTTCTGCTGACCTCTCTGGCCCGTGCGCAGACGCCCGACGCGATCTTCCTCCACGGCAACATCCTCACCGGCACCCACCTCCGCCCCGAAAACTCAGCGCCCTCCGCAACCCCGGCCAGAGTCACAGCCATCGCCATCGCCAACGGGAAAATCCTGGCCGCAGGCTCCGACGCCGACGTCCTCAAACTCAAAAGCCCTAAGACGAACGTCATCGACCTCAACGGCGCATTCGCCATGCCCGGCTTCAACGACGCCCATACCCACATCGGCGAAGCCGGCCGCCAGAAGCTCTCCGTCAACCTGGTCGGCGTGCACTCTCTCGCCGAGATGCAGCAGCGCATCCGCGTCTACGTCGCCACCGCGAAACCCGGCTCATGGATTCAGGGTGGAGGATGGGACCACACCCTCTGGGCCGACGACAAACTCCCCTCGCGCACCGACCTCGACGCAGTCACAGGGGGTTACCCCGCCATCTTCCGCCGCGTCGACGGACACATGGCCGTAGCCAACACCGCCGCCCTCGCCGCCGCGAACATCACCTCCGCCACCCCCGATCCAGCGGGTGCAAAGATCGATCGGGACGCCTCCGGCAATCCCACCGGCATCCTCCGCGAAGCAGCCGCCAACGGCCTCGTCTTCAGCAAGATTCCGCCACCCTCAATGGAAGAGCGGCGCATGGCCCTCGAGGTCGCCATCCGGGATATTCTCTCCAACG
>Ga0206911_1004_pt1 | contig 41365 bp, 40 predicted proteins | sample Alteio_BWOrgHeat_74_FD_152956 | JGI IMG/M metagenome (GOLD analysis project Ga0206911, IMG submission 152956) | Enriched cells from forest soil in Barre Woods Harvard Forest LTER site, Petersham, Massachusetts, United States -... | ecosystem: Environmental > Terrestrial > Soil > Temperate forest >...
TTGCCAAATTTTTTGGGATTAAATATGTTGATGATCGTGTTTGGAAGACTAATCGAGTAGAAACAAAAATTTATATGGAAGGGTTATTTGCAAAAATGTTCACAATGTTTACAGGAATGAAAATTGTTACATCAGATGCTACACGCAAAGAATTAATGAAATTGCAAGGTGAAAGTGCAAAAGAAATTACAATGGATCGTTACTTTGATGAGATTGATGGAAAAACACTCACATTGAATGAGTTTGAAGATTTCTTGTCGAAAGTATTATTGATAGAAACAAATCGGGTATTTAATATTTTGGATAAAGACAGGGAGGATTATTTTTTAACACAATTAACAACTCTTCGCCATGTCATCAATGGATTAACTGGTGGAACGAATAAAAGTATTAAAACAATGATTACAAATTTTGGTACAGTGAAAGAAATTGTTAAAATTTTAAAATCTGTTTCGGAAGCACAACGATTATTATTATTTGTACCACACCTTTCATTAATTGATAGTTTTTCAAAAATGTTAACAAATAAAAAACGAGATATGAGCACATTCCATCCACATGACTTTTTTGAACAAACTTCAAAATTCTTTGTATTGGTATGTAACGGGGAATTGACATTTGTTGAACGCCATGAGGATACTTCCAATTCAGGAACAAATCGTACATTTGGTCCACGTGGATTCCAATGTCCAGGAAATATTTATGTTATTAAATTCATAAAATCTATTTTATCCTTCCTACAGACTTTTGATATTAAAGTGGAAGGAGATGCAATCATTAGTAATAAACGATTTAAGAATATCACAAACAAAAACGATATTAAGATTACTTTTAAGAAATCTGAACGATTGTATGTTAATGATAATTCAGATATTAATGATAATAAAGAAATGGATGAAGTTTCAACATCAAATGAATAATTTAAATTTTTTTATTTAAAGTTTTCTTCTTTCACCTAATATTAATTTATTTGTTTTAAATTTTAATTCGCGACTGGGAGAATCCTTTAGGTCGTAAAAGTCAAAACAATCAGAATTTGATTTATATGGATTCACATTTATATCTACCTCAACGTAGACTAATGCGTCATCTGGTATTATTACATCCCTTACCCAATACATCTGTTTCCCTAAATAAGATAACCACATAACAGTATCAATTTTCTCAATAAAATATATACCGCCACCCATACAATGACCTATTGGATAAAATGGTTGAGTATCAATATTTAAACCTGTCGAGAATTTATATCCATTATGACATTCATTTTCATTTAATAATTTAACTAAATTAGGACCAACTAATTTTTTAAATTCAATTCCTGGTAATGCCATATTATTAAAATTATAAATTGTGAGTGGAAAATTTAATTGGTCAAGTCCATTTAAAACAGAAATATAAAATATTACTGTTTCGTCATAATTGAATTTACCATTAACATAAATTTTGTTTTGATGTTTATAATAATTTTCATAGAACATAATTCTCATTTTTGACCTTTTTTCAAAAATAGTCAAATCTTTTGATTCAAGAATTGATATTGCATCAGGTGGATTTTTTTTTTTATAATATTTATATGCCATTACTGATGAACATATCAATATCCCCGTACCGACGGCCAATTTAGTTGCTATAATTATTTTTCTTTTAAGTTCAGACATTTGTTATTTTTATGGAATGAATTGGTATGATCATTGCAATTATTTTTCAATTTTTTTCAGTTAATTACTTTTTTAAATTTAATTATACAATATATACAATGTGTCACAATCCTTACATTTATAGATAGTTGTTTTATCGAAAGTGACAGTGTTATCTAAATTACAACAATTACATTTAGATAATAGTGGTATTTCTCCATTTTCTACTCTTTCATCAAATTCTTTTTTATCCATTTTTTCTTTATTACCATTACAATTATTACAAGGAACATTTAATTCAGATTTTATTATGTTAGAGGTTGAATCATGTACAATTTTATGTTTTGTAATATATACAATTTGTGGTTGATATTTTTCAAGTAATTTAAAACCTGTATCATTCTTTCCTGTTTTTGGATTATATACATCAACCAAAAATCCAAACTCTTTTGTTACATCCATATTTTCAATTGATTGTACAATATATTTTATTGTATTTCCAAGTTCTTTTATTTTATCTAAAGTTATATATTTAATATCTACTTTATCACTATCCATACCATTTAAAAATTTGTAATGCACATAACCTTTTCCTAAATTACGTGTGTACTGAATAAATGTGTTATTAATAATTCTACTATTTTCAATTCTATCCATAAATTCAGCGATTTGATTTTGAATATTAGATAATTCAGTCATTTATATAAATATATAATAAGTAAATCTTTATAATAATTATACATTAAGTTTCAATATCAATTTTTATTTTTTTCCATAAGGATCAACACAACCAATTGGTTTCGAATGATAAAGTGAAAATTCCTTCAAATCAAACCAATTGACATTTGTTGTGATGAAACTAAAGGTATTTATATTTCCACAACTACATGTTTCATTATCATAAGTCCATGTACAATCCTCATCTTTGGCATCATCACATTTGTAATAATAACATCCTGGGAATGTTTTATCAAGTAACAAAATAGTATTATAATATTGGTGAACCTGCATAACAAAATTTTTTAAAATATTAAAATTTGTTTTTACATTTATTGGAATAATACAGCATTTTGTTTCATATGCATAATTAATACATTTCATAAGATAAGGTAACCATTGATATAATTCTTTTTTAATTATTTGTTTATCATCCAATTTTTTTTTATTTTCTATTTGTTTAGTTATCTCAATTACTTTTTTTTGTGCTTTCTCAATTACGATGACCGTATCAGAAATTGTTTTCTTTACATTAATAATAATTTGTTTAGCTAGCAACGATTTTTCTTCGGCTTCCTTAATTACTGAATCTAAATTTTTTTCTTCATAAAATTTAGATTCATTGGTAGCAACACTTAAATAATTGGATTGTGCCATTCTTATATCTTCTGTTTAAATTAAATGATATATGTTAATGATTATTCAATTTTTCTCCGGTCAACGCTAATCGCTATAAACTTTAGATGGCACCATAAATATGTTTTCATATTTAATTATCTGGTTTGAAAATCATATCTTAAAATCATGCGATAATATCAAATTCTATTTAGTATTATTGCATGATAACAAGATATTAATTTATAAATCATTTTTTTACCAATTGGCAATATCTGCATTGTATAAATTGTAATAGTTCGAAAAGCTACGTTCATCATTGGCATAATAAACAGGATCAAGTTCATAATCTGCCTGTGCAACATTTAAATTATATGCCATATTGTCATTATCCAAAAAGAATTTATACATTCCGGGTTTATCATAAAGTGTTGTATAAGTATCACCATATTTATTCAAAGTGATGTTATCTAATGCATCACCTGTTATTATATGTGGTTCACCACTCATATTTCTGAATATGACTTTATCACCAATTTCGGCATAATAGGTGTCGCGAACAATTCCATCTGGACCGATGGTAATTGTGGATTCAGCTCTTGGTCTTGGGATAGGTGCAAATGATTCTCCATATGATGGCGAGAATAATAATTTCCATCCATTAACGAATACCATTATTGCTAAAATTATAATTGCTAGAGATCTATATTTTTCTTCGATACAATTAGAGAACGTGAAAACGTAGTATAGCACAATAATTGCTACAACAAAATTTAACAAATATATCATATTAACCATTTATATCTAATGGGTTAGAAATTGTTTTTTATATTAATAAATTAAAAATTACAATGAATGTAAGTTAAGGAAAGTTTGTATGGTTACAAATTAAAATTAAAAGATTACATAGGTCAAAAAATATTTATTGATTTTTTATAGTGATGATAATTTATTATGTATTTGGATTTTATATGGATAATTATTATAAATATGTGAAATATAAAAACAAGTATTTAAAATTAAAATATGGTGGATCCAATTCTTCTGTAACGAGTTATGGAATTATTTTATTAAATTTAAATGGGCCAGAACCTAAAATTTTAATGGTACGTAGGCGTGAAACATTTGGCTATACAGATTTCGTTAGAGGTAAATATGATCCAGATGATAAAGAAAAACTTACTAAATTATTTGAAGAAATGACAGTTGATGAATATGAAAAAATAAGTAAAAATAATTTTCAGAAGTTGTGGGATGACAAATGGTTACATAATGACAAAAAAAATTTGCCATATATTAAAAAAGAATATTTTATGGCAAGAGATAAATTTAATAGAATATCAAATTTAAAATATTATTTACATAATGTAAAGCCAAAATATAATGAAAAAGAATGGCAGATTCCAAAAGGGTGGTGTAATAAAGGAGAAAAGAATTTGGAGTGTGCTATTAGAGAATTTAAGGAAGAAACAGGGTTAAATGAATCTGATATTGAATTTATGTCCGATATGGAACCATTAGTAGAAAATAGATTAGGAACTGATGGTAAACGATACAAATATATTTATTATGTAGCAAAGAGTACAAATAATAAAATACCAAGTATTTTAACTAAAAGTCAAAAAAGTGAAATTGATACGATAAAATATTTTTCGTGTGCGGATGTACCAATTCGTTTTGATAATCCGGAGAGAAGAACAATAATTGAAAAAATATGTGCTTTTTATAGAAATATAAATTCATTGTAAAAAAATTGATAATTATACATCATGAACATACAAATTACAAATCATTATATTATAATAAAAAGGGAAATGGAAAATCCACAAATTCTGACAGGAAAAGAATTCAATCGATTACATGGTAATGAAAGATTTATTATTTTAGTTACGAAACAAGAATACAAGACTGGTATTATTAAAATTAAACCAGCATTTTATATTGGATCAGAGAATTCAAAAGAAGACACTCTGTTGTGTTTGAATGATTTGAACAAATCTTATTTAAAAGAAATATTAACATTTTGTCAGGCATACGAGTATTTTATTGAAGTGACAATTCCACATGATGTATCAATTTATTATTATAGTATGGAAAAAGATAGGAATGAACCAATGATTATTTCAGAAAAATTTATTCTTGGCGATGTTGTTAGGATAGCGGATTTAGATGTATGGCAGTATTATGATTTTTGTGTTGATATTGTCAAGGAAGATGGTTTGTTATTAAAATTTGTACCGGACGAATTTCATAAAAACGAAACAATATGTAAAAACGCAATAATATCAAATCCACATGCATTCCAAATTATCGAAAACCCATCGCAATGTATTTGTGAATATGCAATAATAATGAAGCCTGAATTAATCAAATTTGTTAAAATACTTAATGATGATATTGCATTGATATACAGGAATAAAATTCATCAAATTAATATTCATTTTATTTAAATAAATTTTTTTTATTAAAAAATATTAACTGGAAAAAAATTGAATAAATTATTTTATATCAATTGTATTAACAAAATTTAATGCATAACATGTAATGTCATTTATAATTAAACATGCATGGATTATAATATTGAGTGGTTTAATAATATCCACAATATTATTTGTATATGGATTATCATCTAATGACCATACTATGACAATTAATGGTAAATATAAAAAAATCAGCACATATCCAATTATTGAGAAATACACATTATACAATGTATCTATTACGGATGAATGTTATAACATTTCAAATATTGATATACAATATCCACAATGCAATGAAAGTATGGTGGATATTACTGGAAATCAATGTCAAAAAAATATGACATGTAATGAATTAAAATGTGATCCATGTTTTTATGAATGTGCATCATGTCAAGAAGGAATCTCTTATAGTGTTTGTCAAGGATATATTGAAAGAGGTGAAAACATATCAAGTTGTAAACAGAATATAAATAATGAATGTGATAATGCAATGTGGCCAAAATGTATAGATATATCGACAGATGTGATAATTCCAAAATTTTTATGTGGAGCTTATCCATATGAAGGTATTAAGGCGTGCAATAAAATTTGTAATGATAAGAAAGAACAATATTTTGATATGAAATGCTATGCTATTTTTTATAAATGTAATTGCACATGTCTATCATCATCGCAATACGTATGTAAATTTATAAAAAATTATTACAATTTAATTAAAATAAAATACGCATTCAATATAAATAATAATGTATACTACATAAATATATTTAAAAATAATATTTGTGAGTTGGATGATTATAATTATTCTAATAATACTGATACATATGAAATTTATTATAATATAGATGATCCAAATAATGTATTATATTCGTTAAAGAAATCTGGTTTGAATGCATATGCAATATTTGCAATGTCTATAATTTTAATATTTTTATCATTACCAATGTTTAAAATTATGACACAATATTATTTGATAGCTGAACAATGTGAAATAATTGATAGATTGTATAAGGATATTGAAGAATTCAAATATAGACCACCACCAGAAAAAAATTGATTAAATATTAATTTATTAAACATATATTTTAAATATATTATAAAAATGTCAGTACGTTGCAATTATTTTTTGTATAAATGTAGATCAATAATTGCAATATATGTATTTTTATTAGGATTTATACCACTAATTATTGAACTTGTATCGATAAGAGAGAATATAATCCAATTTAATAATTATCAAGAAATCAATACAATACCAATCATAGAAGAATCCATAATATATAATACATCATATTATCATTTAATTGATATAAAGTATGGTTTTAATATATATGATAAAATCTATTTTACAAATAAATATGAAATAGTTATTTGTAATTTAAATGATATCTGTACGTATCCAAATAAAATATATACAGTTTATTATGATACAGATAATCCGAATAATATAATGTATTCAAAAATAGATAAAACAAATTATGGTTTTTGGAATCTTTGGAGTATTGTATATATGTTTGGAATGTTATGGGGTTCATGTTTTATGCTATTAAATTTATGTCAAATAAAATGTGAAAAGAGAAGAGGTGCAGATGATATAATAAATGAGCAATATGGCACAATTAAGACATTAAGTAACACTATAAATAAAATACAATCATCTGGATTAGGAGGTGAAGTCTATGAATTATCCAAACGACATTATGAAAGCTTGATATAAATTAAATATCTACAGGCTTACTTCTTACTCATAAAATCTGATTTAGTTTTATGAGATGTGACATAACTTCCGGAGCTTTGTTGCTGTCGACTGTTAGTCATTCGTCCAACATAATCATCTACATGACCATGTTTTAACTCGTTAAGTCTTTCCATTTCATACATTAAAGCAGTCCACATATCATAAATTGGATTGTCTAAAGGACATGGCTTGAATGCTTTTATATGAGCACACAATTTTTCTATTTCTGTCTGTTGTTCTCTAACGTTTTTATTATCTAAATCAGCTTTTCCATATTTAGTATTCATTTGTTGGACAATAGCTGTAAATTTACTTGTCAACGCACAATATTCAATAATATGAGTATTATATTCTTTAGTATCAGATAATGCAACAGTGGTAGTTGTAAATAACATTTCTTTTTGTGAAGCCATATCAAAATATTTAATTGAAACGGGTAATTCAACTTTTGTTTCTTTATTTGACTTAAAAGCCAATACAACTTTTCGTGTTGGATGAAAGTCAGTTAAATGGATGGTTTGATTTGTTGATCCTTCCACTGATTTCAATTCGGAAGGAGTTGTAAACTCGATTTCTTTAGGCAAAGTGATTGTAATGTCTTTTGCTACGATTGTATACATGCTGAACAATGCGCCAACAAAATTTTGTCGGATTGCTTCACCATTATAGCCACCAAAAGTGCCCTCTGGCGAAAGAGCAGTTAAAAGTGGTGCATCATAATTTGATGTATTGCCGAGACCAATACAAACAGAAATTTTATTACCAAATCGTTTGATAATTTCATCTGGTTTCATTGGACCATTTGCATGTCCATCAGTTAACAAAACAATTTTAGAAATACCGTCAGGAACTTTTGTTGCTGGCGCGCCGTCAGGAACTTTTGTTGCTGGCGCGCCGTCTGGAACTTTTGTTGACGGTGGAGTAGTTTTAGTTTCTACAGGACCATCAGGTTGTCCTTCTACAACATCTTTTTCTGGTGCTTTAGAGAAAATAGATTTAACATAGCTGAATAGACCACTTGATTTATTTGTTATTGTCACACTGGAATTATAAAGTTGTTGAGTAACATTGTTTTGAAGGGGAGCTGACAATGAACGATTAAAAGTTGGTTTATGTGTTGGTAAAACTCCTGTGGTCATAAGGGTCATAGTTGATTCAAGTGCCTCTCCTAATAATGTGCTACCGCGACATCCAATTGAATTAATTTTTGCAACAAATGTAGGGAATGTGCTATCATTAACAACTGTGAGAGGAACAATTTCAGTAACCTCATCATTAAAGGACAGAAGACAAACATGAATAGTAATACCAGTTTTTTGGGACAGACCACGTATGGCCAAAAGTGAATCTACCAATGTTTCTTTAACAACATTCATTTTACAAACCATTTTTGGTGGTTCACATGAACTATCTTGGATAACTTCCGACATGGATCCGGAGTTGTCGATTAGTAAATATAATTTATAAACCTGTTTAACAAAATCTGTTTCGAGTAATGATTTATTCCATCCGATAACACACGAATTTGAATTCATTTCACCATTAACTGTTTGTAGAATATCAACAGAAAAATCTTTGCTAGTCATTTTTATATTTAATTAGTCAATTGATTTATTAATTATAACAATGATATTTATAATCAATTTTTATTGATACATTTTTTTAATCTACTTTATGGTATATAATGAGTGAACAATTAGTATCTATCCCAGGCAATCTGGCGAAAAGTCTACCATACACTATCTATAGCGCTGGCTACCTTTCTAGTATTGTTACTGGCAACCCCTTGGGAGCAGTATTCAGTACATCGGCGATAATATTTGGAGATGTATTGAACGGAGTATTAAAGAAATCAATAAAATCTGTAGCACCAGATGTTGAAATGTTCAAAAGACCATCACCGCCTGCTGAAGGTTGTGGTATATATTCACAATGTAATATTTCTGCGGATCATAAACCGACGTACGGCATGCCATCCGGTCATTCTATGATCATATGCTTTAGTGCAATATTTTGGATATTATATATTCAAAAATATTCGGGAATGTCGAAAGGATGGAAATTATTTTCAACAATTTTGTTGTTGACTATTGCAATATTAGTTATGATATCACGTATTGTGATAGGTTGTCACAACTTTTTACAAGTGATCGTAGGTGCAATGATCGGAATTTTATTAGGATGGGTTGTATTTGTTGTATTAGAAAATGTATGGCCATCGTTATTTGTAAGTACTCCGGTTGTTATAGAATGTGCCAAACCGAAAGAGGGAGAGGTCAATAAATAAATTTTAATCATAAAATAAATATTCTACCTTAAAACCAAAGTCATCCCATACATTTTCTCGAAACATGTAATATTCATCACCATCTTCTTTTGAATCATTGTATAAATCTTGTTCGATAGCTAAATATTCTTTAATTTTTTTTAATAATATTTTTAAATTTTTTTTCTTATCCTTTGGATTATAACGAATAAAGATGCACGGTATCATTACTTTTGCTATTATATCATGCATTCGTTGCTCATCACATTTGTAACTTGCTCCACGATGTTGATTTTCATCAACCTCAACTATTAAATTATAAAATCCACAATCAAATAGAATATCAGGGAATAAATTACCCTCCGTACAATCTTTTCCTACAGATTTATTATGAATAAATTCGTTATCCGGTAAACTATCTTTTAAAAATTTAACAACCCTCATCTCTTCTGTTTTATAAAATAGTTTACTATTTGGTTCACAATAACCACAATATTTCCCTTGTGTTCTGAATAAGCCACATTTTGGACACATCATACATATTTTACAACCATGTCGTCTCAAATGTTCGTGCGGATTTCGTAAAAATTCATAATTATGTTCAATACATCTAATTATAATTTTTGTAAACATATTAATATATTTAACTTTAGAATAATCAAATTTATTCCCATACAATTCTATTGCTTTTGAAATAAATTCTTCATTCGTATGTCCAAACTTTGCTCTTAGTGTATCTGTAAGACATAGCGAACAGCCACCAATATCTCTAAGATGTATATATGGTCTTACATTACAATCTTTATTATGTTTAATACATGTTACCACAAGTTTATTTTTAACACCATCATAAATTGTTTTATCATAATTATACTTATCACCATGAATTTCTATTGCACCCTGTATCCATTCTTCAGTTGTGTATTTTAATTTACTACATTTGTCGCATCCACCATTTAGATTGTGCACATGCTGAGCTGGCGTTGTAATAAATTCACCATGATCAGCCTCTTGACATTGTATTTTTATATCGGATGTATAACTTGTATATTTTGATTTGTCGTATATAAATCTATCTCCATGCTTATTTTTTGCTAATTCCAACCATTTTTCTTCACTATGTGATATACTTTCTAATGCACATGACCAACAACTTTGACCTTGCAAAAAACTATCGACAACACATTCAAATTCTTCATCGTGTTTTTTACAAATTATTATTATTTTATTTTTTCTTCCCGTGTATTTTGCTTTTGAATAGTCAAATAATCCTGGAAATTCTTTTTTAGCTTTTGCCAGAAATTCTTTTTGTGTATATTTTTTACTAATATTATAACAGTCTGGGCATTTTTTAATAATTCCATCATCATTTTTATCTTTTTTAAGATGATTATTAGGTGATTGTCTAAATTTATGATTCTTGGGGCATATGATTATAACTTTGTCTTTGTTATTATTTCCATATACCACTTTATCATAATTAAAATGATCACCATATTTTGATTTAGCATCTTGTATAAATTTTAATGTTTTTTCACTTCTTATCATATTATTATAGTATTACTATAATATTATATTTTAAGTTAAATGTTTATTTTTCAATTTTTGATATATTAAAAAATTGAAAAATAAAGTGCTTAAAGGTCATCAAAAATTAAGGATAATACAATAAATACTTATTATATGTCAGCTAGTCAGCAAACTTCTCAAAACATTACAAAAACCGAAACAAATGAGAAAAAATTTAAAGTAACTCAAATTGGATTGGGTGTTGTTGGTGGATCTTTTGGTCTATCATATAAAAAAGTTGGTTGTGACGTGGTAGGTATTGAGGCATCAAAAGAATTGGTTGAAAAATTTAAAAAGGAATTTGAAACTTATCATATCAGCGATGATCTTTCACATGTGAAAGATGTCGATTTTATCTTTTTAAGTATTAATACACCACTTGACGAAGCGACTCAAAAACTAAATTTGAAATATTTATTCAGCAGTATTCCAAATGTATGCACTATTGTTAAAAATTCACCGAAAGCTCTTGTTGTTGTACGTAGTACCGTACCACCAACCACAACTAATACTTATAAGAAGGAATTAGAAGCGCTGTGTGGATTTAAAGTAAATGTGTTATTTCAACCTGAATATTTGCGTGCCTATAGCGCAAAAAAAGATTCAGAAGCTCCCTTATATATAATCATAGGTAGGGATGAGGGAACTGATGTTAGTAGTTTAATTGAGCTCTATAGCAAGTTCATTGCACGTGAAAAAATAGAAGAGATGACTATCGAAGAAGCAGAATTGCAGAAGTTATTTCATAATTGTTTTAATGCAACTAAAATTAGTTATTTTAACCAATGCAAATTACTTATGGATGCAGTAAATAAAGAACACAAATCAAATATTAATGCTGATAGGGTAATCATGAGCTTGGCGAATACGTGTGAAGGCCTTTGGAATCGTCGCTACGGATTAAAAAGCGGACATGCGTTTGGCGGCTTTTGTTTACCAAAAGATATGAAACAGGCGGCCTATTTAGAGAAAATATATGGATTAAAAGCACAAATTTTCAAGAGTGTCAATGATGTAAATGAAATTTATAAAGCAACTGATCGTGAAGAAATTTTGGTTGGTGATTTCCATATGTCATATGATAAAGTTTAATCGATTTTTATTTTATGTCAAATTTATAATTTTCCAATTAAATAATGCAATCCAATCGAAAAAATTGAAAAATAAAATCCTTTAGTATCTCATTACATTATCCCATTCAACATATGAAATTGATATACCATTATGTATACCATTATGTATAACAATAAATTGATAATAACATTGGTTATTTTATGTATATCATCCTTTACTACACATGCAATTGGTTATAATGATTCTGTTAAAATTGGTCCAGACATATTCATTATTGGATATAATTTATCGGAAAATGATTTTTTACTAAGTAATCAAACATATTTAGTAAATAATACATCCGATATTAGTCTAGTTCTTCAATCAGTCATCGATGGAACTGATCAAATTGGTGGAACGATATTGTTAAAAGAGGGAACATACGTATTAAATCAACCAATTGTTCTTAAAAATTTAGTTCATTTAAAGGGTGAGGGTATCGATGAAACAATTATTATTGCAAGCGATTATGGTAGCCAAGGTTTAATTCAAGCACAAACAATAAACAATACTGCCATTTCTAATATGACACTTGATGGAAATAAATATTTACAAAATAATGATAATGGCAAACATGGCATTGATATTCAAGGATGTAATAATGTATATATAGGTCATCTTAAAATAGTTGATTTTCAGGGGCATGGAATATATGCACATGGCATGAATGAATTAATTGATATATCGAATATTGTTAGTAAAAATAATGATTTAAATGGTATTACTATTATCGAAACTTATATTGGATTAATTCAAAATTCCATTATAATTAACAATTCATGCGATGGAATTAGATTGGTCTGTTTGACAACATCAGCCAAAGTTACTAATTCGCACATCAGCAATAATAATGGTGATGGCATATCCATTAATCAATCATATCCAATTATTCTTATGGATAATGTTATTGAAAATAATGACGGTAATGGTATTTTTACAGACAATTCGAATGATATAATTGTACGTAACAATACAATTATGGTTTATAAGTATCATTATTATGGATGTAATATATTGGTCCAAAATAGTGATATTAATACAATTGATATATATGATAATAAACTGTTCGGAGGAAAATCTGCCGGTATTTGTATTATTAATGTACAAAATACATTATTAGATAATAACATAATTGATGATATGTGTATGTGTTATATTTTTAATTCATCATCAATAGTCATGACAAATAATATATGCAATGCAGAAATATTATATCAAAATGATGGAACATCTTCAATTCAAAACATAAATAATATTTACCAATATACTGTATGCTCGAATATGTTAAATAAAACAAAAACTAATCATACAAAAAATTCACATCAAAAAAATGGCACACATAATTTAATAACTGTATATTTTTATAGTTGGATAGCAGTGATTTTAAGTTTTTTTATATTTATTTAAAAAAGTTGAACTTTCTGCAACGTCTAATTTTTTTAATCAATTGTACGCTATACAATTGATTAAAAAAGTTGAACATTAAATATTCCTGTTATATCCATTAAATAATCAAACAATTATTCATTTAATAAATGGCTGAACCGGAAATTTCTGGAGAAACATCCGATAATCAATCTATATTACAAAATAATGATAAAAATCAAATTTTGACACGAAAAGAATTATGTTGTGACTCGGGATTATCAATGTTATCCAGTTTGGGTATATTATTACTAATTGGAGGTATAGTAACTTATTCTTATTTTTTAGCGATAGGTCATTACGAATTGATTGGTACTGATAGTGATTATGATCAAGTTATTTCAAAAACTTATAATCATGTTTATAAAAAAATGGAATGTGTGAATAACAATACAATTAAATATTCACAGTGTTCCGATATTGACCATGTGGATAAAATTTCTATCTATGGATATTGTTGTCTACCAAATGCTGACAATAGTTGTTTGAGATGTAGCTACGAATATCAAAATAAATCTACTCTTGATTACAATATCGGATATCAAGAAAAATGGAAAGGTGGAACATGGTCACCAAAAGGACCAACAATTATGAAAACTATAACAATTGAATGTAACGGTCAACCCGAACAGATTTATAATTGTTCGACAATTATTAAACAGACAAAAATTTGGTGTTATGGAGATAAAATATACAAATGTCATTATCCTGAAGATATATTGCCACTAGATGTATATTTTTTGATATTTATCTTAAGTATCATTTGTTTTGGATTGTTATGGTGCAGTGGATGTATATTTTCGTACTCATGTATTTCACTCAAAGAAGCAATATGGTATAAGAAGTATGTAACAAAAAAACAAAATGAATATACTATAATTGAAAACGATGACACAAAAGTCAGTAGCACAATTGAAAACGATGATACAAAAGTCAATAGCACAATTGAAATAAAATAGATTGACCATGTAATATAATTTATTTATTAAAACATTTTGTATTAACCAGTGAAAAATTTGAATATTGAATATATTGTTATATCTATCAAATTTTTAAGATAAATAATTTTGTTATGGATCAAAAATATGAAAAAATCGAAACGGATGATTCGAAATCAAATCAGCGCGTCAATAATATAAAAATATCTGAAAATAAAAATGTTGAAACTTTATCACGAAAACGTCTGTGTTATCATACAATAGGTTCAATAATATGGACACTTATATTAACTATATTCACAACAGCTCTTTTAAGGTATGTTTATTTTGTATTAGATGGTAATTATGAATCTTTTTTACGGGAACGAAATGATCAAATTATAGAAAAAATATATAATCATAATTATAAAAAAATAGAATGTACCACAAATAATACAGTTGAATATCCTCAATGTGTAGATATTGACCATGATTATAAAATTTCAATGACTGGCTATTGTTCAAAAGATCTGATTACATATTGTTATCAATACCAAAATAAATCAAGAATTGATTATAAAATTGGATATTATAAAAAAAGACAGTATGGAGAGGAAGCAAAAGATCCAACAATTTTACAAGTAATTACAATTGAATGTAATGGAAGTTTGGAGCAATTTTATGATTGTTCAAAAGATATTAAAACCGAAAGAATTTGGTGTGAAAGTGATAGCATATGTTATTATAATAAAGATTTATCTAAAGCAAGATTGTATTTTTATATTGCAATCTTTATTTGTTTACCTGTCCTAATATGTTTTATAGGTTGCATATGTTCATGTGTTAGCTCATGTTTTTTCTGCAGAGATGCAATATGGTATAATAATTATTTAATAAAAAAACAAAATGAAAATATGAAAGATCAATCAAATGATAATATTGAAATGGAACAAATAGATCATTCATTGTAATTTATTTATAAAAATTTATTACGAATAACAACATTATAAAAAATTTTTGGTGCTGGTTTATCTTCGCCCCAACGGTCACGGGATTCATCCCAATCACCGTAATCATAACATGTTTCAAATTCGATTTCATATTTTGCTTTTATGAATTTTTCTTTAACTAAATTATATGCTACAGTACTACCATTCACTAAAGGACCATATTTATCAAGCGAAAAGTAAACAGATAACGGAAATTCTTTTGTAATACTAATTTGCGAAAGTAACAGATCATATAATTTTTTTGCTTTTTGTGAATTTTCTATTGCAATATCTGATTTTATTTTATTTGCTGTAGCCTCAGCATCAAGTTCTTTTGGAATATCTGGTAATGTATGTGTGGTTGTCATTTAAACTATATTTGTAATTGATTAATAATAGATTCAAACAAAATTAAATTCATCTTTTTTATAAATTATAAAAAGATTGATTTTATAATATCAAATGGAAACAACTTAGTCAAAAAAATAAATAAATGACTAATTATAATGAAGAACAAATACAATTCATTGAATCAAAATTAATAAATAGTAAACTTTATGGTGTTCCTGGTGGAGGAAAAACACAATCAATCATCGGTAAGATTGTTCATCACTATGAAAATAATGATTTTAAAAATACAAATGAATATATCATTTTAACATTTAGTAGGAGGGCAAGAAATGATTTTTTGCGAAAAGGAAAGAAATATAGGGTATCACGAAAAAAATTATTTAATACAAAAAATATAAGAACAATCCATTCATTAACAGGATCAATTGTTTCTAGCATGATCAACAGAAATTCCAGTTCCCTTGAAACAATTGTTATAGTAGCTACCGATATTATTCAAAATAATGATAAAAAAAAATTAATGGAAATTAAATGTTTAAATAATTTAAAAGCCATATTTGTTGATGAGTCACAAGACATATCAGATACACAAAATGAATTTATTACAACTCTCTGCGATAAATTAAATTGTATAAAAATTATGGTTGGTGATGCGAATCAAACAATTTATCAATTTCAAAATGGATCAGATCAGTATTTATTAAATTATAATGCAGATACATATAACTTGAAGAAAAATTATAGATCAACAAAACAAATCATAGAATTTTCAAATCATTTTAGACCGTGGAAAGATATTACTATTAAAATAGAACCAGGAACCGATAATATTGGACCAAAACCAATCATATTCATTGGGACAATTGATGAAATTAAAGATGATATTATTAATGAAATTCAATTATATGAAAAGGACGGAAATAATTTAGAAAATATTGCAATTATTGGTCCAGTAAAAAGGTGTAAGCCTAATGATGATGGAACATATACAAATATTGGATTGTCTCTTGCTACCAATGAATTAAAAAAAAATAATATAAAATTCATTAAACACTACAGTGACACATCTGATGATGGTAAGTCATCAGGTGAACAAACATGTGATAGTGAATTTGGAGAAATACATATTAAAAAAAACTATGTAAATGTAATTACATGTCATGGGTCCAAAGGATTAGAATTTAAAAAAGTTTTACTATTAAATTTTCATTTTACAACTTTTGGAAGAAGGCCGACATTAAAAGAATATAATATTTTTAAATATTTGTGGTATGTGGGTATAACAAGGGCATGTACTCATCTAAAAATTTATATATTAAAAGATAAAGATAAAAAAGGTAAATGGATTCACAGGATACCATTCCCTGCTCTTCTGACATGTCCTTCTGATTTATATGAAATGCAAGGAGAAAAATTACATTTTAATCATGATATTACATATGAAGAAGAGAAAAAGCAAGATCATTATAACACAACTGAAGTATTAAAAAAAATGGATGATAGGCAATTCAAAAAATTAGAAGATCTTATTAAATTTGATATTGAAGTACAAGAATTATATGATGCGCAAAAAATAGATACAGTTGTCAACGGTGATAAAATAGAAGCTCTGTTGGGTATTTTTGTTGAAAATGTATTTGAATATTTTTATAAAAGGAATTTAAATCAAGATATTAGTGAAGTTTATAAATTAAGAAAAAAATTAGATAGCCTGATATACATTCCAAATAAATATAGAAGTGGATATCAAAATTTAAAAGAAAGATATTTGCAACAAATTATTAATGTAAATTCATTAAATGTATTGGCTACGCATAAAAATGAATTTAGTAGAAGAGAAAAGAAATTCTATAATTGGATATGCAAAAAAGTTAATAATGATCTAAATAAAGAAATATATTTAGTTATGGAAAATGATATCATATATCAAAATAGAGATGAATTATTAAAAATTTGTCAGACCATCAGTTCAAACGATAATAATGAACTTTTAATGATTGAAAATATATTTAAATTATCATTATACATATATCAAATGGACACAGAAAATGCATATCTTTGGACACTAACATACAAAGATATTGCGGATAGGATGGATTATTACATTGATAATATTAAAAAAATTGTCAATAAAAATAATTGTTTGTTTGATTTTCAACGGGTAACAGACCATCCTAATTTTAATTTGTTTGGTGTTTATGATATATTAACAAATGAAGGAACAATAATTGATTTGAAATTTACTAAGCACTTTCCAAATAAGCATATATATCAAGTATTTTTATATTATAACTTGATATGTCCAAGTTGGAAGAAATCATGTAAAATGGAAATATGGAATTTAATGCATGGGAAGAAATATGTTATTAAATTTGTTCAGGAATCCAGAAAAAATAAATATGAATTTTTAAAATTAATGTGTAATGTGATGGATACAAAAATGAATAATAATATATTTATATATGATTTAGAAACAACTGGATTAGATATATTAAAATTATCAATTATTGAAAGATATTTTCATGAATATCAATTAGATTTTGTTGCTTCTGATGGATTAATAAAATTAGAAAATGGAAAAAAAATTCCCATTGAAGTTGAAAAATTAACAAAAATTACAAATAATATGGTTCAAATGTATGGAGATAATAATAATAAATTTAAGGATGAAATGATTAATATTTTTAAATATTGTAAAAATCCAATATTTATTGCTCATAATGGAAATGTATTTGATCATCAAATATTAGAAAGAAAGAAAATATTTGATAAAAATAATAAATATGTAAAATTAGATAGTAAAGTATTTATAAGATTGTTTGCGAAACAAGATACCTTAAAATTAAAATTAGGTGTTATATATGAACAGGTTATGGGAAAAAAATATCCGGTGGCCCACAGAGCTAAAGATGATGTTATAATGGTTATTCAAATTATGGAGAAATTAAATATAACAGCAAAAAAAGTTTATGCTATGGCAAATACTGATACAGAAATTCAACAAATCAAACCAGGAAATGATATTGAGCAAATTGATTATGTATTAAATTTATTAAATAAAAATATGATGGAAACTTATTTGAAATTAATATTTAATAAAGATAAAATATTAAATAATTCATTAAAACAAATTGAAGATAAATATGTTATTGTTCAATTATAATCATTTGTTATTTTTTAAATTGATATATTTATTTTTATATGCCATATATTTTTCATAATATGTTGCATCGTTCAACTGTAAACCTTTTCCTGTTTGTTGTGGTGGAACTGATGGTGTAACTGCAGGTGTGGCTTTTGGTGCTTCTATAGGTGTTGCTTTTGGTACTTCTACAGGTGTGGCTTTTGGTACTTCTACAGGTGTGGTTTTTGGTACTTCTATAGGTGTGGCTTTTGGTGCTTCTACAGGTGTGGCTTTTGGTGCTTCCACAGGTGTTGCTTTTGGTGCTTCCACAGGTATGGCTTTTGGTGCTTCTGTAGGTATGGCTTTTGGTGAAGCATTATTTTTTTCTGATTTTTTGAATTCTTTAGGTGTATATGTAACGTCGCCCAATCTTTTAAGCAATCTGGGATCACAATTTGCATATGAATTTGGACCCAATTCTTTTTGAATAACTAATTTATCACCAACACGACATGTTGTTGCCTTTTCTTTTTCGCAATCATCTGGAATATTATTGGTTAGTTTATCACTTTTCGTAGGATCATAATAAATATTTTCGACCCATATGTCTGCGTTATTGATATATGGAACAGCAACTTTTTTATCAACAATTTTTTTGAGATGATTTTCAATAAACTTGTGATGGGATACAACAAATATGTTAGTTGAATTTTTATTTTTTGAAGAACCCTTTATAACTTTTGATTTAGCAAATTTATCAGGAAATTTTTTTATTAATATTGGTAAAACTAATTTGAAAAATTTTTTAATATCCGGTGATTCTGTAGTCTTTGAACTTCCTTTTAGTTGTTTCAGTATGGAAAAATCAACTCTATTTGCTTTATCTTTATATTTCTCCTTTAAAAATTTTTGAAGATCGTTAAAAGGCATTGCCTCATTATCTTTATCTAAACCAAGAAAATTAGCGAGGAAGTTCCTTTCTTCATTAATGTATGGTACCGGATATATGTTTTCATTAGGTAAAACTCCATCAAATAATGTTAAAGCTGTTTCAATTGCACGTCTTAATTCTGATGATAAAATTATATCTGCTTTTGTAAATAAATCTTTATTTTTTGGATCATCTCTGACTTGAGATGCCTGGTCTATACCATAATTACTTAGTGCTGCATCAGGAGCATAAGATGATCTAGCAGCAAGGACACCGCGCATTATATCTGTAGATCCGACAGTATCCCTTACGCTATTAGCACATGAATATCCATGGCGAACCCAATATAATTTAATATTATAATATGTACTTTCCATAATTATTATATTATAATATAATATAATAAATATGCCAAGAAATTTAAGATGTCCTAGACAAAGTGGCGGAACAATTAATGTTCAAGTTGAAAATAATACACTTAATCCACAACTTGTTACTTATATACCTGTAGCATGTGGTACACGTGCTTTATTGGCACAATCTTTTGGTCTAACAATGTCAAGACCCAGAGCAGAGATATTAAAAGGTGAAAGTACTTGGAATAATATAACTTATTCATTATTTGGAGGACAGTGTATTTCAGTAGTTATTACTGATCAAGTAACTGGATCCACAAATACAATTGAAATAACTAAAATGGGTAACCAAGTTATTACCGTCGATGGACCCGGTCTTACAACTGTCCGATCTCCAGCGGGTGATATCGCAATAGCAGGATTTGAACAAGGCCCTGAGACTCGTTTAGCAGGAAATGTTTGTTGTCCTGATTTAGAAGCAAGATCTCGATTACGATTTGCTGAAGGAAGGTCGCGATTTCAACGATTTTTTTCAAAAGGCCAAAATTTTCATGACCGTTTTGGATTAGATAATTGGGGTAATGTTGGCAATCCAAATTTATTTCTTATCAGAAATGGAAATTCTGGTTGCTTTGATAGTGCAAATCGTTTTAGAACCGGAGGCAGTTGTCTTTAAATAATAAATAAAATGGTGTTTATAACTATGAGCTCGTGGCTGGTTTATGACAACCATATAGAAAAGGTGTACTATTCAATAGGTATACATTATATCCACCTCCAATTAAATATAATCGTTCTTCACATCGACGATTATGACAAATAGATTTCTGTTCATATGAAAATTGTTTATATTTTTCCATAAAGATTTCCTTTGTTAATGCCGGGTCGCTTAATTCTTTAATTTCTTCATTTGTGAACCGTTGTTTCCCGCATATTTGGCAGTGTGTATAAAGAGGATAAAATTTATTACCTTTAAAAAGAAATGAATCTTGAGGTATTGACCCAATATCAAACATTTTCTCTAAATCTAAATCAAAATCATTATCATTGGAATTTGAATCGTGTCCCAATGATGTCTTTTGTTTTTCACATTCTTGACAAAGAAATTTATGACATTTACTAAAATTGCTGAAATGTGTCATAAATTTTTCTTTTGTTAATTGTGGATCCGATAAATGACGAATTTGTGAGTTAGTAAATCGTTGAACATGACAAATATCGCAATTTGTAAAAATTTCAAAACGCAAGTCTCCTTTAAAACAAAAGCTTGGATGTTTTTTTGAAAAAATTTCTCCCATTTTTGTTATATGACGGATGTGTATATATAACATTCTAAAATATATAGACCATACAAAATATTCAGATTTCAATATTTTCATATGCTAATTTGGATTTGATAACGCTAGCGTATTTCCAGGATCAGTTGTAGTTTTATTATCTACAAAAGAAAGTTGTAAATCAAAGTTATTAAACTCACCAATTTTTTTAAATAGTTCAGTTTTACATTGATAGGAATTACAAATAAATCCGTGAATGGTATGAATGTGAGAATATTTTTTATTAAATTGTTCTAGTGTCAAATCTTTCTTGGATAAATCTTTAACCTCCTCATCACTGAATCGCTGTTCCCCACAAATTTGACAATATTTATAAATCTCATACATTTTTATTCCACGAAAATAAAATTTGTTTTCTGGTATTGATGATGTAAAAAGGATAGATGATTGTTCCTCCCCTTTAGATGTTGATGATCCCATTCAAGTTATATTTAATAATTAATATTATTAAATGTAACAATATTATTGTCTTTTCAATTTTTTAAAATGGTTAATCTAAATAACCATCAATATCATCAGGCATATTTTTCATGAATGTGATATTCAATCCGAAATCTTTAATATCATCATAAGTGAATTTACATGAGTGCGAATTTTTGCCACTGAAAAATTCATCATAAATTTTATTTTTAATTTGATTATCGTAATGACTTAATAATATGTTCACGCTACGACGCTCTTCTTCTAATTTTTGAAGAGCGTGATATTCTGATGCTAACCATACTGGTTTGATATTAAATTTGTTTTCTCTCTTATATTTTACTACATGCAATATTTCATTTAATGAATAATCGATTTTATCTACTATTATTTGTAAATCGGCCGGTGAAAACCAACTTAAATCTGTCATTATAATTTCATCACATACTAATGCAATTTGACATCCAGCTGATGAAGCCCCATTTAAAATAAAACATTTGATTTTTCCTAGTTGACCTTCATCATATTTTTTAATTAATGATTTAATATTATAATTTTCATTATTATTTATTAAACATTCTTTTTCTTCCTTATTTTTTTGCTCTTTTCTTTTCTTAATGTGATTCATAATTATATTACATATGTTATAACAATCATCATCATCCCCTCCCGGTGTATTTATTATTATCAATATATCTTTATTTTTATCTGCTTGCTTATATGCCTTTTCAAATCTCAAGAAAGTTTTTTTATTGACATTTGATGTTATTTTTAGTACATTAGTGTCTAGACCACTTTCTACTTCCCTGTCTCTTTTCTTTTTATCAATATCATCTTCATCATCACTTTCATCATCACTATCTAAATTAGATTGTTTGCTTTTATTTATATATTGTATTTCTTGTAACTGAACTAATATTGATTTATATAATTGAATTATCATTTTGGTACCGAATAAAATAATTATTATTAGTGAACCATATAATACTAATATCAAATATGATTGTTCTGTAACTGACATTTAATTATTTATTTATTAATGGTCATGTATTATGGGATTATTAAATTCAATTTTTAATTTCATCCCACATTGATAACAAGATCAAATTTAAATTTATTATTTTTATATAAATTGCAAATAAGTGAGATAGCATCGATATAATCACAAACTATATTTTGTAAGGGAGGTAACAATCGCATATGCTCTTTTCGTTTTGTATTAACTGAATCTAATTCAGTCAACATTTTAATTTTTCGAACACATAATTCATTATAAATATGTTTACCCCATCCCATTTTACGTTTACTAGGTGATCGATACACATATGTTAATTCTATTGATCGTATTGGTGGGCCAGAAAAGGGAAATTCTAATATACATAACACATCATGAATATTAATAGTTTTATTAATTATGTATGCTTTAAAAATAAAAATTAAATCATCATAATGCAATTTAATAGTAGAATCATATTTTTGTAAACTATTTTCAAGATCTTTTTGTTCACTATATATTTTAGCACGAATTGCTTTTTTCCTAATAGGAATATTTGTATGACAGTAATCTCCGTATGTGCTGTGACACAAGGTGGACAAATAATCTAAATTTTTTGGTATTGTTATTGCTATTTTTTTTCTATAATCAATATTTCCATATACAGCTCCATCAATACAATCTACACATAAATATCCATTATTTTTCAAATTGTCATAATCCTTCCTTTCCACTCGCCCCCATGGAATATCGTAATGTCCTTTTATTGCCCTACCAAATGGAATAGTTGTTGCATCAAACCAGAAAACAGCACTGGCACTATTATGAGGAATATTCATTTGACAAAATTGACATATACTTGAACATATATGTTGTTGTAGACAATCTGTACAACAGAAAGACAATCCACATCTAGAACAAAATCCTGGTTTTATATATATAGGATGTTGACAATGGGAACAACGTTTAACTTTACATGAATTATAATAAAAACAATCATGTTCGTGCCAACATTTATCAGAACAAAAAATACAATTACAATCACAGAAGTATGCATACGAATCATAGCCGAAGTATGTCTGTGAGTGATTTTTTCTCAAAGATTTTAAACAACCTGAACAAGTTTCGGTCATTGTGAAGTATACTAACTTTAAATTTTTTATAGCTATTCCAATTTTTTTAAAGTTCAATTTTTACATTCATAAATATTGAAGTTTATAATCATTTAATGATTTAATTATAATAAAACACAATAATATACTATGGCATTTGATTATCTGTTCAAAATTATAATAGTTGGAGATTCGAGTATAGGGAAATCATCATTAATGAAAAGATTTGTTGACAATAAATTTGATGGAAAATATGATATAACAATTGGTGTTGATTTTGGTTATAAAAAAATTCAAATTGATGATAAGCAAATAAATATACAAATATGGGATACAGCTGGTCAAGAAGTTTTTAGATCTTTAACTAAAGCATATTATAAAAATGCTTATGGTGCTCTATTATGCTTTGATGTTACAAATAGGAAAACATTTGATCAAATAGATAAGTGGTTACATGAAATTAATTCGGAAGTAACTGATCCAATTCATATATTTTTAGTTGGTAATAAATGTGATTTAGAAGTTAAAAGACAAGTAACATATCAGGAAGGTGTTGAATTAGCAAAATTTTTTAAAATGACCTATGTTGAAACATCATCAAAAAATAATTCCGGTGTTGATAAATGTTTTACTGATCTTATAACAAAAATATATAATGATTTTGCCATAAAAGATAATAAAAAGGAGAAAGAAAAAGAAAAAGATAAAGAAATTGAAGTGGAACCCATCAGTAATCATCACGAAAAATCAAAAAAATGTTGTTTTTAATTTTTTTTATTTCGTTTGTGCCATATGTAACCAGCAAGGGCTATTATTGATGTCCCAACTGTAGCAGTCACATATGGATGTTCTGTAACCATATTTTTGACAACTTTAACACCATCAGAAGATGTTTCTATTATCCAATTGCCTGCCGATGAAACTTTATCTTTGACATAAACAGTAGTATTTGATATAATGCCATTTGTTCCTTCAATAATAACAGAACACGTGTGCAATGATGTTTCGACAATTTTTATTGTTGTAATACCAATGTCAATTCCTGATCTTAACATACAAATTGTATTAATAAAATGTTTTCCGTATATAATTTGCAACATGCTTTCATTTTTAATTAGAACACTATAAACTATTTTAATAATATCAATTACTGTTAGAATTAGGAAAATAAATTTACCAGTTAATATGTATGCTATAAATGTCGGTATTAAGACCAATGGAAGAACACAATATATAATAATATTATCGTTGACAATAATATTATCAGTAATATTTTGTGCTTTATTTAAAATCATGGCCACTTTTTCAATATGTTGGTTTATATTTGAAGGTTGCGTCATAAAATCCACAATAGATTTGTATAAATTTGCATATGTTTCTTTTTTAAATATACCTTTCAAAACAGTTTCGCATAATGTTGGAACATGAGCACATACATAAGTTACTAGTTCTGTGTGAAAGCTATTGGCAATTTCTAACCATAGATTTTTCTTTGTAATTTCAATTGTAGAATATGCAAAAATAAAATTAATTATGCCTACTATTATATTTATATTTTTATTTAAAAAGTACTGAATTATCATTAGAGAAAAATGAAGAATAGGAAATACTTTTTTTGGAATATCAATAAATTTCGACATTGTTATCATTAATACATGGATTAAATTGATCAAAAATTCAATAGACAACATACTATCATATGAATCAAACTTTTCAAATCTTTTAATTGTATCAAATATGATAATTATTTGTGTTATTATAATAACACTGATTGGCACTATCCATATCTTTTGACAATAATTTTTAATTATACATATTCCTGTAATAACAAATAATAATATTTCACAAAATTGTGTTAAATTTAATTCGGCCACTGCATAACAAAATTTAAAATGCAATGCAAATAACCACAATATTAATAAATTTGCATTATTTAAAAAAGTTGTTTTGACAGCTGATTGTAAAATATTCATATTATTTATTATTTGAATAATATAAATAAATATATTGGAAATTACAGTATGTTATTTTTTTCAATATTTTTAAATGTAAATAGGTTGAGATATTTTCTGGAAAAAATCCATATATTCACCGTAAGCCCTTTCTTCACTAAATTTATTAATGGCATAGTCTTTAATAAAATCATAATTTAATTCTTTAATTTTATCAATATTTGAAATCCAGTTTTCTTTTGTATCGCATATAAAACCAGTTTTTCCATCAACAACTGTATCAAGAAATCCACCATAATTAGGTACTAATACTGGAGTTCCACACATCATTGCCTCAATGACATTCCATCCACACGGTTCCAGATAAGGTGTCGGTTGTATTAGAGCTGTAATTGTAGATAATATTTGTTTTCTTTTTTTTGGTAATATAGGACCAATATATTCAACATTTGGATATTCTTTAAAATTAATTTTTAGTTTTGTACCTGAAGGCTGTGCCGTGTCGTGCATGACAAGCGTACCCGAAGGCTGTGCCTTGTCGTGCATGACAAGCGTACCCGAAGGCTGTGCCTTGTCGTGCATGACAAGCGTACCATTTATCATTTCTCCAGTTGTCATTATTTCATTTTTATAATTTTCACAACCACCAGCAACAATAAATTTATATTTTGGAAATGATTTTGATAATTCAAGAAAATATAATAATCCTTTCATTTGTTGGCATCTTGCCATATATAAATATGTATTTTCAGTTCTTGTTTGTTTTTCTAATAATTCAAAATCTTCTTTATGAAACCACGGTAAAATAATACTGTTATTTGTTTTAATATTTGGATTTTTTGATAGGACAGATTTCATATATTCATTTGTTTGGAATATATTATTATCAAATACAATATAATCACCACCGCATTTAGAAATATCAATATGTATTAATTTTTTTGAAAATAAAGATGGAGAAAAACAATCAACAACATGTAAAACATAATCATTTTCTTGAGAATTTTTATTTACTAATTTAATTAATCTATTTTGAAATGTCGATATTAAATTTTTACAAATTGCTTCTAACTCACCTTTTCCGTAACATAACATATAACTTGGATGTGTAAAATTATTAGATAACAATTTGGCTTGTGTATAACATTCAGATTTTAAAACAGAAATATATTTTGAACATTCAATAAATTTTTTACATTTATCAACTCCATAAAATATTACATTATGACCTTTTCTATGGAACATTCTGCATAATTTGATTGCTATCATAGTAAATGCATCAACTGAATATCTTGGATTTGTTGGAATTAATGGATTGGCAATTATATGTAAATTATATTTTGTCATTTGTTTATATATTTAATAATTGAGTTATTGGATAGATAAATTTATTGTCAATTTTTTTATTAACCAGAGAAAAATTGAATAAATGAAATATTTGCCACATGATTAAAAGTATGAATATTATTAAGATATCCAATATATGGAACAATTGGATAGTATCGTCCAGTTAATAAATGATAGGAAATATTTAGAAGCACTTAAATGGTTCACAATGATAGAAAATACTTGTAAACATATGAGAGATGATAAAGATCGAAAAATATGTTTTAAAATTACTAAAGTTGAAAAATGTATGGAATGTATCTTGAGTCAACAGTTAATTACAATTGATGATCCATTTATAATTTTTTTTAAAAATTTGGCAAATAATGGAAATACGTATGCACAATTAATTTTATCAATTGTGCTTGTTGATGTTGATTATAAAAATTCAAAAAAATGGTGGAATAGTGCTGTTACCAATGGAAATTCACATGCACAATTTAAATTAGCATGTATGTATTATGTATCCATGACATCAAATAAAATTAAAGATTCTTATAATGAATGTGTCGGAAAGGTTATTGATTTGTTGAAGTTATCTGCAGAACAAAAAAATCCTAATGCATTGAATATGTTAGGTGAAATATTTTGTGAGATTGCAGATAATAAAAATATATTTGACCGTAAAGATAAAAAAAAATATGAAATTAAAAATCAAAAAGATTGTGTTGCAATGGCAATAGAATATTTTAAAAAAGCAAAACAATATGGATCTTATGATGCGATTAATAATTTAGCATGCATGAACAATAGTCTTAATAAAACTAAGTCATTGTATATATTATATGAAAACGAGGAAGTTTAATATATGGTCTGGGCGAATATCGACTAGGTGTGTGTTTATGGTATTCCTCGGCCGTTTTCAAACATATAAAATCATATATAGGTTACAATTATTATTAAATTAAATAAATCAATATGTTTGCTTCCGGGCGAATAACATTTATTAACACGGATGTTAAATACTTTGTATTTGAACAAACATATAAAACCATCGATTGAAATCCCAAATTGTCCATTTGATTTCCAATCAATGGAAAAACATATGTTGATATGCTGGCAGGGGAAACACTTCGTATTAACCGAGGAAAAATTGAATTATTATGTCTATGGTACATCCATTAATTTCAGACATGATTATCCGTTAATTATCTGAACGATAATGCGATACCAAGCTACAAATAAAAAGATTCCGGACAAATACGCCCGGATTTGCATTGTATTAGTTCTACTGACAATAATCGTTGGTGGAATTTATATTATTGCTGTAGAACGAATGAATTATTTCAATTCATCCATCAATTTGACACCGAATTTTTATGAGTTTTCGCGACCATTCGTGGCTGAATCATTAATCCCATCAAATGGAATTTAGTTGTTATTTTTTTTATTAAATAAATGGACCATAATTTGAAGTAACCAATGGTGCATATGTTCCAAATGGCAAGTAGATTGTGTCTGGTGGAACATAATATGGTTCGTGAGGATAGCCATAATCATACATATCTATAGGATAATACTGATCAACATTTACAATTTCATACGTATCCTGAGGATCTCTTGCATTTAACTGTAAATTTGTTCCTCCTGATGCCGAAAAATTTTCTATTTTATAATATTTCATAGCAACAAGAAAAATTATTACAACAATTATAATTATTATTATTGACTCCATATAATATAAAATCGATTATATTATATTTCTTTAAAAAATAAAAAAATATGTCTATTTGTGTTGTTTAAAATATAACGTAACAAAAAATCCAATAAAAAGTGGAACTGACCATAAACACCATACGGAATTGTTTTCATGCATACTAGGTGTTGTCCAATGAACTAATGCAATTTGTCCAATCCAAAATGTAATTTTTGGAAGCCAATAGGTATCTTCATACAATGTTGGGAAAAACCAAATTAGTAAATATGTGAAATAATTTGGTTCCAAACCTTGAAAACTGGCATATGGCAACATCCAACAAACATGTGATGGACCTTGTATCGTGCACATTGTTTTTCCAACATTCATTTCATAAATTGGAAAATTTGCTGTTGTATCTAACCAACCCCAAAACAAACGTAGGGTGTAAAAAACAGCGAAAATTATTCCTGCCCAAAAGAAAGCAGTGAATATTTTTCTGTTATTATTGTTTTTCCTCATGCGATACCAATTCCATAATGATGGCTGTACACATACAAGGATATGTGCAATAATTGTTAAAAATTTGTTTTCAAAAGTATTACATAGATCTAAATAACTGTATTGAATCGTTTGCAATATTTCCATTGTGGTATAGAAAGCAATTATCATAGCCTCAGGACCATATTTTTTCTTATCAGTAACACACCACCCGATAATACCTAATATGGCAAACGAAAGCGACATCGATTGATTGTAACACATTGTAGTAAAAGTAAGTGATAAATAAACAAAATTAAAAAACTGACCATATACTTATCTTTTCAACTTTTTCCAATTAATGTATTTGGTTTGTTGGTTTAGAAGTTCCAATCAATTTTGAACACACATTGCAATAATTTAAAGTTTTACGAATTTTTTTATTATATTTGGTATGTCCTTGTGCACAACTGTAACATAAAGTATTGTGTTTACATGGAAGGACTATATACAATTTTTCAACATAACATTCGCATAAGTGACATTTTTTATATACCACTTTCTTTAATTCATTTAATAAAATTACAATTATTTTTTCAGCATATTCATAATCCTTATTATGCATATGAATACCAACCATAGAAAATGCTTCTGTTAATTTAACCAATTCATCTTTATATTGTATATTATTATCTTTATCATGGGTTGTTGTAATTATATCTATTATTTTAGTAAGATTATTTATTATTCTACATAAGCACAAAAAATCTTTGTCGCTAGTAACACATGTCATTAATATACTAAATGCATTAATAAAAACTAGTATTGGCATAAATATTACTAATAATTGAATTCTACAATTAAATATTTCATGAACCACGAAAAGTTCACCAGCAGATCCTAGTAATGAAATGAGTAATATTATGTATTTGTAAGTGTCTATATAATATTGTATCACACGAGCAGAATGATTTTTAGAACAAGATAATGTACTAATGCAATCGTCGAGACATATAATTTTTTTTTCTTCAGAAATATGTGTATTACCCATTTAGTTGATACTGGATATTATTAATGTCGATTTACCAATTAATATGATATTCAACTTTTTAACAACTTTTTATAAATCATTTCATCTTCGTCAGTAAATGTTACAAAAAGGATTTTCATTTCATATTGTTTATTATTTTTAATCCAATCAATAACTGTATTGATTGCTGTTATTGCAGAATTATATTTATTATATCCATATATTCCAGTACTGATACAACAAAATGCAATTTCTTTTATATTGTATTTTCTTGCCAAGTTCAAACATTCAGTATAGCATTTTGATAAAATAATATGATTCTCTGGCTCGTTCATTCTTTTTTGTGGTCCAGTTACATGAATTATATATTTGGATGGCAACTTATATGCATTTGTAATTTTAGCAACTCCGGTTGGAATGCCACCAAGTGTTTTACATTCTTCTAATAATTGTGGGCCAGCAGACTTATGAATAGCATTGTCAATGCAAGGGTGATTAGATGTAAAGCAACCTAATCCGGTTTCATTTGATGCATTTACTATACATTCAATTGCTATTTTTGTTATATCCTCACGTATATGATAAAGCATATTATAAATATAAGTAATAAAAAAATAATCATAAACCACCAAAACAACTACAAGGTTTTTCTGTTGGTTTTTCTGTTAGTTTTAATGTAATAAAATCATCACGTCGCATTGTTAATACTCGCGGATCAGTCCAATCAATGTCCATATTGTTTCCGGGCCATGTACTACAAATATTCAGACCATGCCATTTTAATGTTTCCTGCCGTGGCTCTTTGGTTCCGATCCAAACAGACGGTCCATCGAAATCCGTTGAATCATCCCATAAGTACATCAATTTTGCCCACATTAATGCCTTTTGTAATTGCACGAACGGAACGTCATAACCTGCGAATTGAAAAGATGTTGTTGTATAACCAAAATCTGTTCGGGTTCCATAAAATCCCCATTCAATTGGAATTATGACAGTCGTGCCATTTTTAAGTGTAATGGGGATTAGTGTATCAGTAATTGGTATTTTGATCCTTACATAATCCTGAAATTTATGATCCTTTGTGGTTTTTCCGAGCATTTCAGAAAGTTTTTGTGTGAAAGCATCGATAATTTCTTCAAATGTGGTGATCAATTCAATCAATTTTGGTGATTTTGGATTATTTTGAAATTCATTGATCAACTCTTTTTCTATTTCCTCAATTGCTATTGTAGCTGTTATTGAAAGTTTTGCTGAAGGAACATCCTTATTTTCAATTGATTCGGGACTTTGTGGGCCTTGTTTTGTTTCACCTGACATATTGCAAATTATGATCAATCCTGATCAATTGCGTGTTTGTAAATCAAAATAAATGAACCTTGTAGGAAATATGATTTTCAATTTTTTCTGGATAAGAAAAAATTGAAAAATATTATTATAAATGATAAATGTAATTATTGTAGTATATAACAAATAATGAAAATTAGAGTCAAGGTAATATCCAAAGATAATTGTACCACAAAATTGCCTGATAATTTTTCGGATGTAACAAATGTAACAAATATATGGATGCGATTAAATAAGTTATTGAAAGAATATAAATATTGTGCTTTTTTAGAAGAAACTAATAATGTAACTTGTTGTAATATATATATTAATAAAGATGTATCAAAATTATTAAAAAAAATTCCAGAATTAAATCAGAAGTGGATTAATGTATATTACAAAGATATTGTAAATACAATGGAATATAACTTTGACGAATACCAAACTATATTTGATATAAACGATGAAGATATCAAATCTAGTAAATATTTTTCTTCGTTATGTGAAGATAATGAAAATATCAATCAAGTAATTAATGTTCCAACATCATATACTATCGATGTGTATAATTATTTGTTTGAAAAAGATACAAAATTAACTATTGAATCAAATATTTATCAAACATATCTAGCATGCTTATATTTTGATATTAAATGTGATGATATTATAAACGATATTAATAATATAATTAGGGATTCTCTTGAAGAATATGGTGATTTACAAAAACAATTTATTGTTGGTTTAATTAATATCACATCAGAATTTAAAACAAAAATAATTTTTGAAGATTGTATTAATTGCATATGTTCACATAATCCAACTTTTATAAAAGAAATTTACATTGCGAATAAACATTTACAAAAACATCTGCACAAATATTTAATTGGTAGTAAAGTATGTTTTAAAAATTTAGATAATATGGATTTCTTACTTTTAGATTTTTATGATTTTTCAAATGGTACATTTAAAAAAAATAATTTTGTTAAAAAATATGATAAACTATTCACTAAACCATTAAATGAACTAGGAAAGAGAAATGAGTTCAATTGGAGAAATAAAGTTATTGCTGGTGGATTTGCATTAGAATGTTTGCACAATGAAACACTCAATGAAAACACAGATATTGATTTTTTCGTTTTTGGAACAATGGAAGAACGAAAGACAGCAATCAATGATATATTAAATTATTTGTCAGAAGATAATGATAGTGATAGCGATGAAGGTAATGATGACTATTTGAATGCATCTATAAAAGCCAAAAAAGGAAAGAAAAAGGGAAGTGATGTAGATAGTGATGAAGATGAGGATATACAAAAAGCTAAAAAAAATATTGACAAAAATATTTATATTTACATTTCTTCAATTGGTAGTGTAATTTATATTTGGATAAATAATTATAATAAATTAATCCAAATAATTAACAGTAATTGTCCAGATAAATTTTCGATATTAGAAGATTTTGATCATACATGTAGTAAGGTTCTATACGATGGCCAAAATGTATTGTGTACTGATGAATTTTTAGAGGCTATTGCCACAAAAACAACTAGGATAGCAAATCAATCATTTAGACCAGATAGGGTATACAAAATGATTAACAAGGGATTTGACTATAATTTTATTGGTGATGAAAAATCGTTATACGATGAATATATGGCCTCCGATAATTATTTAAAAACTATTAATAAATATTATTATCCAACGACTAATAATTCTTTAGATAGAAATAAATTCCTTATTAAACAAATTTATGATTTACAAAATATTTTTACAAATGTTGATCAGTTCATTAACCAATTTAATTTTGCAAACACGATGCAACATTACAATACACATCAATTTTTATTAGACACTAAAATAAAAGGAGATTTTACATCAACTCGATATATGCAACTTGTTGATGTACATGACAAGATGTATGTATATAATCTAAATAGAAAAGTATTTAAATTGCCATATACTCCTTGTGGTGAAAAACATCTTGGGAAATTGTGTGTATTTATTGATCAAACATATTGTGATAAATTAATTATTGATAGTATAAAAAATTTTACAATTGATAAAATATCAAATTCTAATATAATTAAAATAAAAGGAATATTAGGATCAAAATCAAAATCAGAAATAATGAAACCATTTAGTAATAGTGAAATTGTCTATGGTGAGGATCATGAGGACGATTATTATGATCCATTTCCATATAATAAGAATGATGACCGGAAAAAACCAACAAAGTTTACAGAATATATTAAAATTAAATTTGATAAAATTATGTATCAGGGTAAAGAAATTGACATAACCGAATATAAAAAATTATGTACAAATAATAAAAAAAGTTACAAAATAGAATTTAATATTCATCCTGTCTTATTTTGTAATGCATCGGTTGGTATTCAATTAATTTTGAAATCGAAAATTTTTTCAATACAATAAATATTTATTTATATTAACTACTTGCAGCAGCTATTGCCCCAATAACACCAACTGCAATTCCACAACCGGATAAAATTTGCAATGCTGTCGCATCAGATTTTTCACCTTCGAATTTTCGTTGGGCTACTGTTGTTGGATGTTCTGCAATGTCAGTGTATTCATAGGCTGTCGGTCCCCACCTGTTCACGGAAAAATATAAACTCTTACCTCGAAGTGAATTGTATTTCATCCAGTATGGTTTATGTGGATGCAAACTAACATTTACACCATAACGAGATAACAAAGCAGGTGACATTTGATGACCATAATTGTATGTACTTTCAACAGGATATGTGCATCGATTAATATAACTTGTTGTTAATGATGGACTTTTTAACAAATGTGGAACACCAAAAGAAGGATTTAAGAGTGTTGATGAAAATGGATATGGGTTCCATACTTCCTCGGACTTTTCTGTTACCTTGAGACGTTCCTTAACTTCGACCTGTTGTTGCCATACACCAGTGAAGTGATCATAATGTTGCTTCACGCGAACCTTTTCTTCTGGTGTTTCGGTAACAGTTGTTTTAATAACTTTCTCATGAACATCTAAAACTCCACTTTCGGTAACACATTCCGGTACATGTAAAATAAATGGATTTGCTTTTTGATCATGCATTTTATCAACAGATGTTACAGTCGATAGAAATTCTGTTTCTTTTTTATCTATTTCTGCATGTTTAACAGTTGCGCGATGAAATCCATAACCGGACGCACCTGCTAATCCTAAACCTAAAAGTGCTGGGATCATATTGATATAATTGGGTGATTTATTTGTTAATATAAAAGGATTATTAATAGGTTTACTTTTCAACTTTTCTTCAATTGAAAAAAGTTGAAAATCAAACTAACTCATTTATTTAGTATTATTTCAGAATAATTATGTTATAATGAACTCGTCTGCACCTCAATATATGTCTGCTAGTGATTATAGGCAAATAATTGAATCTTTTGAAAAGATAATTGCTAGACATGCACAAAAAAATGTAAAACAATTTGCAGAAAAAATAGTTCGTCCATATGTGAGTTCAGAATTTAAAAGAGGTTCCGATCAAAATCTTATGGATGAAAAGGTAATGGACAATCTAACAAGTTCTGTTAATAAAATGAATAATGATTTGATAGACAATACCATGAAACAACTTTATGTTAATCTTCAGGAGATTGTTAGGTCAACCACAAATAAATATGCAATAGCTGAAACTAAAAAAATAATTGAAGAAGAGGAACCTGTTAAAGAACCAATACAAATTATAGGTCCAGGTGAAGAAGAATTGGTTAAAATTGAATATAAAGTTAATAGGGATCTTTATATTGAATTGGCAAAAAAATGGTCTGATTTAAAAAATAAAATGAGTATGCATAGCGATATGCAAGAAGAAATGGTTTTACCAAAAAGTTATTTCCTAACTCAAAATTCTTATAAAATAAAAAAATGTAATGAAAAAGTTTTATGTTCATGTTATCCATTTCATTCAAAATGTAAAAAGAATTCTAAATGTTCGTGTCGTGGATTACAAAATGAATATGCAATTGTGACAATTATTGATTCTAATGGAAAAGAAGAACATACATGCCGATTTTGTTTGAAAAAAAAGTACAATTATTCTTATGAATAGATTTAATCTTTATCAAATGTTAATGGTGTAAGTTCAATGTCCGCACTAGATGAACCACTTTCACCACCAGCTCCACCACTTCCTAACATACCTGCTGCTGAAGATATAACACAACATATTATACAACAACAAATTATTACAAGACATATACTTATTATTGTTGAAGTATCAAGGACAAAACCAGATGATTCTGCTTTAGTTTTTGCGTCAATTTCATCAACTGATTTGGAATAAATACCCAAAGCACAATTTGCTTTGGCGCGTGCAGTATTTGCGACTTTTAAGACACCGCATTTATTTCCTTCTTTGTTTTCTAAATGAAGTTTAAGATTGCTAATATTCTGTCTGATATTATTTTCACTATTACATTGAGCATCAATCGTTTCTTTTATTTTATTTTTATAATCTGATACAGCTGTCGAAACTGAAATACCAAAACCAGCTTTTGCAGCAGCATCATTTGCTAATGCAGCCTTTGTTAGTGTGTCCACCATTGTTTCATTTTGACAATCTGCATCGGCCATAGCTACATTTTCGATTATAATATCACAACCATAATTAGTTGTTGCAATATCAAGTCCATTTATACTCTGATCAACGTAATTACGCGCTGTACATTTTGAATTTAAGTTTTTTTCATACTCATTTGTTACATTTGCTATTGATGTTGAAGCACTTGCACCCATTATATATATATATGTAATGAATATATTTATTTTATATTAATTATTTAGAACTATATTGTCTAAATATTATAGCAATTATTAGTATCAATAAAAGAACGATCATGACATAAATGATCCAAGTTATTAATATATTTGTGCAATTTGTTGATTTCTTTTGAGAAAAATATTCTTTTATAGGTCTTTTTGAATTTATTTCGTCAATTGCTTTTGAATAAATACCCAATGCACAATTTATTCGAGAATCTGCAGTATTTGAAATTTTTAAAACATCACATGTATTTGTCTCATTATTTTTTAAATGTATTTTTAGATTATTAATATTTTGTTTAATATTATTATCGCTACTACATTGAGCATTGATTGTTTCTCGGATTTTGTTTTTATAATTTGCTTTTGGTGTTGCATCTAATATGCCAAAACCAATTTTAACTGCTTCATCATTCTGTAATGCAGCATTTGTTAATGTATTAACTATTGTTTCCTTTTGACATTCTAAACTAGGCATTGCCACATTTTCAATTATAATATCACAACCATAATTATCTTCTAAAATATCAAGCCCATTAATACGTTGATCGACGTATGTACGTGTTGAGCAATCTGAATTTATTCTTTTTTCATATTCATTTGTTATATTTTGAATAGATGTCATATATATCATATATTTATTATAATAATTTTAATGATTCAAATTATTATAATATTTATTGTAATAATTTTAATGATTCAAATTATATCGATCAATATCATAATCTCCATTATATTCATTCAATATATGATTATCGAAACATTCATTACAACTTGTTAAAGATTGGTATGCTAGTCTCAGTACTATACAAATACATGAAATAGCTAATAAAACACCAATTATAAATATAGGATCGAACATACTATTATAAAACGTATTTTCACAACTCATTATATTATATTATTATAACAGAAATAGTTTTATTCTTTAATCCCATTTATATATGAAAATCCGCGACTATTATTTAATGATTGAGCTGACCATGGATCCGTTATATTTTTTCTTTGATAAATGCCATCCGTTTTTGGAGCTAACCCAATGCCATAAAATATATCATTAACTAATGCAATACTTGATGCACAACAATCATCATTCGTTAATATCCATTTATCATTTGGAGAGGCACTGGCTTTTGTATATATCTTTCCTTCTAAACCAACCCCTACGAATCGTTTACCATCTTTATCTAAAATAATATTTTGCATACCACACGAATTTTCTAATTTATTCCATGGTCCTGTTAAACATTTACTGTAATATATACAATTGTCTCTGCCAAGAGCATAATAATCATTGTTATTACCAGCAATATATTTACGAGGGCCTATTAATGGTTCACGAGGTCCATTCCATGAAGAATATATATTTTGTTTTGTAAATGTATAATTTGTGCCTGGTAATCCGGTATCAGTTCCTGTCATATCAAATGTACCTATATAATTTCCTAATGAATCTCTACTAAATGATGTTATTTTAGGTTCACCCTTTTTATATGTTTGTATAGGAACCCAGTCCCCATTTGGATCTGATTTCCCGTATAGACTACCATCATTTCTTCCTATAGCATATAATTTATTTGGCATATCCGGTGCACATTCACATGGATTATATGCAGTTCCATCAGCATTACACGTCTGTTTACCATTTCTTCCGGCTCCACATGTACAATCTTGTTGTTGTCCTGGAGTACATATTTTTGGTGGGGTACAATCACATGTACTATATGCAGTACCATCGCTATTACATATTTGAAATCCTGATCCACTTGAACATGTGCATGTTCTCTTGTCTCCTGGGGTACATATTTTTGGCGGAGTACAATCACATGCATTATATGCAGTACCATCGATATTACACGTCTGTTTGCCTTTTTTTCCTCCTTCACATGAACAATCTTGTTGTTGTCCTGGAGTACATATTTTTGGAGGAGGACAATCACATGGATTATATGCAGTACCATCGCTATTACATGTTTCTGTTCCTGATCCGTTTGGACATGTACATGTTCTCTTGTCTCCTGGATTACATATTTTTGGAGGAGTGCAATCACATGGATTATATGCACTACCGTCACTATTACATGTTTGTGTTCCAGATTTTCCATCGCTACATTGACAAACATTTTGTGCTCCTGGATTACATAATGTACCTTTACATGCACACGGGCTATATGATAATCCATTTGGATTACAGGTTTGTATTTGAGGTGATCCATTAGGACATTTGGTAGCACATTCTTTTTCGGAACCTGGCTTACATATTTGTTCTGGTTTACAATTTTCACATGATCCATATCCTGATCCATCTGCTTTACATAATTGTACACCTTTGCCATCCGAACATGGGCAAATTTGAGTTGTGCCAGGTAAACATATTTGAACTGGTTTCGGTTTAAATAGTCCTAAAGAAGATGAACATAATAAACAAACAATACATATTACTACAATTATTGCACCAACAATTAAATACTTTTTTGTCTCCTTATCCATTATAATATATATTATTAACATATATTATAATTATTTTTAATGAATAATTTATAATGGAACTTTCCTGCCTTTAAAAAAGTTAATGTATTTTAATGGTATATTACTTTCAGTTTTATATTTGTTCCAACGTGCCGTCAAATCTGGTTTTGAATACAACTGTCCATCCTGGCCTACCGCATAATATACACCATTGTCCATTGTAATACTGGCTATTGGAATATCACCATTGTTTATCATTATCCATTCCATCGGAAAATTTATGTTTGATGTATATACATTTCCATTATCGTTAATACCGACCATATTTTTTTTAATATTATCATACATTACTTCTGTAATTCTGACTGGATTAATAACTTGGGTTGTCCAATTTCCTGTGAAGCCGGTGCGAGTTCGTAATTCTGATGATGGACCAACTGCAGTATATTTATTCAATCCATATGCCAAATTGCCACCATCCGGTTTCATATATCTACCAATATTATCATTTGGATCAGGTATCTGCCATTGATCTGCAAATGATGGTTTTATACGTGTTTTGCCATCTGCAAATACACTTATATATGTATTTTTTAGATCTCTTACAAATGAATTATATTTATTGGTATTATCTACAAGTGTCCATGTAGCATCATCTAAATTATTTTTAACATAAAGTGCATCATCATTTTTACCAATTGCATAATATTTTGTTATAACAGCATCATCACCATTATCTATACATTGGTCGTTTGTATCAAAACATTCATTGCATTTAGGTTTACCACAAATAATGGAACCATCTATCATCCATGCAATGACAAGTATCATCACACATAACAATAGCAGTAATGCTAGAATGACCACTGGATTACTGAAACAATTATTTAAATCTTCATATGATCCATATTCGGAAGACATTTATATATATTAGATAATGATATTATATATTTGTACAATAAGTTTAATTACATATTATAATGCCACTAAACTTGATCATTAAATGGCCAGCTGTAATCCTTTTAGTAGCCCCAAGAGAATCTTTGCAATATAGGGATGTTGAAGTGATTGTTGCCAAAGTACAATACCAATATATAATTGATATATAATGATTTCCACCTTTCCATTATATAGATCTCATATATTGTCGCAATACTTTAACTTTCATCACTTGATTCCCTGGTATCAAGTGATGAGGTTAAAACATGACTTAATACATGTTATTATATAATGGAAATGTGGGTGCTATTATATGAATGTTGTGTATTTACAATAATGTTTTGGAAATAATCACTTCAACATCCTGATAGTTACAAGCTTCGCTCGGGGCCACTAAATTGCCAGCTGGAGTCCTTTTAGTGGCCCCAAGTGAAACTTTGCAATGTAAGGATGTTGAAGTGATTGTTTCCAAAGTACAATACCAATATATAATTGATATATAATGATTTCCACCTTTCCCATTATATGATTTTATATATTGTAACAATACTTTTATTTACGTCACTTGATTCCCTGGTATCAAGTGATGAGGTTAAAACATGACTTAATACATGTTATTATATAATGGAAGTGTGGTTGTCATTATATGATTGTTATGTATTGGTTTTGTGTTTTGGAAATAATCACTTCAACATCCAAATGGTTACAAGCTTCGCTTGGGACCACTAAATTGCCAGCTGGAGTCCCTTTAGTGGCCCAATAGAATCTTTGCAATATAAGGATGTTGAAGTGATTGTTTCCAAAGTACAAAGCAAATATATTATTTCCATAATATGATTCTCACATTCCCATTATATGATTTTATATATTGTAACAATACTTTTATTTCCATCACTTGATTCCTTGGTATCAAGTGATGAGGTTAAAACATGACTTAATACATGTTATTATATAATGGAAGTGTGGTTGTCATTATATGATTGTTATGTATTGGTTTTGTGTTTTGGAAATAATCACTTCAACATCCAAATGGTTACAAGCTTCGCTTGGGACCACTAAATTGCCAGCTGGAGTCCCTTTAGTGGCCCAATAGAATCTTTGCAATATAAGGATGTTGAAGTGATTGTTTCCAAAGTACAAAGCAAATATATTATTTCCATAATATGATTCTCACATTCCCATTATATGATTTTATATATTGTAACAATACTTTTATTTCCATCACTTGATTCCTTGGTATCAAGTGATGAGG
>Ga0206911_1018_pt1 | contig 41352 bp, 32 predicted proteins | sample Alteio_BWOrgHeat_74_FD_152956 | JGI IMG/M metagenome (GOLD analysis project Ga0206911, IMG submission 152956) | Enriched cells from forest soil in Barre Woods Harvard Forest LTER site, Petersham, Massachusetts, United States -... | ecosystem: Environmental > Terrestrial > Soil > Temperate forest >...
TTGAGCGGAGGCGTCCTGTGCGGGGATGCCTGGGAAACCTGTTCCGAGCAGGTACTTGAGCCAGATCGTCATATCGGCCGCGGTGGAGTAGAGGCCGGAGCTTCCGGCAGTGGCCTCGGTAGCGAGGCAGAGTCCGTCATCATGGACGCTCATCAGCAGATGTCCGCATTGCTCAGCGCTGGGAAAGAACGTCGTGTGCCACATTTGGAGCGGGTTGAGAGTACGCTCGGCAAGAAGCGCGGCGTATTGCTTGTGTGCAGCGGACTGGAGAGCATCGGCGAGGAAATCGAAGGCCACATTTGAGTAGAGCGCGGCGGTACCGGGAGTGCTGCGGAGACGTTGATTTGGCAGCCAGTGCCAGCGGGTGCGGTAGTCGGGGAAGGTGAAGTGTGCGGTATCGCGCGGAGCGTTGCCTAGTTCTCGCGGGAGACCGGATGTGTGTGTCGCTAGATCGAGGAGCGTGATGGGGCGAACGCGTTTGGGAACATGGGTGTGCGCCGGGGCATAGCGCTGGAGCGGGTCTTCGAGCTGGACGGTTTTGTCCGCGATGAGTTTGGTGAGAACGTCGGTGGTAAAGATCTTTGTGAGCGAGCAGATCCGCAACAAAGAATCCTGGGTGGGAAGCTGGCGGGAGTTGGGCGCGGTTTCGCCGTATCCATGGAAGAACACCCGATCGTCGCGAAGGACGACTAGAACCATACCGGTGGTGCCGGACTGAAGGAAGAGGTCGTCGCTGAGAGCGCCAATGGATTGCGCGTCAGGAAGCGAAGCTGGCGGCTGCTCCTGCGCCAAAGCAGACATGAGGGGCAGCATGAATAAAAAGACAAGCAGGGTGGGTGCGAGTTTGATGTGGTTCATTCTTGCCTTTAGTTCTTAGAGTACAGAACCAGCTGCTCATTGAAGACAGAATGAACCACATTTTCCGAGGGTATGGCGATGGTCGTCGCCGAATTAGACATTCAGGAGACGCGGCAGGGTACACAGGCTAAGCGACGGTAAACGACTCTTGCCGCAACCAATGATTACTGCGTTCCCGCGCCTGCAGTAGCGACCCCAAGCACCATTTGCGTGCCACCGTCTAATTCAATATCCTGCTTGGCGCCGAGCAGGATGCTGGAAGCCGCAGCCATCCTGGGATCCTGTTGCCCCGGCGCATTGTTCGCCAGCAGCACTCCGGGAACTGACGTGGTGGCGATGGCGATGTTGCCAGTTCTGGCTACGACGGTCCCGGCTGCGGGGGCGGTCTTTTCTGCAGCAGCTCCGGAGCCTGCGCCTGTGCTTTGCGGCGGGCCAGCTGCCGCGCTGCCTGTGCTGGGGTTAGAAGATGAGCCCGCCGGAGGGCCGCTCATGGCGCCGGACGCGCTGGCCGATGCCGCGCCGCCAGCTGGAGTGATCGACTGAATCTGAGAATGAATGGGCACGCTCTGACCACCCTTTAACTCGATGTGGTCAAACTGGAGTGCCACCTGGGAGTTATCGCCCGCTTCGCTCGGCTTCGCGGCGAGCACATGGCCAACTAGCTTCGACCCCTTGGGGATCTCGGTTCCGTCGGCAGTCTTTACTGATGACTTGGTCTGGACGACTACGCTGTCGCCAGTCTTGGCGGTCTTTGAGTCCAGCTTGCTCACAAGTTCGCCGTTAACTGAACTCATCTCAATGGCGGGTGCTTGCGGGCCCGCGGCCGGCTCCGCGCCCGGAGGATTCTGCTGGGTGGCGGGTCTGCTCGGCTGGCTGTATGGGGGTGGCTGTTGGGCTAAGAGGGGGAAGCTTGCTAAGGCGAATAGGGTCGTTACCAGGGTTGTGCCTGTTTTCATGAAATATCCTCCATCGGTTCCCACACTTCCGCATCCGCAGGTCCGCGGCGCGGTCACGAGGTTCCGGATATTGCGCAAGTGTCGTGCCAAAGGAGGGTGTCGGCACAGATTGTCCCAAGGCGTTGACCTGGAACCGATTGATGTTCGGCGGCGCACGACAGGCGTAACTCCAATCGGCGCTGGGCGCAATTATCTCCATAGATCGAGTAATTCTTCCCGGTCGAAATTCCCCTCTCCCTGGGTGCCACAATGCCTCGTGGTGAACGAGCTTTGTGGATTGCGATTTGGCGCCAAATCATGGAACACCCAGCCTGCTTTGTTCGTAAATCGGATATGGGACACGATCTGCGCGTCGCCTGGAGAATGATTCTCTCCCACCGGTGGTTTTCAGCCGCTGTGGTGACGACTCTGGCTTTGGGCATCGGCGTCAATACGATGGTCTTTACGCTGGTGAATGCAGTGCTGTTCAAACCAGTGGCCGTGCGCGGTGGGTCGCGACTGGTAACCATCAGCCAACGAAGCCTGACTCAGGGCGACGGCTCAATGCGTCTTTCGCTACCGGCACTACACGATTACCGGTCGCAAGCGTCTTCTCTGGAAGCCCTCGAAGCAACGAGCGCTGAAGAAGGGGTACTGAGCGAACGCGGCAATCCTCCCCAGTCTTATTCCATGCAGCGGGCAACCTCCGGGATCTTCGAGATGCTGCATATCCCTCCTGTGTTGGGGCGGGGATTTCTGCCCGGAGACGATAGGCCGGGAGCTCCGCCCGTTCTGTTGCTTGGATACGGTGTCTGGAAAGAGCGATACGGTAGCTCGCCGGCGGTGATTGGCCGGGCAGTGCGCGTCAATGAACAGCCAGCCACAATCATCGGCGTCATGCCCGACGGCTTCAAGTTCCCGGTCAATTCAGAGATGTGGATGCCGCTGGCACCCACGCCCAAGCTTGAGCAACGCGATAACCGCGCGCTCACCGTCTTCGCGATGCTCAAACCGGGTGTCAGCGCGCAGCAGGCCAGCGTCGAGCTGAACGCAATCGCCCACCGTCTAGCCATCCAATATCCCACCACGGACAAAGATCTGACTGTCCTCGTCGAAACGTTTCATCAGCACTATAACGGCGGGAGTGTTCGCGTCATCTTCCTTCTGATGCTGGCCGCTGTGGGATTTGTGCTGCTCGTTGCTTGCGCCAATGTCGCCAACATGATGCTTAGCCGCGCTCTTGGGCGCCAAAGGGAGATGTCTATTCGCGCCGCGCTGGGTGCCTCGCGATGGCGAGTGGTGAGGCAAGTGCTGATCGAGAGCGTACTGCTCAGTGTGCTTGGTGGCGTGCTTGGACTTGGACTGGCCATGATGGGGGTACATTGGTTCGATCTCTCGACGCGAGTCGTGAGACCGTACTGGATACAGTTCACGATGGATTACCCCGTGTTCGGATACTTCGCAGGGCTGTGCATCGCGAGCGGATTGTTGTTCGGCATCGCACCGGCGTTACATTCTTCGCGCGTCGAGTTGAACGAAGTTTTGAAAGAGGGCGCGCGCAGCGTTGGTAAGCATCGCGGGGGCAGGTTCTCATCGGTGCTGGTTGTCTTTCAGTTCGCTCTGACGCTGGTGCTGCTCAGCGGCGCTGGAATCTTCGTTCACAGCCTCCTCCAGAACCTGTCCGCCAACCGATCGGTCCCCGCGAGGCAGTTGATGACGGCACGTATCGACTTTCCTGAAGTCCGTTATAAAGACACCGATTCCCGCCAGCGTTTCTACGATCAGCTGTTACCGCGTCTCCGCGCGCTTCCCGGCGTAACCCACGTGGCAATTGTCTCGAGCCTGCCCGGGCTTGGATCAGGGCGGCGGGAGGTCGAGATCGAGCATTCCGTGGTCGACGTCAAGGCAAAGCGCCCTCAGGCCGCATTGATAGCGCAGTCGCCGGGCTACTTCGACTCGATTCACCTGCCGCTGTTGCTTGGCCGCGACTTCGACGATACCGACGGCACTGCCAACCACAGATCCGCTATCCTCACGCGTGAATGCGCGGATCATTTCTGGCCCGGTCAGACTGCGATTGGCAAGCGATTCCGCTTCTACGACGACGACAAACAACCGGGTGACTGGATCACGGTCGTCGGCGTCACTGCGAACCTGGTTCAGGATCTCAATGAGAAAGATCCCAGGCCGCTGCTGTTTGTGCCTTTCCGGCAGGAAGGCTGGAACGGCATGGCTCTGGTGGTCGAGTCTTCGGTCGATCCCGCTACCGGGGTACGCGCAGCCGTGCAGAATCTCGACCAGGAGCTGCCCCTGCGTGAGGTTTCGATGCTTACCGAAGCCGTGGAGCAGCGGGAGTGGTTTCTCCAAGTTATTACGAAGGTGTTCCTGGGCTTCGCGCTGATCGCGTTGTTGATGGCTTCAGTCGGTTTGTACGCGGTAATAGCGCACGCTACTGGCAGCCGCACGCAGGAGATCGGCGTTCGCATGGCACTGGGGGCGAACACGCACAACATCATGATGCTGGTAATGAAGCGCGGACTGTGGCAGATTGCCGCGGGACTCGCTCTCGGCATCGGCGCGGCCTTTCCTGTGACACGCTTTATGGCCAGCCTCCCGATCGGCGTTTCGCCGTCAGATCCGGCCGTTTTCGTCGTGGTCGCCGTGGTTCTGGCTTCCGTTGGCCTCTTCGCATGCTGGCTACCCGCTCGCAAAGCTGCCGCGCTCGACCCGGTCAAAGCTATTCGCTACGAATAAACCAAAAGCCAATTAGCTGAGCGTGAGGGTATTGACGGATAGCATCGTGGCTCAAGGTATAATCCAGCGCACCTAGCTATTGGTCGCCGGCTCTCGCCTGGATTCTTATTCAATTGAGAATCGGCGCAGGGGTTAGGTTACTCGTGGATTCAGTGCTTCACCCAGCCGTGCATTCCTGCTTCGAAGCTGCGGCGATCGAGCCGGGGCAACGCGCGCGCTACCTTGTCGGGAAAGAGTGCGTAATGCCTCGCCGCAATGAGGGATTCTGCAACGCACCAGACGTTTTTCTCCGAGGTCATCCAGTGCTGCTTGTCTAAATGCTCGAGGTTCACCGGCCTCGAGTAGGCGCGCAAGGTACGTTCGCCGCGCAGGTTGTAGTAGTGCTCAAAGTAGCTGAGCGCCAGCTCGCGGACGGTGCGGTAAACGGGCGCGCGGAAGCGCAGTCCTGCGAAGTTTGACTTGGCGATGCCTCCCCACAGACCGCGTTCGCGGAAGATGGCCACCACATGATCGTCGTCCTGCACGGCCTCCAGATCCATCAGCAGCGGCGGATAGCCGTTGACACGCAGGGCGGCGGCCGCCAGCAGTGCCCCCTCCATGCAGTGTCCTTTGCGCTCTCGCAGTACGCGCTGCGGAGACCATGCCGTGTTCGCGTACTGGTACGGCAGCGCGTCAATAAACTGTTGAATATGCGCAGGCGTCTTCAGCGCACGTAACGCGCGGAGATTCTCGGGCGACAAGCCGAGGCTCTGGTGCCCGTCCCGCCGAAACCCGTTTCTCGACAGTCCGCGACCCTTCAAAGGCAAAGTTGCAACTCTCTTGGGAAGTTGTGGAAAGTATACAGAAGTGACTTCGAAAGGGGAGGGCGACCAGGCTAGCGCTTGTTCACTGCGAGCCAGGGCATGCTGCGGTAGGAATCTGCCACTACCCATGCGCCCGCCATCAGCGCTGCCGAGAGGATGGTCTCACTCCGTTGAAAGGCATTTGTGGAGCCAGCCGCCACGATGGGTATCCACACGAGCAGCGTGAACATGGCGATCTGCAACGTCGAGAGCGCAGCTGCTGCCCGTGCACACACCCCGATGAGAATTGCGACGCCCGCCGCGAGGAAGGCACAGCCGGTGAAATACGCCCAGGCCAGATGCGATGGCAGCCAGCCAGGCACCATCGCGGCGGTCTCTTTGAGATAGACGAAATGGCCAATGCCGAAGGGGATCAAGGCCAAGCCGTAGAGCACTCTTGCGATGCGCAGACCCTTGTCGCCGGTGGCGAAACCGAGACGGTGCCTGTCCCAGTCGGTAGCGAACCAGGCGTAGAGGACCCAGGCGCCCGCGATCATCACGGCGGTCTCACCGCAGGCAAACCAGGAACCTTCCGAAGTGGGCGCGCGGAAGATGTCGGGCACTCTGAACAGCAGCAACCAAAGCAGAAGCCAGGCGAGCAGCACGCGGGCAGCGGGGGCGGCTGTGCGGTGCCAGAGCAGGCCTATTCCAGATGCCAGGGAGATGAAGGCGCAGAGATAGACCAATAGCTCGCGTGCGGGCACACCCTTGGGTACCGGCTGCCATACCGGGGTGAAATCGCCTTTGATCAGGCCCATGATTCCGAGAGCGATCATGGCGAGCGCAAAAACCGCATGACCGAAGCTTGCTATGCGCATTGCCATCTCCCGGGTGGATTTTCAGTGATTGCTAATTCGCAATTTACTTGTTGAGTCCTGATCTTCGGATCCTAAGCGGAGTCGGCGGCACATAGTGAAAGCGCACTAAATAGATATTCTCCCCTCTGCCATGCTTCGCTACCTTGAGCAGATCGAGGACACCCAGAAATCCCGACTGGCGTGCCAGCTGCGGAGTGATATCAGGGAAACCGATATTTTCGATGGAGTCTACCTCGATCTCGCCTTCCTCCATACGGTATCGGGTGCCCACCGTCACGCGAGGACTCATCCAGAACCGGACGCTGCAGGTAATCTCTCCGCGACGAACTCCCTCGCGAAGCCGTTTGGTGAACATCATGCTGAGAGTCTAAACCGGCGCCGCCGGCCCGAAGTGAAGTCCGTCCTCTTAGGATTTGATACCGCGCGAGGCCGCAATTGGAAATTGTCTTACGTTTCTCTTGACAAACCATAACCAATTGGTTATGGTTCCGTGTGTGAAGCCGACCGATGACAATCATGTGTTCCGGGCTCTCGCCGATCCGATGTATCGGGCGATCTTCGAGTGCATGGCCCGCTGGCAGCGCAATGAATCGCGAGCCATTCAAAACCTCACAACGCAGAACAGAAAGGATCAACCATGCAAATCAAACTAACGAGCGTATTTGTAGACGATCAAGATAAGGCCCTAAAGTTCTACACCGAAGCTCTGGGCTTCGTGAAGAAACATGAGTTCACGGCGGGGAAGTACAAATGGCTGACGGTGGTCTCGCCCGACGAACCGGAAGGCGTGCAACTGGTTCTAGAGCCCAATAACAACCCGGCCGCGAAGACGTTTCAACAAGAGATTTTTCGGCAGGGGATACCCGCGACTAACTTCTTCGTCGGGGACGTCCAAATGGAGTACGCAAGACTAAAACAACACGGCGTGACGTTCACCAAGGAGCCAACTAAGACTACGGGATCGACTATCGCGGTGCTTGACGATACCTGCGGAAATCTCATTCAGATAACGCACCTGGATTGGTAAGACGCGACGTGACTGAGGGAGGCTCTGTATGCCAGCCGTAGCGGACGTTGTTTTCAGGGCCCTCGCCGATCCGACGCGGAGGGCCATCTTCGAGGAGCTGACCCGGCAGGGCGAACAGACCGTTCACGCATTGACTCGCTATGCGGGAGTGTCTCAGCCTGCGGTCTCGAAGCACCTGACGGTGTTGAAGCGGGCAAAGCTGGTACGGCATCGCCGTGCGGGGCGTGAGACTCACTATCGCGCACGGCCCGATGCGTTGGCGCCGATGGTGGATTGGCTGCGTGACTACGGCACCTTCTGGCGCGACCGATTTGATCAGCTTGAAGCACTTTTGGAAAGGATGGAGCCATGAGTACAGCAGAGGGGAGTAATTCAGCAGAGGGGATCAATACGGCAGAGAGTACGCGAACCCTTGTGGTCGAGAGGGTTTTTCGACACCCGCCAGAGAAGCTGTGGCGAGCGTTAACGGAGAGCCCGCTCCTCGCGCAATGGATGATGAACAACGACTTCGAGCCGGTGGTCGGGCGGAAGTTCCAATTCCGAGCCGAGCCCGCGCCGAACTGGAATGGTGTTGTCGACTGCGAGGTGTTGATCGTCGACCCGCTCCAACGCCTTTCGTATAACTGGGGTGTTGGAGGAAGCGAATCCGGGCTTCAATGGGTGGTGCTGTGGACGTTGACTCCAGCGGAGGGCGGCACTCACGTTCGCATGGAGCAGTCTGGCTTTCGTCCCGATCAGCAGGCAGCGTATCAGGGTGCGAAGTACGGCTGGCAGAAATTCTTCGGCACTCTCGAGAATGTCATTGGGGGGTTGGAATGACTATGAAAGCAAAAAACATTGCTTATTGGACTACGACCGCACTCGTAGCGTTCTTTATCGGAGGCGGCGGGGTCGCGCAGATCGCACAATATCTCGGCAACCCCCACGGCGTCGTGCCCGTCCTTGGCTACCCGATGTACTTCTTTGCCATCCTGGGATTTTGGAAGGTGCTTGGAGCCATTGCCATACTCGTGCCGCGTTATCCGCGACTCAAGGAATGGGCGTATGCCGGCATCTTCTTCGACCTGACAGGCGCGGTCGCATCAGTCGCCGCAGTCGGGGTTTACGGCGCTTACGGCTTTCACATCATCGCCCCTCTCGTCATTGCTGGTCTTACTGTGGCATCGTGGGCGCTGCGGCCGGAGAGCCGCTTCATTGGTACCCTCTTTCCAGCGAAAAACAGCAGGCCGGTTATAAACACGAGAGCAGCGAACAGTTAGGTCGTAGGAGGGTGAAGAGGCGGCGACGTTGGCGATGTTGGGCCGTAAGTGCGGCCCAACATCGTTTAGCGCGGCGGCGTTCTCAATTGACAACTACTGATACTGTTGCGGATACTGCAATCTGCGCATGTAGGATGCAACGGCAGGTCGCCGAAGGGCAATGCCCACCTACGATCTCATCGTGGAGACCTACATGCCCAATCTAGAGAACCTCAAAAAGCAAGCCAAGCTCATATTGCGGTGGCATCGCGAACGCCACTATCCCGTCGCCGCACAGATCCGGGGGCATTTGCCTCGTTTCCTGAATATGCCCGACTCCGAGATTCTTGCGGCGAGCTTTAAGCTCAGCGATGCGCAAGAGATGGTTGCAAGAGAGCAAGGCTTCGATAGTTGGCAAACCCTGAAAACTGGACTTTCGACCACGCCGCTCAAGGTGAAATCATCGCCATCCAAAGCAACGATTGTCGGTGCAGAGCCGCAACTGTTCGTCGCCGATATCAAGAGATCATGCGAATTTTTCCGCGAGAAGTTAGGCTTTACGCTTGTATTCAGTTATGGCAGACCTCCCTACTATGCACAGGTGGGTCGCGACGCGGCGCGTCTCAATTTAAGGTGCGTCGAGCGAACAGTAATCGAGTCGACAGTCCGCGATCGGGAGGAACTGTTGTCGGTATCAATGACAGTCGCTACAGCGGACGAGATCAAGCTGCTGTTTCTTGAGTTTCAGTCCGTTGGTGTTGCCTTTCACCAGACGCTGAAAAAGCAGCCATGGGGCGCCAAGAATTTCGTCGTCAAGGATCCGGATGGGAATCTGCTGCTGTTTGCTGGACCCGCAAACTAACTGCTACCAAGCCGGAGAGTGCTGATCGAGCGTGTATAGTGGCATCTCGGGAGTTTGGATTAGCGATAAGTTGCAGGTTGCGCTGAGCCTAGCTAAATTAGGTGCGAGAGCTGGAGCTAAACGTGAAAAAAACCGTCCCGTCGGAATCTGCCTCTGCATCCATTGACGCGAAGATCAACGAACTTGGGGGTTGGCGCGGGAAGATGCTCGCGAAGGTGCGCGAGATCATACACAAGGCAGACCCTGAGATCGTTGAAGAGTGGAAGTGGATGGGGACGCCCGTCTTCTCCCACGGCGGCATCGTGTGCACGGGAGAGACGTACAAGAATGTCGTCAAGATGACATTTGCCAAGGGAGCTGCGTTGGAGGATCCTTCCGGTCTATTCAACTCCAGCCTTGAAGGGAATGTCAGGCGCGCCATCGACATTCGCGAAGGCGACAAGGTTGATGAGGCGGCCTTGAAGGATCTCATCCGCGCTGCAGTGGCGCTGAATCTCGAGCTCAAGGCAGCCAAGAGCAAGCCGAAGCCCCGGCCTGCGAGCAGCAAGCGGGCCGACTAGCTATCATTCCGTATACTGGACCGGCCGATGCAACATGGCTTCCGTTACTTCTTCGAGTGCTAACGCTGGATGAATCGTTGATCGATAGTACGGAAGAACTACTCTGAGGAACCTGACGATGTGTCTTTCGAACGCTCGACGTCTCGCAACTTGCATTGCTCTGGTAATGAGCTTTGCGCAAGCCGCGTCTGCCGCTGAAGTTCTGATAGGCGATGGGAAGTCACAACCGGAAAGTTTGACCGTGGCGTCGGGCGGCGTGTTGATCGTCGGCAGCGCCAGCACGCCATTTGTCTATAAGGTGAGTCCAGGTTCATCCACCGCCGAGAAATTTATTGATGCCAGTGCCGAAGGTCCTGGGACGTTCTTCTTCGGCATGCTAGCGGATGCCTCCAGTAATACGTTGTGGACATGTCAGCTGACCCCAGTGCCGGACAGCACTCCAGTACGGCGACACACCTCCCTTAGGGGCTTCGACCTCTCCACCGGCGCGCCCAAGATCCGCTGGAACCTGCCAGGGGACAACAATACATGCAACGATTTTGCGATCGGGCCGGATAAGGCACTCTATATAACTGACACCGCCAACGGGAGAATCTACAGGCTGCCGGCTGGCGCCTCCACTGCGGAACTATACCTGGAACACCGGACGCTTATGGGCGTCGATGGCATTACCTTCCTGGATGGCACTCTCTATGTGAACAACGTGTTCTTCAACAAGCTCTACCGCATCCCTGTGGACGCCACAGGCAAGCCGCAGCAGCCTAACGATATCTGGATGGACCAGCTGGTAAAGGGGCCTGATGGCATGCGGGCGGCGAATGGTAAGCTCATCGTCGCCGAAAATGCCAGCGGCAAAATTTCAGTCATCACCGTCAATGGAGACAAGGCAAGCGTTACTGTGATCAAGGAAGGGCTCAAAACACCAACTGGAGTGCAGCCTGCGGGCGATACGATTTGGATCACCGAGCGCGGCACCGGCAAGGTCATGTCGATCCCCATGCCTAAATAGTTTGATCGGTCAGTCGAGTCGCGGAGCGAGACACTAAGAGGACCGTCGCGATGGAATCTGCTTCTGCACTTATCGACGCGAAGATCAACGAACTTGGGGACTGGCGCGGGAAGACGCTCGCGAAGGTGCGCATACTCATACACGATCGCGAACGGCGCGGGGTTGGTCAGAAGCGGCCCAGCGTGATGCGCACCGCCTTGGGGCCTGAAGGGCCAGTCGCGACTGCAGCCGAATCGCCCGAAACGGAAGTGTTTGCGTCGCGGTTCGTTGAAGGAGCGGACGGGTCGGGAAAGCGAATTCCCCGATCTGTTTCGTCTCCGTTCAAAATGCGCGTGGTGTGCCAGATCTCCGGCGCGCCCGGGGAAGAGCCTGGGGTGTAGTAGCCTTCTTCGGCTGTGAGAATCTGCATGCGTATTCCGGGCAAGAAACCTGGACGGTGAAAGAAGACGGCTCCGCCGATGCCGGTCAGCAGGTATTCGTCCGGGCCAAGTTGCGCTACCAGTATGCGGCCTTCTTTGTTCTGCGAACCTGATGCGGGTTGGCCGTCTCTTTGAGGAAAGCCGAAGCGCACTTCTGCCACCCACGCTCCGCTTGCATCCGCAGCGCGCGTTGCCGGTGTGCCTGCTGCTTCCAACGGAACAGTGGCGTTCGCCAGGCGGAGCGGACTGATTAGCGCGCTATCTGGTCCGGAGGAATCTGCGTTACTTGTCGCTGTGTTGGGGTGCGCCTCTGCGTTTGCGGTGAAGAGCTTTTCCTGGTCGGCTCCGCCTGCTGGTTCGATGAATGCTTTGACCTTGCCGTTGTAGGTGAGTTGAGCGAGAGTTCTATCCATTGGGCCCAGCAAAGCGAAGTTCGCTGCATGAGCACGCGGAACCGTGCCGGCCGGCGGATGATCGGTCCAGTCGATGCCAAAGGGTGAGTAGCCAATGGCTCCACGCTCCAGCGCGGCAAAGAGGTAGGGCGCAAAGTCGTCGCTTCGGCCAGTCTCCGGAATCCACAGCGGGTTGTCAGGGCGCGCGTAGATGTCGAGGATGTCGAGAGCGAATTCAGGATTGCTGGAGTAAACGTCAGGCCCGATAGCATCGATTGCGGGAGCGGCCGCCTTCCAGATCGGAAGCATTCCCTGGGTGGGGCCGCCTGATGGATAGCCGATACCGGCGATGGGGATGCGGCGCTCCGGTAGTTCGCCTGGGGGATAAGCGAGCCACACGTTGCAGTAGAACGGAATGTTGAACTCCCGCTTGCCGGCTTCGGCGACTGCATTCACGTAGCGTGCGACGTGCCATGCCTGGAAAGCTTCGTCGGCGTTGCCGGGAAAGACTTCGGTCCAGGTGCCGGGTTTGCGTCCGAGTGCCTTCGCTAGTTCGGGTGGAACTTGTGCGGCGAACTCGCGGTTGGAGGCAGGGGAGAAGTCGCGTGCTGAGCCGATGCCGCCTGATTCGTTTTCGACTTGCATCATCAGAATGGTGTGCTCGCTGCCATCTTTTTCTGCGATGTGGTGCATCAGTGCGGAGAAGGCTTTGCGGTCCGCCTCCATGTTGGAGGGAGCGTTGGCCGAGAGGACGTCGAGAGGCGTGCCGGCGCTGTTGATCATGCGCGGAAAATGTTGCGGATCGCGTTTGACCCATTGCGGTACGTAGTGGTCGTTGCCGTTCTTCCAGGTGCCGAACCAGAGCAGGATCAAATGCAGGTGATGTTCGCGTGCGCCCTCGATCAGGGCGTCGACGTTGGTCCAGTCGAAGTTGCCGGGCTGGGGCTCAATCTGCTCCCAGTAGACGGGCGCCTCGGCGGTGTTGACGTGCATGGCCTCGACTGCCTGCCAGACTTTTGGAAGTATGGACGGCCACGCGCTTGAATTGCCGATTTGTGCGCCAAGCACGAGGTACGGGGAGCCGTCGACGAGCAAGGCGTGCCGTCCGTTTGCCGATACGAATTTTGGAGCCTGTGTCTGGGCCGGTGTCAGGGACTGTGTCGGGGTCGGTGTCTGGGCCGGTGTCTGGGCCGTGCATTCAAAAACAAGTGTGAATAGACAGATCACACCGAGGCGAGTAATTGTCATTGACGGCCGCTTTCAATCCTCTGAATGAGTTCTATGTGCGGGATGATTGTAGTTGATCGATCACCTCGCCTAAGTTCGCCGGGTTAAGGTGTTTCGGGCGAATTGTGCTTCGAGTTGTTGCGCGACAGCGGTGAGCCGGTTCGACCGGATTCGGGTTATTTGCAGACGGGGTTGTTGGCTCCGGCCAGGGTTAGGAAGGTGATGCTGGCGGCGGGGAGGGGAACGGTGCCTTTCGCAGTTGCGACGCCGGTGGGGGAGGGAACGTCGCCGTTGGCGGAGAGGGAGAGGTCTTGTCCGTTGAGTTGGATGGTGTGGCTGCTGAGCGCTGGTGCGGTGAGGGTGTAGCGGGTGGATTTTTCAGGGACGGTGAGGGATTGCGTTTCGGTTTGGTTGAGATTGATGGCGAGAAGGGTGACGCCGCCGGGTTGGTTCTTCATGCACTGCGCGTAGATGTGAACGGAGGGGGAAGGGGAGGTGCCGGCGTCGAGGACGGTTGTGCCCATGGTGTTGTGCCAGAGGAGGGCGGCCCAGTAGTTGGGGCGGGGGATGAGGGTTTTTTCGTCAATGAGGCCGTAGTCGCTGGCGGCGAGCGTGTTGTGGATGACAACCTTGACGTTGCGGTGGGCGAGGGTGCCGAGTTGATCGAGGTAGCGGAAGGTGTCGATGTAGGTGGCGGCCCAGCGATCGCCTCCGCAGGCTGTCTGGCCGGTTTCAGTAAGCCACATGGGTTTGCCGGGGGCGTAGGTGTCGCGTAGGCCCGCGTAGAAGTCCTCGACTCTGTCGGTTCGAGTGAGCCAGTCGTCGGTGAGGGCGGCGGCGGGAGTGGTGCCTATCTTTGGCATCGCGGAGGCGCATCGTTCGGAGACGGCGCCGTAGAAGTGATATGAGAAGACATCGACTGGGTTCGGTCCCAGATCGGCTAGCAGTTCTTTTGAGGGAAGGAGTTTGGTGGGGACGAAGTCGATGCCTTCGCCGACGGAGCCGGGGCCGAGGAGCAGAGCTTTGGGCGCGGCCTTGCGGAAGAAGGGTTGGAACACGGCGAAGTCGCGACCGTAGGCGGCTCCGTCGTAGTCTTTTGGGACGCCTGCGGCGCTAGGGAAGGTGGGCTCGTTGATGAATTCGGCGGCGGCAATGGATCCGCCAATGGAGTGGGTGTAGTCGAGGATTTTTTTGGCTTCGACGGGTGTCCATGTGCCGGATGCGTTGCGGGTGCCGGCGCTGGCGGAGAAGGAGGTGACGAGCTCGGCGTTAACTGCTTTGGAGAAGTCAACGACGCCTTTCCACTGGGGGCGGGTGAGAACGCCGCCGAATCCCTGGGGCGGGGAAGCAGGGGCGGGTGCGTCGGAGTTGTGGAAATAGAGTGTGTTGGCCCAGGTGCCGGAGACGCGGACGTAAGCGGGACCGAGTGCGGTGGCGAGTTTGCGGAGCCGCGGGTTGGAGAGATCGATGGGGGTGCGCTGCTCGAATAGGCCGGGGTCGATGCCACCGGGCGCGGCGGACTTGGTGTCGGGGAGTGTGCTCTTCGTGCTGCCGTAGGGCTTCCAGAAGCGTCCGCCGATGACCTCGACCATTTCAATGTTGTAGGACTGAAAGCGGGGGTCGATGGTGGCAACCTTCGGCATGGTGGAAGGATTTTGCTGGGCTTGACTGGAAAGAGTTGTAGCAACGAGGAGGAGCGTGAAACCGATTTTCATAGGGGATAACTGTAGCACTTGCGATTGGGGCTTCTCCGGTTTTGGGGCCCATGCCTTTTGCGAGGTGTGGGCCTCCCCGGTGTTCGATTGAGTGCCTGCAAGTTCTGGCCCTACTTCCACTCCCATACTTTTGAGACTGTGGCGCCCGTCGCATCTACTTCGTATTCGAAGGCTCCGCAGGCGTTGTTGATACGGGCAAGTTTTTGAGAGGTTGTGCGGAAGAACAACATGCCGCGGTAGCTGACTGAGCCGCCAGGGCCGAAGTGGCCAACACCGTTTCCCGTCCAGGTGATGCTATCGCCATCTGCGGTCATGCTCATACCTTGGCCCTCGCCATGGATAGAGCCATCGGGACGGACGATCGATGTATAAGTGCCCATACCGTTAGTGGGGACACCGAGGATGTTACCGGCGTCTTCAAACGAGACTTCCGCAGTTGGGGGATCGACGGAAATGACGCGCCTTACTAATCGCTTGCCTTTGGTTTCGCTGATTTGTTCTCCAAGCATGGGTAGACCTCAACTTTCATTGGGATATAAATGGTTGTTCCCGGGGTGCGCAATTCTATACCCGCAGTTGGAGGAAGGAACTATTGGCGAATGAAGATCTTGCGGATTGCGGGCAGTGTGCAATCCGTTGCGCTTTCAGGGAGGACGTAGGGGTGCGCAGAAAAGCGAAGGGGCGATTTCCCTTTCGAGAAGTCGCCCCTTACTCTCCGATTTCGCGAAGACCTGGTTCGGTTTCCAGGTCGCAGCTGATTGTCACTACAGAATCGTCTGGGTCCTGCGAGCGGAGCCCGCGCTTCCCGTTTCTCTTCCGCCGTTCCGTTCGCTGCAAGAGCTTTCTTGTGCCATCGCGCTGCCTTCAGTTTCCTGAGTGCCTCGTGAGTCTCGTTGGCGATACCCTTACGGATCTCGTTACCGATTCTCTTCAGGAGTTCCTTTCGCTGTCCCCTTGCGGGTGCCGTTTCCGGTTCTCCTGGAGTTCCTTTCCCGGCTCCCTTGCGAGCGCCGCTTCCGGTTCTCCGATGACTTTTTCTGCTCTCTTCTACTGGAGGATTGCTCCTCCGTTGATTCGTAAGTTACTCGCAATCTGCTTTGGAGAACAAGGGGGTTTTGGGGTTTATTTTTGTGGAAATACGACGAATCTTGTGGAAATGCGACCTAAGGTTTGTTCCTGCAGAGGTTACGAATAGACTGCGCCATCGATTGGCTGTGGAGAGATCTGGAAGACGTCGCGGTGGGGGTCGAATCTGGTTGATGCAAAGCGAAGGGGCGAGGTCCCTTGCGGGAATCTCGCCCCTTGCTATCCGATTTTTCGAAGATCTGGTTCGGCTTCCAGATCACAGCTGCTGTCACTCCAGAGATCGTTTGGTACTTGCGAGCGGAGCCCGCCTTTCCCAATCAGTTCCGTTGTTCCGTTCGCTGCAAGAGCTTTCTTGTGCCGTCCGTCGACGCCCAGTTTCCTGAATGCCTCCGCGAGTCTCGTTTCAGATTCCCTTGCGGGTTTCGTCTCCGATTCCCTTGCGGGCCTCGGTTGATTCTCTTGCGAGTCTCGTTTCCGATTCTCATCTGGAGTTCCTTTCCCGGCCCCCTTGCGGGTTCCGCTTCCGGTTCTCCTGGAGTTCCTTTCCCGGCTCTCTTGCGAGTTCCGCTTCCGGCTCTCCGACGGCTCTTGTCCGCTCTCTCCTTCTGGAGGATTGCTCCTCCGTTGATTCGTAAGTTACTCGCAATCTCTGTTGAATGGAATGGGTTTTCGCACGATATTTTTGTGGAAAATGGGCGGAATTTGTGGAAATTCGACCTAAGTAGACGTGTCAGTTAGTTTGCGGGACGCGAACGCCGAGACGGCTTTGCAACTGCTTACGATAGCTTCGGCTGAGGCGGAGTTTGGCCTTGTTTTCGAGGAGCACTTCGTACTCGCCGTCTTCACTGAGCGTGAGGCCACGGACGCGATCGAGGTTGACGATGGTGGAACGGTGGATGCGGCAGAACATAGCGGGGTCCAGATCCTGCTCGAGTTCAGAGATGCTGCGGCGCAACATGTGCGTTCGCTGTGCGACGTGGAGGCAGGCGTAGTAGTCGGCTGCTTCGATCCAATCGATTTCGGATATTTTCAGGAATGAGACCTGGCCGGCGTTCTTGATTGCGATGCGCTCGAGTCTTCTGGGGAGAGTTTTGTTGTGGGCGATTTTTTGCCGGGCACGTTTGAGGGCGAGGTCGAATCGTGCGTTGTCGAAGGGCTTGAGGAGATAGTCGAGGGCGCCAGCTTCGAAGGCGCGCAGGGCGTATTGATCATAGGCGGTGACGAAGACGACGGCGGGAGGCACATCGTTGCCGAGAAGTTCGAGCACGTCGAAGCCGTCGCACTCGGGCATTTGAACGTCGAGGAAGAGGAGATCGGGTTTAAGGTCGCGGACCATTGCAGGGGCTTCGAGGCCGGAGCCGCATTCGGCGACGATTTGAATTGTGGGGTCGAGGCGCAGGAGGAGGGACAGATTGCTTCGTGCGAGAGGTTCGTCGTCCACGATGATGGCGGTTATTTTGACGGAGGATTCTTCCGGGCGCACCGGCTACTCCTTGAACGGCACGGAGACCGATACTTCAACGCCGGCGGGACCCTGGTTTTGCATGTCGAGTTTGAAGTTGGTCCCGTAGAGGCTTTGCAGGCGGGTTCGCATATTTGAGATGCCGATTCCGGAGGGGACGGTCTCACTACTCGGAGACAGGCTGGGGCCGTCGTTGTAGACGCTGAGAGTGAGCATCCCGTTGGAGCGTGAGGCGAGGATGCGGACGGTGCCTCCCTGGGCCCTTTTCGCGATGCCGTGCTTGATGGCGTTTTCGACGATGGGCTGCAGGATGAGCATGGGGACTTGTGCGGGGAGGAGTTCGGTGGGGACGTTGACGGTGCACTGGAGGCGCTCGACGAACCGGACCTTCTGGATGTCGAGATACTTTCGCGTGAACTCCAGTTCCTCCTCCAACGGCACCTGTTGGCGGTTGGAATCTTCAAGGACCCTGCGCATAAAATCGCTCAGCTCGACGATCATGGTTACGGCTGCATCATTTCTCTTTTCGCGAACGAGGCAGGCAATGGAGTTAAGTGTGTTGAACAGGAAGTGAGGCTCGATTTGTCTGCGGAGGGCACTTAGCTGCGCCTTCACGAGCTGCTCGTTCAGACGCGCGGCTTCGGTCTGTTGGCGGGCCAATAGCTCGCGAGATTCGAGTAGATAGCCGGCCATGAGGATGGAACTGTAGAGAAACGAGCATGCGAGGAGGCCGTTGTAGAACCTCATGGAGAGTATCTGCAGGAATGACCCGGGTCCTGGAACTTTGGCCCAGGGGTTCAGCAAAACTTCAAGGGCGGCAGTCCACGCGGAGAAGACAAAGCCGATCGAGACACACGCGGCGATGTGCCGGGCCCAGATGGACAGAGGCCTTAGTTGCGTTGGAGGGTAACGACGAGCGAGGCGGAGGACCAGTGGCGTCGCCAATGCCCAGGGCAGCCATGAGATCAGCAGGGTCACGAACAGGCGTCCCCAGAAATGATGCATGCCTTCCGCGCGCATGACGAAGACGTTCTGCGTTGCATCGAACAAACCGACAGAGGACCAGACGGCTGCAATCCAGAGCCATTGCGAGGGCTGAGAGTTGGTGCGGGGCTGCTCCATAGTCCGGTCCATAGGGAGAATCGTATTCCACAACTCGGGCGATGAGGGAAAAATGCAGCGAGTTGCCAGCCAGGTGCAGCGAGCGGTCTGGCTAAACGAGGTGCCAGGCGCAATACTGTGTGCCATGATCAGCAAAATGATTGTCGGTGTCCTCGGCGTAGTAGCGATAGCGACCCCAAGCCTCGTCAGCAAGTATGAGGCCCCACCTCCGAGCGTCCCGGAGTACACCAGTGACGGCCAGATGAAGCTTCCCGAGCACTATCGCGAGTGGATCTATCTAAGCACGGGTTTTGACATGAGCTACAGCGCCAACGGCATGCAGATGGACCATCACATGTTCGACAACGTGTTTGTGAATCCTGAGGCGTACAAAGTTTTTGAGCAGACCGGCAAGTGGCCGGACAAGACGACGTTTGTGCTGGAGGCTCGCGGCGCTGAGGGTAAAGGCTCGATCAACCAGAAGGGGAATTTTCAAAGCACCGAGATTATGGGGCTTGAGGTGCACGTGAAGGACTCGCGCTTCGCGGGCAATTGGGCGTTCTTTGGTTTTGGTGATAGCAAGACGGCAAAGATGATTCCGACGACGGCGGCGTGCTATAGCTGTCATAGCGAGCATGCGGCGGTGGACACGACGTTCGTTCAGTTCTATCCGACGCTGTTGCCGATCGCGAAGCTCAAAGGGACGCTGTCTGTGGCTTATCTGAAAGAAACGCCTGAGCCGGCGCATGAGTAATGGATGATCAGATGTCCTTTTCGAGTACGACGAAGTAGAGGTCATCGCGGATGGGGCGGCCGAAGCGTTCGTCGCCGTAGGGGAAGGGGCGCGTCTCCTGGGTGAGGGTGTAGCCGCGACGTTCGTACCAGGCGATGAGGATGTCTCGCACGTTGACTACGGTCATCTGGATCCGGCGCGCGTCGCGCTGTTTTGCGAAGTCCTCAGCAGCGGCTAAGAGAGCCCGGCCTAGCTTTCTCTTCTGCATGTCGGGGCGGATGGTGAGGAGTCCTAAATACCAGACGCCGTCTTTTCCGGGATCGAGAAGGACTGTGCCAAGTAGTGGGCCTTCGGGGTCATCCCGATACGTCAGCAGGTGCGCGTGAGGCTTTGCGGCGAGGTCTTCGCGGAGGAGAGACTCGTTGAGGCGTTGACCGTCGATGAAGTTCTCGATGTTCCAACTTGCGGACGGGCCGGTGCCTCGATAGGCCACGTTTGCCAGATCGATGATGGCGCCGTAGTCGGCTTCGACAGCGGGTTTGAGCAGCATACTGGTTATTCGGCGCGTTTGCCGGGTGGTGGCGGGGGTATGGTGATGTCGACGTTGGTCACGGTGCCGAGGGTTGAGAGAGGCGGCTTAATCTCGGATTCGTTGCCAACGGTGAGGATCGCGAGTTTTGCGGTGTCGATGTATTTGTTGGCCACGCGTGTGACGTCCGCTGCGGTGACTTTTTCGATGCCGGCTTTGTACTTCTCGAGTGTGTCGGCGGGGTAGCCGTAGAAGGCAAGCGTCACCTGCTCGTTGAGGGTTTTGTCGGGCGAGTCGTAGTGGAAGATAAAGGAGTTGAGGACCTGGTCCTTGGCCTTGCTGAGTTCGGATGGAGTTGGCGGGACGGTTTTGAGGCGCTCGATTTCAGCCAGCATGGCCTGGGTTGCGGCGACGGTGGATCCACTCTTGGTGGCTGCTTCGACGTAGAAGATTCCGGGGTGATCGTACGATGCTCCGAAGGAGCCGCCGACGCTGTAGGCGAGGCCCATCTTGGTGCGGACGTTCTGGACGACGCGCGAATCGAAGCCGCCGGAGAAGATTTCATTCATAACGCTGAGCGCGTAGTAGTCGGGGTTGCTGCGCTCGGTGCCGAGACCGACGATGACGACGTTGGACTGGTTGACGTCGGATTTTTCTACGAAGTTAACGGAGCGCTTGGGGTCGGTGAAGGTGATTTTGGCGGACTCGAATTTTTCGCCGCGGGGAAGAGGCTCGAAGGCGGCGCGGAGCTTGGCTTCCATGGCGGCGCTGTCGAAGTCGCCGGAGACCGAGACGATGATGTTGTTAGGAACGACGGTTTTGTCGTGCCAGGCCTTTAGGTCTTCGAGCGTGATTGCGTCGACGGTGGAGTATTCGGGCTGGCGCGCGTAGGGGTTGTGGGGGCCGTAGACGAGTTTGACGGCTTCGCGGTTTGCAATGCCGCTGGCGTCGTCGTTGCGGCGAGAAATCCCTGTCTCGGCCTGGCCCTTTGCCAGTTGCAGCTTATCGGCTTTGAAGGTTGGGTGGAGTAAGAGGTCCATGGTTGCGGCGAAGACAGTGTCGAAGTCGCCCTTGAGGCTCGACCAGGAGACGGAGGTTGAGGCACCGCCGCCGCTAGTCTCGATGGATGCGGCCTTGGCTTCGAGTTGGTCGTCGAGCTTGTCGCCGTCGATGGTTGCGGTGCCGCTGGTGCGCCAGGTGTCGCCGTAGATCGAGACAAGACCGAGTTTGGCGTCGGGTTCATCGCGGGTGCCGCCTCGAATCAGGATGTTGCCATTGATGAAGGGTAGTTCGTGGTCCTCTTGCAGGAAGATGACGAGGCCGTTCGCGAGTTCGATGCGCTTTGGTTGCGCGGGCTTGAAGGCGTTCAGCGGGGGGATCGGGATCTTCTTCCAAGGCTGTGGTGCGGCTGCGGGAGTGGTGCTGGATGGGGCTGGCTTAGTAGCGGGAGTTTGCGCGACAGAGGCGGTTGCGAGAACAGCAGAGGAGAGCACCGCGGCCAGGTACTTCGTCGAGAGTGTGTTGAGTGTTTTCATTTCGCACCCCCCGCGTTCTGGTCAGCTTGCGTTGCGGGTTGTGTCAGCATGGCTGCTCCGGGTGCTTTCTGTTGTTTGGGTGCAACGAACTCAATTTGTGCGCTGGTTCGGTTGCTGTCGGTGAAGATCTTGTTGGCGACGCGGCGGACATCGGCCTTGTTGACGGCGTCGATCTTTTCGAGTTGGCGAAAGAGTTGTCGCCAGTCACCGAAACGCGTCTGGTACTCGGCGAGCTGACGGGCGAGGCCTTCGTTGTTAGCGAGACCACGGAGCAGGTCGGCGCGGGCGCGTGTTTTAAAGCGCTGGAGTTCTTCGTCGGTGATGTCTTCGTTCTTGAGGCGGTCCAGCTCTTTGTGGATCGATTGCCGCATCTCGTCAGGCGTGTGGCCGGGGAGGGGAACGGCGTAGACGGCGAAGAGGCCGGGGAATTTATCTCCGGGGAAGCCGCTGAAGCCCTGGGCTTCGGCGGCAATCTGTTGGTCGCGCACGAGACTGCGGTAGAGGCGTGCGGTGCGGCCGTTGGAGAAGATGTCGGTGATGGCGTCGTAGACGGAGTCGTCAGGGTCGCGATAGTCGGGGCGATGATAGCCCTCGAGGTAGAAGGGCTGTGTTGCTTCGCGGATGGTGACGAATTTTTCTGCGACCTGCGGCGGCTCGACGGTGGTCATCGGCTCTGGCTTGGGGCCGGCGGGAATTTTTGCGAAGTAGCGTTCGAGGATGGGCATCGTCTCGGACGCTTTTACGTCGCCGACGACGGCGATGACGATGTTGGAAGGCACGTAGTACTTGACGTGGAAGGCGGTGGCTTCGGTGGCGGTGACCTGGCTGATCTCACTCTCCCAACCTACGCCGGAGCGGCGATAAGGGTGCGCAACGTAAGCGGTGGCGAGGAACTGTTCGATCATACGGCCGATGGGGGAAGAGTCGACGCGCATTCGCCTCTCCTCCTGGACGACGTTGCGCTCCTTGTAGAACTCGCGTTCGACGGGCTGGCCTATGCGCTGGCTCTCGAGATAGGCCCAGAGTTCGAGGCGGTTCGAGGGCATGCTCCAAAAGTATTGCGTGGAGTCTTCGGCGGTGGATGCGTTGATGCCAACTGCGCCGTTCTCTTCGGCGATGGCGGAGAACTGGTTCGGGATGACGTACTTCTGCGCTTCGGCTTGAGCGGCCAGGAAGACTTTCTGTAACTCGGCGAGCTTTGCGGGGTCCTGACCGACGCGTTTACGGTATTCGGCGTCGTAGGCGGCGAAGGCGACTTCAACTTTGGCGAGGGCGATCTTTTCGGCGGGGTAGTTAGTGGTGCCGATCTCAGTTGAGCCCTTGAAGGCCATGTGCTCGAACATGTGCGCGAGGCCGCTGGCGCCCTGTGGATCGTCGGCCGATCCGGCGTCGACCAGCGTGTAGAAGCTGAAGACGGGGGCTTCGGGACGCTCGCAGACGATGAGCGTCAACCCATTGGGCAGGACCTTTACATTGGTCCGTTTTTCGAAGCTCGCAAGATCCTGAGCCTTCGCGATGCAGGCAAACGCGATCGCACAAAGAGCGACGGCTGCAATTCTATTTTTTACTCGCACGAAACTGTCCTCCGGGAACTTTCAGCCAAGAAATCAACTATACCGAAGCAGAGAGGGACTCTCTAGGGCGTAGGGCCGAATATGCGGTTCCATGTTTGACGTATTTGACGCAGGATTCGGGTAAACAAGCTCTCGGCTTCTGCTCTGATTGTGCCGATGACTGCGCTGAGGAACTGCTTCTGCGTCCAGTCATTTCGCGCCGGGCCTGGGCCGCGTCGTGTGCAGTGTTGGGCGGCCTGCGCCCATGCTCCGCTTTGAACGGCGGCGACGAGGTGAGGGAAGCCTTTGAAGAGCCCCGCTGGGCCGAGGTTGTAGATCATGTCGAGCAGCGCCATTTTTACGCCGTCGGGCAAGGAATCGTAGTGGGGGAACTCGGTCTTGAGGTCGGCTTCAAATCCCTGCAGGACTGAGGTGAGCTTAGCGTCGATGGTTTGCTGCGTGAGTTCGAGTGAGGCAGGAGTTTTGTAGAACGCGGAGGCGTGGCCCATTGCCAGGGTGTCGACGCGAGCGAATTCTGCGGCGATCTCTTCAGGTGTGGCGGCGCGAGTGCCCAACAGGAAGGGAAGCGCCTGAGCTGCTTTCGCGTCTGGAAGCATCAGGCCAACGCCTACGGTTACTTTGCCTACCGTGTCGCGATACATCCACGGCACACAACCTTCGAACTCTTTCAGCTTTGTGAGCGATTGCTCTAGATATGTCGCCACGATATTTTCAGGCTAGCATGCTGCCGACGCAGCTTTCCAACGTTGGTGCTACCGCTGCTTCGCTACGAGCGGCTGGATGCAGGCGCGTGCAGTGGGGCGTAGAACACGGGGTTGATTCCGGGAGCGGTGATTCCGACGACCGACGATCCGCCGTTGGTAAAGAATGTGATTTCGGCACGGCCATTGCACATCTCCACCACGCGGGAGGCTTTGCTGGTTCCGCGATTGTCGATGAGTGTGCCGGGGCCGGCTATGGTGAAGCGGAGACGATTGCGCGCGTCGAGGCACTGCACTCCCTTCGCGTCGTAGAGCTTCGCTTCGACGGTTACGGTTTCTTTGCCCTCCATGGTGCTGCGAGATTTTTCGGTCATCCGCATCTCCGAAGGCGCGCCCCAGGTATCGGTCTGGTAGAGGAAGGCGATCTCGTCGGTGACGGTCTTGCCGCCTTTGGTCGCGACGACGCGTAGGGTGTTTTGTCCGGGGAGGAATGGAGTCATCCATCGCAGGCCGGCGGCAGGGAAGTCCTGACTGTTGCGTTTCTTCACGCCTGCGCTTTTACCGTTGAGGAAGAGCTCGGCGGTGTCGCAGTTGGAGTAGACCTTGATCATCTTCTCTTCGCCCGCGGTGCCCCAGCGGATGGGCCAGGTGTGGCCGTAGATGTGGACCATCGGTGCTTCGGTCCAGTACGACTGGAAGACGTAGTAGGCTTCCTTCTTAGTCATGTCGCGCTCGATGAGGCCTTTTTGATTGACGCGTGGCACGGGATTTTCAACTCGCAATGGAGTCGTGAAATCTTTGAAGACCCATTGGGCTGATCCAGTGAGCCAGGGCAAGGTCTCCTGTGTTTTGAGGTGCCAGTCGAAGAGGTTGCAGGCGTAGGTCTCGGACCAGTCGCCGTCCTTTGAGACGCGGGCAGGGCCTCCGGTGTTGAGGTAGGCGAGGCCCCGCTCGGCGGTGCCATGGCCGGTGGTGATCTGCGAGAGAGCTTTGTCGGGAGTCTCGGAGTGGCGGCCGGCGTGGCTGTCGGCTCCCCACTCGGCGTGGAAGAGGTGGTTGACGCGTTCGCGCTGGCTTTCGAGGGACTTCTGGTATTCGGGATAGGTGCCGCTGTACCAACCGGCCCAGATGGAGGGAGAGTAGACGTCGGGGATGTCGCGGGCGAAGTCGCAACGGCGAATCGTGGTGAAGCGCGATGAGTCGAGTTGATGAGCGAGGGTGTTTAGTTCGGAAAGATAGGTGCGGATGTTGTTCTGATTGATGTCGGGATATTCGGTGGGCCAGTCGTCTTCGTTGCCAAGACCCCAGAGGAGGATGCTGGGATGGTTGTAGTGCTGCGCGATCATGTTGCGCAGGGTGCGGCGGCCCATCTCTTTGAAGGTATCGTCGCCGATGCCGGCGCGACACCACGGGATCTCCTCCCACACGAGAAGGCCGAGGCGATCGCAGAGGTCGAGCACGCGCCGTGATTGCTGATAGTGCGCGAGGCGGATGAAGTTGGCGCCCACATCCTTGATGAGCTGCATCTCCTGGGCGATCAGCTCGTCGGGCATGGCGGCTGCGTAGCCTGCATGGTCTTCGTGCCGATGCGTTCCGCGCAGAAGGAGACGCTCTCCGTTCAGCTTGAAGGGGCCGTGTTCGACGAACTCGGCGTGGCGGATGCCGAAGGTCTCCTGCGCTACGTACTCAGAGGCTGTTCCTCCATGAAGCGTGACGCGACACTGGTAGAGGTGCGGGTCGGTGGGGCTCCACAGATGCGGAGAGGTGATGGTGAAGCTGGTGAGTTCCGTTGAGCCTTGCCACGGCTTCACTGTTTGTTTTGAGCGATGGATGGAAGCGCCGTTCGCGTCTGTTACGTCGACGGAGATTTCGAGGGAGTCGGTGGTGCTTGCAGGGTTATACAGCATGCTGAGAATCGTGATCTTCGCGGGTGCCTTGGGGGAGGGCAGCGACGATTGGACGTGGACGGTCTCGAGCGAGACTTCGGGAACGTTAACGAGGTTGACGTGGCGGTAGAGGCCGCCGTAGAGGCTGAAGTCGCTGAAGTCCGAAGGCATGCGGGAGAGGTCGCGCGAGTTGTCGCAGAGCACTGCGATGGGGACGCCGTCGGGTTGCTTCGTTTTATTCTTTGTGGCGGAGGGAGGGGTTGTATTCGCGGGGGCGGTGTCTTGCAGGAGGTCCGTGATGTCGAAGACGAATTCGTCGTAGCCACCCGTGTGCTTGCCGGCCAGCTTATCTCCGATGTAGACCGTGGTGGTTTGGCCCGCGCCTTCAAAGTGGAGCAGAGTACGGCCGCCTTGAAATGGGTTAGCGATCGGTACGTGTGTTCGATACCAGCCATTACCGCGATAGTAGGGAACATCGGGATCGCAGCCGTCATATGCGTTAAAGCAATGGGGCATCGCGACTGGCTGTGCCGCGGCGATCTCTTCGCTGTGCCACGCCTCCCACGGTCCGCCGAGCGAGCCCTGGATAAACTCCCATCCATCCGAGAGGCGGCGTGCGTGTGCGACGTTGTCTGTCTGTGGGGAGCTGCTGCCGAGGGTTGCAATGGATGCGCGGAGCGACGTGGAGGGAAGGATGGAAGCTGCGGCTGCTGCTGCGCCGGTCTTCAGAAAATTTCGTCGGGAATACATCGGCACAACTCCTCTATTTCGGCTCGCGGCGGCGGGTGATTTGGTTGGCGATTCTGTTACTTAGAAAACAATAATTCAAAGTATCTACAAAATGCCGAACTCCAGTGATATAAAGACTCGTTATTAAAAGATGTCAAGAATTCGTAAGTATCGTTCTTAGGTTTCGCGAGTTTTGTGTTGTCTTGCACCAATCTTTACTCATCGGAAAGCGAATTATGCCCAATCCTCAGTCGCGGTTCACGTTTACTCGAAGGCAGAGCGCGTCGAACAAAACGCCTCGCCAGATTAACCGGAACCTGGTGTTCAACCTGGTACGAACCCGACAGCCTTTATCGCGCGCCGATCTTGCCCGCGTCTCCGGTCTGCAGCGCAGCACGGTTTCACTGATCGTCGAAGACCTGATCAAAGAGAGGTGGATACTCGAAGGCTCGACGGGAAGACCGCCCCGCGGACGCCGGCCGACTTTTCTCGAATTGAATCATCAGCGGGCTGTTATCGCGCTCGACATCCATCCTTCGCAGACGACAGTTGCGGTGACGGATCTTGGCGGCAAGATCGTCGCGCAGAATGTTGTTGCGCTGCCGGCCGATCCAAACAAAGCAATGCACAACATTATTGCCGCGATTCGCAAGCTGATGGAGGCACACAGCGACAAATCTTTTGACGGCATCGGCATCAGTCTTCCTGGCCGCGCCGACCCGAGGCTGGAAAAACTTATCTTTGCGCCGAATCTTAATTGGCCGGTCTCGAGCATCAAGTCTCGCATTCAACGCGCCACCGGGCTGCACGTCGAGATGGATAATGTGGCCAACGCCTGCGCGCTCTCTGAAGTCTGGTTCGGCGATAGCGATGGCCTGCACGATCTTGTGGTCGTCAACGTCTCGGAGGGAATTGGAACGGGAATCTTCGCGAACGGGCAACTGCTGCGCGGTGCGAATGGCATGGCGGGTGAGTTCGGTCATGTCCAGATGGATACGAACGGCCCCGTGTGCGGCTGCGGCGGCAAAGGGTGTTGGGAGACCGTCAGCTCGAATCGCGCCGGACTGCGCTACTACCAGGAGATCAGCGGGGCTGCGGCGCCGTCGAGCTTCGCAGCGCTGGTGAAGATGGCACAGGCCGACGATGTCCACGCAATCAAAGCGCTGGAGAAGATGTCAACGTTTCTCGGCCGCGGGCTGCGCATGATCGCCTCGGCGCTGGCGCCGAGCGAGATTGTCATCGTCGGTGATATCACGACCGCGTGGTACATGTTCGGCCCGATCATTGAGGCTGAGCTGAAACAGAACGCTCTGTCCAAAGAGCCGAGATTGCGGCCATCGTTCGAGGGCAACACGGCTCGGCTGCGCAGCGCGGTTGCATTGGTAATGAACGGAAGTCTTGTCTAAAACATAAGGGGAAATTCGGAAGATGATTTTGTTCTCGTCTAAGTTAGTTTCGTTTCGAAGCGTTGCGCTGGGTTTGTCACTCGGTGCAGGCTGCCTCAGTATCTACGCGCAGACGGCTCCTGCGAAGTCCGCAGCAGCGGTGGAGCGTGAGCATGTTGGTGATGCGCCGGATGATCCTGGCCCACTCGCGACTGGCCTCTCTACTGAGTTGACGCCGAAGGCGATCGACGCGGCGATGAAGAAGGTTGGCGACTGGCAAGTGAAGGTTGCTGAGCCGAATTTCAACAAGCAGTGGACCTTCGCTGCGTTGTATGACGGACTGCTTGCAGCATCGAAAACCACGGGCGATCCGAAGTACCACGATGCCGTGCTTCATTTCGCGGAGAGTTCCAACTGGACGCCGATCGCCGACCGTTTTCCGCATGCAGACGATCAGGCGTTCGGACAGGCCTATCTCGATCTCTACCTCGAGAACAAGCAGCCGGTGCGGATGGCCGACACCAAGGCCACGATGGATCGCCTCGTCGTTCGTGCGGACGATCCTGACAAGCTGCTGTGGTGGTGGTGCGATGCGCTGTTCATGTCGCCGCCGGTGCTGCTGCGCATGTATGAGATCACACATGACAAAAAATATCTCGACTACATGGACCACGAGTGGTGGCTCACGTCGGCCAGTTTGTACAACCAGGAGAACCATCTTTATTTTCGCGACAGCCGCTACTTTACGCAGAAGCAGGCGAACGGCAAGCCGATCTTCTGGTCGCGCGGCAATGGCTGGGTGATGGGTGCGCTCGTCAATGTGTTACAGCTGATGCCTGCGGACTATCCTTCGCGGCCCAAGTATGTCGCTCAGTTCCGCGAGATGGCGGCAGAGATTGCAAAGATTCAAAGTGCTGATGGGCTTTGGCGCTCGGGCCTGCTCGATCCGGATTCATACGATCTGCCTGAGGTATCGGGATCCGCGTTCTTTACATTTGGCATCGCCTATGGGATCAACGAAAAGATTCTTGATCGCAAGACGTATCTGCCTGTCGTCGAAAAATCGTGGAAGGGAATGCTGGCGCACATCTACGCGGACGGACGGCTGGGCTCGATTCAGCCGATCGATGGGCAGCCGGGGAAGTTCAAACCATCGGCGAGCTATGTTTACGGCGTCGGCGGGTTCCTTCTGGCGGGCTCTGAGATGCATCGGCTCGCCGCGGCGAAACACTAACGCTTCGTGTGCACTCCCGGCTTCTCCATCCACAGCAGCGGCTGGCGGATGGGGAAGTTCCGGACGACCTCGGGGACGGTGGGGTCGGGGTTAAGACCGCCGTTGGCCCAGAGGGAGATGTAATCTGTCTTGCCAAGTGCGACGCCGGCGAAGTACAGGCTGGGCTGTCGATTGGGGAAGTCGTCCCAGTGCTCGACGTCGTGCTTATAAGGCCAGGTGTTCTTGTCTTTGATGAACGGGACCATAAAGGCGAAGAGCTTGCCCATGCCGCGTCCATCGGAAGTGGTGAAGGTCCACAGATTGTCGGTTGTGTTCGATAGCGTCTGGCAGATGGTGCCAATCACGTCGAGGTCGAAGAGACAGTAGCTATAGGGTTTGGTGCGTGCGAGTTCCAGCGGCAGGCTGCCGTCGGGAGCTATCTGTTCGGGGACGAGTGCAGTTTTGAAGCGGTTGCTGCACCATGCCATGACTTCGGAGTTGCCGGTGAAGCGTGCGAACTCCGCTGCCTGGAGGACCCAGCAGCTTCCGTGGTTGTTCTTTGCGTCGCGCTCCTCCTTGCCATTTTTCGAGGTGCGCATCCACTCCAGATATTCGGTAAACCATGCTTTGATCTCGGTTGCGCCTTCGAGTACAGCACCATTTGCCAGCACCGTTGCGGCGCGGGCCGGCTCGACCAGATGCAGGGTGTCGATGATTCCGATGCCGCGTCCGTTGTTCAGATTGAAGATCGCCTGTGCGTACTCGAGGTTTGCGTTCATCTTCGTCGCCGGATCGACGAACCACGCGCGCAGATGTTTTCCCGCATGGTCGGCGTACTTCTTTTCGCCGGTCAGCTCCCAGGCGCCTGCGAGCGCCGGAACGATCAGGCTGAGACGCACCATGGCCTTGCGGTGGTCGTCAAAGTTGGCGGGATTGGTAAAGCCATCGCGGCGGATGTACGGGCCGTTGGGATTTTTTTCGTCCGGCCACCAGTAATCGCCCTCAGAAAAATAATCGTGCTGGCCGCCCTTGCTCCGTTCACTGTGCGATGCGGTAACGGTGATCGGCTGCTCGGAGAGATACCGGTTTGCGGCGGCGAGAATGCGCACGCGGTCGGTTTTCGCAACCATCTCGTAGGGTTGAAGAGTGCCCGCATCCGCGCCCCATGCTGGGCGAACGGTAAAGTAGCCGGCAGTTCCGGCACCCAATGCGAGAAGATCCCGCCTTGTTATTATTCCCATGTCTTCCAGTGACCTTTTTCGTACAAATTTCGCTTTGACCCATGATACCCAGTCTCGGGTGTCAACTATAGTTACGAGTAGTAGAATCAGGAACTTGTGAAATTGACCAAGGCTTCACTTGACGGACTGAATGGTCATTCAGTATGCTTCGCATCGTTCGGGTAAATCGCCCGCGGAGCCCCGCAACATGCCCTCCAGTACCACCGCTGCAACCTCGACCAGGCCCTCGACTATGAATCGACAGATCAATAAGGTAGCCGTCCTCGGTGCTGGAACCATGGGCTCGCGCATTGCCGCTCATATTACCAATGCCGGCGTTCCCGTCGTACTGCTCGACATCGTGCCGCCGGGGACTGACGCCAACGCGCCGAAACCCGACCGCAACAAGATTGTCCTCGCGGCGCTAGATGGATTGAAGAAATCGAAGCCTGCCGCTTTCTACTCGGCTGACAGCGCGCGGCTCATCACGATCGGAAACTTCGACGACGACCTCGCCCTGATCGCCGACTGCGACTGGATTATCGAAGTGGTCGCGGAGAATCTTGAGATCAAGCGAGCGCTGCTCAACAAGGTGCAGCAGCATCGCCGCGCCGATTCGATTGTTACCAGCAACACGAGCGGCCTGCCCATCCACGAGATTGTTGAAGGCATGCCGATGGAACTGCGCCGCCATTGGTTTGGGACGCACTTCTTCAATCCGCCGCGCTACATGCGGCTGCTCGAGATTATCGCTACGCCAGACACGGATCCGGCCGACGTGGCGGCCATCGAGCACTTCTGCGATCTGCGTCTGGGCAAGGCGATCGTTCACGCGCACGATACGCCGAACTTCATCGCGAACCGCATCGGGACATTTTCGATGGGCAATGCGATTCGCCTGATGCAGCAGCAGGGATTGTCGATCGAAGAAGTCGACACGCTGACCGGGTCTGCACTGGGATGGCCGAAGACGGGGACCTTCCGCCTGGGCGATATGGTCGGCATCGATGTCCTCGCGCATGTGGCGACGAACTTTTCCAAGCAGGCGGAAAGGATCAAGGACGAGCGCGCTGAGGTGGCGCTTGCTCCGTTCATCGGACAGATGCTCGAGAGAAAGTGGCTGGGCGACAAGACGAAGCAGGGCTTCTACAAGAAGGAGGGCAAGGACGCAGAGGGTCGCGACCTGCGCCACGTCCTCGACTGGCAGACGCTCGACTACAAGCCGAGCATGCGGCCGAAGTTTCCCGCGATCGAGATGGCGAAGAACGTTGAGTCGACGCCGGCCCGCATTGCTCAACTTCTCCACGCCGATGCGAGCAAGGACAAGGCCGCTGCCTTCTACTGGCCGTTACTCACCGAACTCTTCACCTACAGCGCGAATCGTGTTCCCGAGATTGCGGACAACATCGTGGAGATCGATCAGGCGATGAAGACCGGCTTCAATTGGGAGCTTGGGCCGTTCGAGATGTTCGACGCCGCGGGTGTTCGCACCACGACCGAGAAGATGCGCGCCGCTGGGGCACCGATCTCGGCAAATGTGGAGAAGCTGCTTGCCTATGCAGAGAAGCACGGCGACTCCAATCCTTCCTGGTACAAGGATGATGCGTCTGTCCCGTCGGGCCGCTTGTTTTTCGATCCTGTCGGCGGTGACTATAGGCCGGTGGTTACGGCCGAGGGCGTTACTTCGCTCGCGGTGATCAAGAAGGCCAAGGGAGTTGTGAAGAAGAATCCCGGAGCCTCCGTCATCGATCTGGGAGATGGAGTTGCGGCGATCGAACTGCATTCGAAGATGAACGCGCTCGGCGATGACATTGTGCGGCTGATCACGCAAACCCTCAAGCCTTCGAGCGATACAGTCAACAACTTCGAGGCCTTTGTCATCACGGGTGATTCTGCGAACTTTTCCGTCGGCGCGAATTTGATGCAACTACTTCTCGGCGTTCAGGAAGAAGAATGGGACGAGGTCGAGATGGCCGTGCGCGCCTTCCAGAACATGACCCGGGCGATCAAGTTCTGTCCGCGCCCTGTGGTTGTCGCGCCCTACGGGATGTGCCTTGGCGGCGGTGTGGAGATTTCGCTTCATGCAGCCGCTCGTCAGCCACATGCGGAACTCTATATGGGGCTCGTCGAAGCGGGTGTCGGCCTGATTCCAGGCGGCGGTGGCTGCAAAGAGATGACCATTCGCAGCGTCGAGGCGGGTTCGAGCATTCGTCCTGATGCTCGCGGAGAAGGTGTCGAGATCTTCGAGGCGCTGAAGAAAAACTTCGAGACGATCGCGATGGCCAAGGTTTCAACCTCTGCTGCGGAGGCCCGCTCGATGGGCTTCTTCAAGCCCTCCGACGCCGTCACGATGAACCGCGAACGGCTGCTGACTGACGCGAAGACTCGAGCCCGCGCCATCGCGGATGCCGGCTACAGCGCACCCACACCACGAACCGATATTCCTGCGCCAGGAGAGAGTGTGCTGGCAACACTGAAGCTTGCTGTGTGGACGATGCGCGAAGGCCAGTACATCTCCGACCATGATGTGAAGATAGCCAACTGGGTCGCCTACGCGCTGTGCGGCGGCAAGGTCACGCCGGGTACGCCAGTCACGGAACAATATCTGCTCGATCTCGAACGCGAGGCGTTCCTCTCACTCTGCGGAGAAAAGAAGACGCAGGAGCGCATCGCCTTTACGTTGAAGACAGGCAAACCGCTGCGGAATTAGGCCGCAGAAGTAGTAGGAGTCACCATGAAAGACGTCATCATCGCATCTGCCGTTCGCACCGCTGTAGGCAAGGCTCCGCGCGGCACGCTTCGCACCACACGCCCAGACGACCTCGCTGCCTTTGCGATCAACGGCGCACTTGGCCGCATCCCTGAGCTCGATAAGTCGGAGATTGAAGATGTCATCCTCGGCTGCGCCATGCCCGAGGCCGAGCAGGGAATGAACGTCGCGCGCGTTGCCAGCTTCCGCGCTGGTCTGCCGATCACAGTCTCAGGAATGACCATCAACCGCTACTGCGCTTCGGGGTTGCAGTCCATCGCGCTCGCCGCGGAACGCATCCGTGGTGGTGGCGCGGATGTCATCGTTGCAGGTGGCACCGAGAGCATGTCCTACGTTCCCTTCGGCGGCAACAAGATTTCGGTTAACCCGTGGCTGGTCGACAACTACCCCGGCTCCTATATGTCCATGGGTCTCACCGCCGAGCGCGTCGCGACCCGCTACGGCATCACCCGCGAGCAGATGGACCAGTTCTCCTACGACAGCCACCAGAAGGCGCTCGCCGCCATCTCTTCCGGAAAATTCGAAGACGAGATCGTTCCTATCACGGTTACAAATACAACCCCCAACGGAAAGGGCAAAGCCACACCCGTCGAATCCACCTTCAAACAAGATGAAGGCCCCCGCGCCGACACCTCGCTCGATGCCCTGGCCAAGCTGAAGCCCGTCTTCCACGCCAAGGGGACCGTCACTGCAGGTAACTCATCCCAGACCTCCGATGGAGCCGCCGCCGCCGTCGTCATGTCCGCCGAGCGCGCCGCGCAACTCGGCATTCCCGCGATGGCGAAGTTCGTCGCCTTCGCCTACGCCGGCTGCGATCCCGAAGAGATGGGCATCGGCCCCATCCACGCCATCCCCAAAGTACTAAAGATGGCCGGCCTTTCTCTCGAAGACATCGACCTCTTCGAGTTAAACGAAGCCTTCGCCGCGCAGTCGCTGGCCGTCCTAAAGGTCCTCGGCATCGACCCTGCTAAAGTCAACGTCAACGGCGGTGCCATCGCCCTCGGCCACCCACTCGGTTGCACCGGAGCCAAACTGACCGCCTCCCTTCTGCGCGAGATGCCCAGACGCGAGGCGAAGTACGGCATCGTGACGATGTGTGTTGGTGGAGGCATGGGCGCTGCTGGGGTCTACGAGGCTGTGAATTGAGCTATGCGCAGCTACCCCATGCCGGATAAAGAAGCTGCGGCAAAGATACTCCCGAAAAGTGTCAAGGATCGGAAGACGCTTTGGGGTATCGGCGGATTCTTAGCACTGTTGGTTGTTTTTGTTGTGACAGTTCTCTTTTTTCAGAATAAACGTCGGCAGGAGATGGAAAATACATGGCAAAGTGCAACCGCAACGATAGAGGATGTTCGACCGGTTGTTGCTTCGCAAATAGATAGCAAGTATGGAAGCGCGATGCTTTATCAGATTGAGATATTGGCACATTACGATGCTGCTGGTGTAGAGCAGCACAGATGGATCAAGATCGACCGTCTGCCACGACCTAGTCCAGATAAAAGCCAAATTACACGCTGGAAAGGCCAACAGTGTGTCGTCCGGTGGAAAGCTTCGCAACCGAATCAAGTAATTGCGGAGCTGAATTAAGCTGAGAGTTTTGAAGGAGCAACACCATGGCAACCATGACCGCACCAATCGCCGACACGAAGCGCATCCCCGGTGGCAGCTTCCTCATCACAGACCCCACCCCCGCCGACTGCTTCTTCCCCGAAGATTTCACCGACGAGCACAAGCAGATCGCCGAGACCACGGCGAACTTCGCCATCAACGAGATCATGCCGGCGTCGGCGCAGATTGAGGCGAAGGACTTCTCCGTCACGCGTCGCCTGTTGAAAGAAGCCGCTGACCTCGGCCTTACCGCGATTGATATTCCTGAGGAGTATGGCGGACTTGAGATGGACAAGGTATCGTCCGCCCTTGTTGCGGAGTACATCTCCAAGCAGGCGAGCTTCTCCGTGGCATTCTCCGCGCATACTGGCATCGGCACGTTACCGCTGGTTTGGTATGGAACCCCTGAGCAGAAGAAGAAATACCTGCCGAAGATTGTCTCGGGCGAGATCGTCTCGGCGTATGCGTTATCGGAGTCGACCAGCGGTTCGGATGCTGTGAATGCAAAGACGAAGGCGGTGCTCTCAGCCGATGGCAAGACCTACACGCTGAACGGCGAGAAGATGTGGATCTCAAACGCCGGCTTTGCAGACCTCTTTACGGTCTTCGCAAAGTGCGCGATTCCTGACGGCCCCGATGCCGGCAAGGAAAAACTCACGGCCTTTCTGATCGAGCGCGGCACTCCCGGATTCACGACAGGCAAGGAGGAGCACAAGCTCGGCATTCGCGGCAGTTCGACCTGCCCGCTGATTCTCACCGACTGCGTCATCCCTGCGGAAAATCTTCTCGGCGAAGTGGGCAAGGGCCATCACATCGCGTTCAACATTCTCAACGTTGGCCGCTACAAGCTTGGTAACGCGGCTGTCGGCGGAGGCCGCATGGCGCTCAACAACGGCGTCCGTTACGCAATCGACCGCAAGGCCTTCGGGAAATCCATCTCGGAGTTCGGACTCATCCAGGAGAAGATCGCCAACTGCGCTACCGGCATCTTCGTTGGCGGAGCGGTCTGCTATCGGACGGTTGGACTGATTGATAAAGCGCTCGCCGGCATCCCTGCGGAAGACAAGCACAACACCAAAGAGATCCAGAAGCGCATCGAGGAATATGCGGTCGAGTGCAGCATCGTCAAAGTCTGGGCCAGCGAGATGCTCGACATGGTCGTGGACGAGGTGCTGCAGATCTTCGCCGGTTATGGCTACGTCGAGGAGTACTCGGCAGAACGTGCCTACCGCGACGCCCGCATCAATCGTATCTTCGAGGGCACCAACGAAATCAACCGCCTCATCATTACCGGTTGGCTGATGAAGTCGGCGATGTCCGGAAAACTCGCGCTGATGCCTGCAATCAAAACACTGATGGACGAGGTGATGTCTGGTCCGAGCGAGAAGATCGATCGCGAAGGTCCGCTCGCCGACGAGCTGAACCTGCTGGCCAACGCGAAGAAGCTCACTCTCTTCGTCGCAGGAGCCGCCACACAGAAGTACATGCAACAGATCGCCGACGAGCAGGAGGTCATGGGCGCCATCTCCGACATGATCATCGAGGTCTTCGCGATGGAGAGCGGCATTCTTCGTGCCGAAAAGATTGCAGCCTCACAAGGAGCAGAAGCCTCCGCTATTCAAATTGCGATGGCGCGTATCTACGCCGACAAGGCAATGTCCACCATCGAGCTGGCTGCCCGCAAGGTGATCGCTGCCGTTGCAGAAGGAGATATGCTGCGGACGCAACTCACGATTCTGCGCCGCCTCTCCAAGCATGACTCGGCCGACACCATCAGTCTGCGTCGCCAGGTGGCCCGGCATGTAATCCAGGCAGGGAAATACAGCCTGTAACCACCAACGCAGGGCGATGGTAAGACGGCACAGCCTTTGCTGCGTCCGCTGTCGCCCCTCATTTGCGAGATAGAACGTGGGCACGCCTTCAATAAGTGCCGCTAAATCTTGCTCTCCGCTCTATGAGAGGGCGCTTACACGTCGCTCCCAAAATGCCCAATTCGGGAAATTCGCAAACAATCTCATTACATCTGTAGGCGCAACCTTTTTTCCAAACGTCTGTCTAAGCAATTGGCCTCTCTGGGCCACTTAGACTTGTATTCCCCTTTGTGGACTAGTAGGCCACGGCAACCAGGTGTTGTATTCAAGGTGGTAAGGTAGAAATCATCCATGTTTAGCCGTCTTTTCTCTCGTATTCTGCTTCCCGCCGCCCTCCTCGTTACCGCCGTCACCCCATTCACTCAGGCCGCAGCCCCGCAGAACCGTATCGCCGCCGGCGCCGTCAGCGGCACCGGCCGGGTGGCGCTACCCGGTAATATCAGCGGCCATGCGAAGCACGCCGTCGACCTTGGCCTTGCGCCCGGCGACCGCCAACTCGAGTCCCTCTCGCTACGCTTCAGCGTGACCGCCGCCCAGCAGGCCGATCTCAATCAGCTTCTGGCTGCCCAGCTGGACCCGAGCTCTCCCAGCTATCACCAGTGGCTGACGCCAGAGCAGTTCGGCGCCCGTTTTGGCCTTAGCAGCAGCGATATCGCGAAAGTCTCTGCGTGGCTCACCAGCCAGGGCTTTACCATCACCAGCGTTGCGCGCAGCTCGACCTTCATTAACTTTTCGGGCACAGTCGCACAGGCGCAACAGGCGTTCGGCACAACCATTCACACGGTGTCGCTCAACGGCGAACAGCACATCACCAATCTCAGCGACCCGACTCTTCCTTCCGGCATCTCCGGTGTCGTCAACGCCATCATTGGCCTCGACGACTTCAAGCTGAAGCCGCACTCTCGCGCACGCACAGTCACCGTCGACCCATCGCAGCCGCTCTACACCCAAACAGTGAACGGGGTCACAAGCCATTACATCTCGCCGGCTGATCTTTACACCATCTACGACTTTGCCCCGCTGACTTCAGCAGGCATCACGGGCACGGGTATCACCGTGGCGGTGATGGGCCAGACGCAGATTGTCCCTGCGCAGGTAGCGGCGTTTCGCACCGCTGCTGGTCTGTCGGCCACCAACCTTCCAACGGTGCAGCTGGTGCCGGGCAGCAAGGATCCCGGGATCAGCGCAAATGACGTGGACGAAGCCCATATCGATGTCGAGTGGGCGGGAGTGGGGGCTCAGGGCGCCAGCATCCTCTATGTCTACAGCACGGATGTGTTCAACTCGCTGGTCTACGCCATCGACAGTAAGGTAGCCCCGATTGTCACGATCAGCTACGGCCTCTGCGAGACCTCGTGGGGCACGTCGATCGTCAATAGCGATAATCAGGTTCTGGCGCAGGCCAACGCCCAGGGCCAGACGGTTATGAGCGCAGCAGGCGATGCTGGGTCTGCCGACTGCGACGTAACCGGACTTGCAACAGAGGGTTTTGCCGCCGACTTTCCCTCGAGCTCCCCTTATGTCACGTCTGCCGGCGGCACTATGTTCGTTGAGGGATCGGGCTCGTACTGGAACAGCACCAACGCGAGCAACGGCGGTTCGGCGCTCTCCTACATTCCTGAACAACCCTGGAATGAGACGACCGCTTCCGGAGGGCTCACCGCGGGTGGTGCAGCGGGTGGCGGCGCCAGCGCCTATTTCTCGAAGCCCGCGTGGCAGGTGGGCACCGGAGTTCCGAACGACGGCTCCCGCGACCTTCCCGACATCTCGCTGAATTCCGCGGCCATGCATGATGGATATGTCGTCTGCAGCCAGAACGCGTCCTCAGGCGAAAGCGGTTGTACAAGCGGTTTCCTTTCGAGCAATGGACAGGTGAATGTCTTCGGCGGCACCTCGTTCGTCGGGCCTATCTTTGCCGGCGTTCTCGCGCTGGTGGAACAGAAACTCGGCGGCACACCCAACGCCGGCATAGGAAATGTTGGGCCAACACTTTACGGCTTCCTCAACGGCCCAACTTACTCGAGCGTTTTCCATGACATCACCTCGGGCAATAACTCGGTTCCGTGCTCGCAGGGAACCCTGAACTGCCCGAACGGCGGCTCGATCGGCTTCAACGCCGGCACAGGGTACGACCAGGCCTCCGGCATTGGCAGCTTCGATGCCGCGAACCTTGTCAACGGCTGGAGTTCCGTGAAACCAACCGGCACTGGAGGCGCTATCGGCGCCGGTATCACCACAACGACGCTTACCACCACCATCGCCTCGCTCTGCTCCATCTCCACGAGCAACACCATTCCGCTCGGTGTAGCGGTGACCGGCTCGATCTCCGGTACGACACCCACAGGTACGGTTCAGTTTTATGTCGATGGCGTCGCCGTATCGGGCAGTGTCGCAACGCTGAGCAGCGGCTCGGCGACCTACTCCCTGAGCACATCGTCGCTCTCCTCAGGCGGACACACCATTAGCGCGGTCTACTCGGGCGACGCCAACTACGCGGGCTCGAAGGGCACCCTGTTGGGACCGAACACGAATCCCAACGCCTACCCGAACGGCCCGATCGCCTCGGTCGACATCGTCTCCAGCACGAAGGCCGATTTCTCTCTAGGTCCATGCACCGGCTCGTCAACCGCCATCACGGTAGCGCCCGGAGCGACCTCCACCGGCATCACCTTTACTGTCACTCCGGCTAACGGATTTACCGGCACGGTCAATTTCATCGTCACCAACAACGACGGCATGACCGCAACCCCCACTTTCTCGCCCGCGTCGGTTCCGATCACCTCAGCTTCCGCTGGCACCACTTCCTTCGTCGTCAAAGCGTTTGGTACCACCTCACAGTTCAAACCCGGCCTCAGGCCCTTCGAGCAACATCCGTCGGGCAAGACTCCCTGGTACGCTGCCGGCTCCGGAGCGACACTCGCCTGCGTGCTTCTGTTCCTGCGCCCACGCCGTAGACGGTGGGGAGCGCTGCTCGCTGTTCTGATTTCCGCTGCTGCCCTGACCATCGCCGGTTGCGGCGGAAACACCTCAACGACGGGCGGCTCGACCGGTGGAGGAGGTGGGGGGACTGGCGGGGGCACGGCGAACGCCACGGCCGGCACGTACACCTTCACCATTACTGCGGTCTCCGGAACTCTGGTCCACAGCACGCAGGTTACCGTAACTGTCCCATAATCAATAATGTGAGGTCAGGTCGCGTCTTCGGGCGCGGCCTTTTCCTTTTGCGGGAAAGGTAAAAAAATATTGCCTCTGGTATTACCTAAGTTTCCTTGACGCAGCCGATCAATCAAGACAGAATCAATTCATAAATACGCAAAAAGTTGCATAGTCACTACACGAAAGTGCTCCATCAACAACCTTGTTCTAAATTGCGTCAAATCGCCTGCTAAGAATGTCTCGGCCTCCCCCGTCTGAGCAGCAGGAATTGGTCGAATGCCTCGGATCTCTCGTAGTTTGCTGTACATGCTGATGATCGGTGCTGTCCTCTTCGCCGCCTCCCCGGCGACGTCCGCGCAGTCCAGGCTTCCCAGCCCCCGCACCCGCATCCTGCAGCCCGTGGACGAGGCCCACGTGACCACCCTCTCTGGCAACACCCACCCCCTCGCACGGCCCGAGTTCGACAAGGGCGCCCTCGCTGACGACACACCTGTCAACCGCATCGTCCTCCTCCTCCAACGCAGCCCGGAACAGGAATCCGCTCTCCAGCAGCTCGTCGATCAGCAGCAGGACACGAGCTCCTCCACCTATCATCAATGGCTCACGCCCGAGACCTTCGGCGCGGCCTTTGGCCCCAGCGACCGCGACCTTTCCATCGTCACCGCCTGGCTCGCCGACCACAACTTCACCGGCATCAAAGTCAACGCCGCCCGCACCCTCATCGAGTTCAGCGGCACTGCCGGCTTGGTCCGCTCCGCCTTCCGCACCAGCATGCACCGCTACGCTGTCGGTGGGGAGCAGCACTTCTCAAACGCCTCTGACCCAGCCATCCCTGCAGCGCTCGCCCCGGTCGTCGCGGGTATCGCGTCATTGAACAACTTCCCCCGCCGCGCCTCGAGCCACAAGATCGGCAACTTCCGCCACGACTCTGCCGCCAACCGCACCACGCGCCTGTCCAGCGAAGCCCAGGCCAACCCCAACTTCACTATAAACAGCGCCGGCGACCCCTCCTACGGCCTCACCCCCTACGATTTCGCCACCATCTACAACATCCTCCCGCTTTGGAACGCCTCCACTCCCATCGACGGCACCGGCCAGACCATCGCCATCGTCGGCCAGACCGACATCAACCCCGCCGACTTCGTCAACTTCCGCAAGCTCTTCCATCTCCCGCTCGGCAACACCGCCACACCCACTGGCACGCAATACCTTAACATCATCTACAACGGTCCCAACCCCGGCGTCACCGGCGACGAAGGCGAAGCAGACATCGACACGCAATGGTCTGCCGCCGTCGCGAAGGGCGCCACCATCGACTACGTCGTCTCCCAGGGCACCGAGGTCATGCAGGGCACAGACCTCTCCGCCATCTACATCGTCGATAACAACCTTGCTCCGGTCATGAGTTACAGCTACGGCCAGTGCGAACTCTTCCTCGGCACCACCGGCAACGCCTTCTACAAGACCCTATGGCAGCAGGCCGCAGCGCAGGGCATCACCGTTCTTCTCGCCAGCGGAGACTCCGGCGCAGCAGGTTGCGACGACGCTGGCGTGCAGGGCGCAAACAACGGACTCGGCGTCAACGGCCTCGGCAGCACGCCGTACAACATCTCCGTCGGCGGTACCGACTTCTTCATGCCCAACGGCGGCGCCGCCTTCTGGAATCCGACAAACAACACCACTACCGAGGCCTCCGCCCGTGGCTACATCCCCGAGACTCCCTGGAACGAGAGCTGTACCAACTCCGTCTTCAGCACCTACAGCACGTTGATGGGCCAGACGCCCGAACAGGTCTGCAACAGCGCATTCGCAACCTCGCAGGGGCTCCACGGCGTCATCGGCAGCGGCGGCGGACCCAGCTCCTGTACGCAGTCCAACGGTTCCTCAGCGTCCAGTTGCCGCGGCGGCTACGCCAAACCATCGTGGCAGACAGGCCCAGGCGTCCCCGCAGACGGCGTCCGCGATACCCCCGACGTCTCGCTCTTCGCCAGCGCGGGGTTCTTTGGCGCCTTCTACATCGTCTGCCAACAGAGCATCAACTACGACGGCCAGCCCTGCAGCCTCACTGGATCCACATACGACTTCGCCGGCGGGGACCCCTGTGATGGACGTGCATGTCGTACCGGATTTGCTCTGC